>ERZ772893.2727-NODE-2727-length-13638-cov-3.552308_pt1 | contig 13638 bp, 10 predicted proteins | sample MGYA00511482_ERZ772893 | MGnify/ENA primary metagenome ERZ772893 (study PRJEB29015, sample SAMEA2737687) | human gut metagenome | biome: human gut; feature: human-associated habitat; material: faeces | place: China | collected 2012 ...
CACGGGTGGTGGTGGAGGCAGGGGCAAACCGGTCCGCCGACACGCCGGTCATCATACCCTTGTCGTAGACATACTGGACTGCCTCATAGAACCAATCGCCGCTCTTCACATCGGTGAAGGGCAGGGTGGGTGTCACGGCGTTCTCGGTCCACTTGGCGTACACAGTGGTGTTGCCGTTCAGCTTCACGGAGGTGACCTTCTGGGTCAGGGCCTCGTCGCTGTACCAGCCGGCAAAGGTGTAGCCCTCCCGGGTGGGTACATACTGCTCCAGGTCCACGGTGGTCCCCTTCTCCTTGGTCACCTTGGCAATGGCGGAGCCGCCGTTGGTGTCAAAGCTCAGGGTGTACTTGGTGGTGACGGAACCGCCGCCTCCGCCAGAAGAGCTGTTTTTCGAGAATGTCGCAGTGACGGTACAGTTTTTTGTCACATTCTTGACTGTGAAGGTCCCCTCCGCCTTTCGCTCCACAATTGCTCCGCCATCAACAGTCACACTGGAGATGGAATATCCGCTGTTGGCAATGACGGTGAAGTCCTGGCTACCGTTCTCGGCGACAGCCACCTTGCCGCTGGGATTGATGGTGCCGCCTTCACTGGCAGTTGTGGTGATAGTGTAGCCAGCTACCGGGTCTGCTGTGCCGTCCCCAACATAGGCTCCCCCGGAAGAAACGCTCTCCTTTTCGGCCGTTTTGCCCTTATAGTTCAAGGAAACTCCCAACGCGCCATTTTCTCCCGAGCCTTTATTATCCACGATCTTAACAGGGAACGAACCACTTTTATTCGGTTCACTGCCGTTCTTCGTGGTCACACCAAGGGCAATATCACTTTGATTTCCGCTCCCGCTAAAGGTACACCCTTCAATAGTCAGAGATTTGATGCTGGCTTGTGCGCCTGTGATATCATTGGGGTTTGTTCCGTCATCTTTACCACGAGCACACACTTTGATAGCGGACAAGACGAGTGGACCGCGTTCAAAAGTACTGTTGGTAATGGAGATTTCGGCGTTCTGAACAGCGACCAAATTTAGATCAACTATATAGCCAAAAGCGCCGCCTCCTGTAAATTTGCAGCCATCAATCTTCAGTTCTTTTGCATTGGTCAGATACAGGCATTGCTTTATGTAATTCTGGACTTCGCAGTTGTTCATGGTCAGGATCAGGCCACTGACAACATCTTTATTTTGCTCCCCAGAATTAACAGCAAAATTTTTGACTTTTTTGTTGCTATTTTCGCCCGCTCCGCTTCCGTCTAACTTCAAGTTATTCAGCGTGAGGGTCGTGTTGGTCTGGTTAGCATTTTCACCCGAATCTACCGCACAGCTGATGGTGCCGTACAAGGTCTTGTTGTTACCATTGATGGTGAGGGTGCTTCCTGCGGAGAGTTTAATATCTTCTCTTACGTCCTGCTGCAGGGTAACTTCGCCCCCGCTTTCAATGGCGGCATCTAGTGCGGTCTTCAAGGAGATATAGCCATCCTCTCCCACCTTGGCCACAAAGTCAGCATCGGTTCCCAGGTCGCCCTTTTCGGTCTTTGTGGCAGTTTCATTTGCGGAAAGTTCAACGGAAGGAATGGCTTCCTCGTTCGCCGCCAGATAAGCGAGTTCCACTTTAACATCAGACGCTGCTTCTCCCTCTCCGGCTTTTACATTGGAGATGGTCACCGGGAATGCGCCCGTAGAGGGAGCGGCAGCGCCATCTGTCCCCTTTCCCTGGCTACCCAACTGAATGATAGCATTGGTGCCAGAGAAGGTACAGCCGGAGATATTGACACTCTTAATGCTGGCAGCCGGAGTATCAGCACTGTCTGGCAGTTTCACATCGGTAGCCACATCATCCGCGCCGTTGCGCTGGTTCAGTTTCAGGGCATTCTTCGTATAGTTTCCAGTAAAGGTGGAGTTGGTGATGGACACCACAGAATTCTGAATACCGCACAGGTTCCAGTTGATACCGTATTTCAGCCTGCTCGTACCAGTATCGAACTTGCAGTTGTCAATCGTCAGGGACTGGCAGTTGGGCAGGTACATAAACGACGAGTTTCTCTGATCATTCGCCGTATTGCCATAGAACTCACACCACTCCAGGGTTAGGTGCAGTTTGGGGGGCTTGGCCCTGCTTTGCGTGTTCGTCAGGGCAAACGTGTCATACTGTGCTGAATTGTCTGCAAGGGTATCAGCATCGGTATTCTTAGTGCCGAAGATAATGGGGTTCCCCTCTGTTCCCTGGATGGTCAAGTAAACATCTTCGCCGTTCTTGTCATTCTCTTTCACTGCGGCGTTGTACTCCTCCACAGTGGTGAAGGGGTTGTCCTTGGTACCCTTCGCAGACTCCGTTGTGCCCTGATTTCCCTCCACAGATGCAGAATCATCGTTCGTGGTGGGCTCTTGAGGGGTTGCCGGTTCTGTACTCGCCACTGGCTCATTTTCCGTAGAAGCAGGCTCCGCCGCAAATGCAACCGGGGCCAGGGTCAGCAGCATGCACAGGCACAGGAATCCGGACAAAAGTCGTTTCTTCATTGGTTTGTTTTCCTTCCTTTCTGATTTTATTTGGGGTTCGCGGGTGTAAAAAGCAGAGCAATCACCCCCACATTTTCAAAAAGTGTACTTTTTCAGGCAAAAAATAATTGCCCCATTTCCCCCAAAAATCTTGCAAAAAAGGAAAAATGCATGTATTATTTTAATAGGTACTTTTCCTATAAAGTAATTTGAAAAAGTACACCTTTTCAAATTCTCTTTCTCTCCCCGTACGGATGAAATTTCCTTCCTCCTGCGGGAGTTTTTTTTTCAGAACACGTTCCCTGCCCTGCAAAAGCACAAAGAAGCCCCCGCCGGGTGGCGGGGGCTTCTTTAGGGCGTCTGTATCTTCAAACTCAGCTTCAACAAATAGGACCGCGGGTCCTCTGAGGCAATGTCATTCACCAGGTCCTCCTCATACAGGTCTCCGTCGATGGCATACCCCTGCGCCAGCACCCAGTCCCGAAGCCGGCGGCAGGCGCCATATTCGGAGGCATAGGAGCCCTGGTGGTAGAGAACCGCATACGTCCCAGCTGGGCGGACCCGGAGGGGCCAGCCAGTGGTTCCCGGGGGGACCAGACAGTAATAGTAGTCCTCCATAAAATCCCCTCTCTCCAGGCTTTCCCGGCAGATGATGTCCCCCGGGGCCTGGGAGGGGCTGCCGTTTTCCCGGGCCCAGGTAATCAGCTGCCGCACATGGAGGAGGTAAACCGCCTCCTCAAATTTTGCATGTGCAAAATCCGGCGCCTCCACCACCGCACAGTGGGCCTCCGGAAAGGTCTCCAGCCGAATCTCCCCCGGCCGGACGGTCTGGGCCAGCGCCATTTTGTCCTTGGCGTTGTGCAGGAAGGCCCCCATACGGGCCAGGCGCCGGCGCTCCGCCTCCCAGTCCGCCTCCTTTTCCCGCAGCAGGTCCATCAGGGCCTCCGGGCTCCGGCGGGTCAGGTACGACCGGATCTCCGCCAGAGGGGTCCCCAGACGGCGGAGGGTGGCAATGAGGTCATAGGTGGGAATCTGCCGGGCGGAATAGTAGCGATAGCCATTCTCCCCCACCCATTGGGGCTTGAGCAGACCAATGTGGTCATAGTGGAGCAGGGTGTCCTTCTTCACCCCACACAGGGCGGCAAATTCCGCCGTTTTGAACCGGTGTTTCTCCATTTTGCAGCCTCCTGAAAAAAAAAGGAAGAACCCCCTTGACTCTGGGGTTACTCCATAGTTTATCCTTAGTATAGCAAACAGAAATCCCGTCCGCAAGGACCGAACTTTGATTTGAGGTGAATTCGCTTGTCTACCCCGCGTCATTCCTGGAAAACCTTTCTACACTATGTCATTCCGTCCGTGTCCGCCATGGTGCTTTTCTCGGCCTATACCATCGTGGACGGTATCTTTGTCTCCAAGGGCGTGGGCGAGTTGGCCCTGGCCGGCGTCAACATCGCCCTTCCGTTTATCAACGTCCTGTCCGGTACGGCCATCCTGCTCTCCATGGGCACCTCCACCCTGTGCGCCTTCGCCCTGGGGCATGGGGACCATGAGAAAGCGGAAAAAATCTTCACCCAGACGGTGGTGGCCATCGTGGCCATCTCCGCGGTGATTACCGTGGCGGTCTCCCTGTTCTCGGAACCGCTGGCCGTTCTGTTGGGGGCCGGTCCCCAGACGGTGGGCTACTCCGCCCAGTACCTGCACATGGTCTGCCTGTTCTCCGTCTGCTTCATCCTCTCCTACTGTCTGGAGGTCATGGTGAAGGTGGACGGCGCGCCTCAGCTGGCCATGTTCGGCGTGGGCATCAGCTTTCTCATCAACGTGGGCCTGGACTACCTGTTTATCATGGTCTTCCACTGGGGCGTCTGGGGCGCCGCGCTGGCCACAGGGCTGGCCCAGCTGGGCAGTTTGATCTTCTTTTTAATCTATTTCCTGTCGGGAAAATCCAACCTGCGCTTCCGCCGGTTCCGGTTTCGTCTGAAAGACTTCCGGCGGATTCTCCCCCTGGGGATCGCGGACTGCTCCATTGAGCTGATGCTGGGCTTCTTAACCCTTCTGTACAACCACGTGATCACCCAGCTGCTGGGAGAGAGCAGCCTGCCCATTTTCGCGGTGATCGCCTACCTGAGCCTGGTGGTCTCCATGGTGATGCAGGGCATCGCCCAGGGTATGATGCCCCTGGTCAGCCTGGCCGTGGGAGAAAATGACCGGCCCTCCATCCGCGTCTATCTCCGAAAGGCCCTTCTCTCCGTCCTGGTGATCGGCGTGTTGGTGGAGCTGTTCTGCCAGGCCGCCCCCGGCACCATCGTCTCCCTGCTGCTGAGCGGAGACAGCGCCCTCTTTGACGAGACCGTCTCCGCCCTGCGTCAATACGCCCTGTCCTATCTGCCTGCGGGCCTCACCATTGTCCTGGCCGGCTACTTCGCCGCCTTGGGCAAGGCCGGCGCCTCCGCCCTGCTCTCCCTGGGCCGCGGGTTCCTCCTGCTGCCGGCCGCCCTCATGGTCCTCTACCTCCTGGGCGCCAGCGCCATGATCTGGACCGCCGCCCTCATTGGAGAATTGCTGAGCCTGGGCCTGGGCCTCTTCCTTCTGCGGCGGAACGAAGCTGCAGCCAAAAAGGAACTGGACACTTAAAGACAGCGTCCCATAAAAACGCAGCAAAATGTGCGAAGGAACCGGCGTGTACAATCACGCCGGTTCCTTCGCATTGGAGAATTTCCTTCCGGTTTCCCGCAGCACACGAATGGTCCCAAGTGTCAGTACCAGTCATGCTTTTCCTTCCTGTCCAACGTCGCGATCCGCTCCATCTCCCTCTCTGTCAGCGCAAAGTCAAAAAGGGAGAGATTCTCCCGGAGATGCTCTGGATCACTGGAGCCAGGAATCACCACCACACCCTTTTGCAGATTCCACCGGAGAATCACCTGCGCCACCGTTTTCCCATGGGATGCGGCAATTTCCTTGCACACCGGATTATTCAGCAGAGCCCCGGTGAAGCCCCGTCCCCCCAGAGGATACCATCCCTGCACAACAATCCCCCTTTTCTGAATGTGCTCCACCACAGGGCGATCCTGATAGAAGGGATGGATTTCATTTTGAATCAGTGCCGGCTTCATGGATACCTTTGGCAGGAAAGCATCCATCTCGCGGATATAATAACCGGAAATCCCAGCTGTTCGTACCTTTCCCTCCCGGATCGCTTGCTCAATGGCTTGGTATGCCGTCACATCATCGGATGCGGGATGGTGCAGGAGCATCATGTCAATATATCCAATATCCAGCTTGCTCAGTGCCTCATCTATCGCCTGTTCCGCGTGGCTGTACTGGTTCGGATACAGCTTTGTTTGCACAAAGATTTCTGAACGGGAAACCCCGGATTGCCGGACCCCTTCCCCCACTTCACGTTCATTTCCATAAAATGAAGCCGTGTCTATGAGACGATATCCACTTTGAACTGCTTGATACACCGCATTGACGCAGGCATCTCCGTGCAGAGCATAGGTTCCAAGTCCCACCACAGGAAGCATGTGCCCACTGTTCAGTCTGACCACCGGAGCCGTGCCGTTTTTACCGTTTTTGAGATCAATAATCATGGTTTTCCCTCTTCTTTCCCTGCTGATCTACTCCATTTTACCTATCCTCCCGTTCCAACGCCAAACACACCGGTTTCTGCTCCGTTGGAAGCCCACCAAGAGAACCACGTATGATTGGTTTCAGCGATAGGATTTCTCAAAGATGTCCGCGCACTCCTCGTCTGTCATTTCACAGGGATTGGCCAGGAATAAGCCGCCCATTGTTTCTCTCGCATTGACTGCCAGCCTCATGGACTCGTCTGGAGCAAACCCATAATCGCTCATTCGCAGATCGTCCACCCCACAATCCTTCTGAAGCTTTACCAATGCTGTGATGAAGTCCTCCGGCTTGTCCGCCTCTGGGATTCCCATCGCACGGGCCATTTTGATAAACTGGCCATCGCAGGCGTGTTTCTCAATAAAAAATTCCGAAAATGCCTTGGATATCATAATCAGCCCCGCGCCGTGAGGCAGATTAGGATGGTATGCACTCATGGCATGCTCCATGGCGTGCTGCGCGGTGGTGCTGGTAAGCTGCATGGCAATGCCGGCAATGGTGCTTCCGTAGGCCACGTGTTCCCGGGCCTCCAGATCCTCCCCATTCTTTACCGCAAGAGGCAGATATTTTGCAATCCTTTCGATTGCAGAAAGGGCAATGGTTTCGCTGATAATGTTCACACCGTTGGAGATCATAACCTCCGTGTTATGGAAAAGCGCGTCAAACCCTTGGTAGGCCGTATATTGGGGCGGAACAGTTTTCATCAGTTCCGGATCAACAATGGAAAGAACCGGAACCAGCCCCGGAGCCCCAAACCCAATTTTCTCGTGCGTATCCAAATTCGAGATAACACCCCAACAGTTGATCTCAGAACCTGTGCCGGACGAAGTGGGAATTGTCACAATGGGAAGTCCTGGATTCACCAGGGGCTTTCCTTTTCCGGTTCCGCCGCTTACATAGTCCCACAGATCACCGGGATTTGTCGCCATTGCGGCAATCGCTTTGGACGCATCCAGGACCGCACCACCGCCAAGCGCAAGGATAAAATCACAGCCCTGTTCCCTTGCAAAGGCAGCGCCTTCCATAACCACCTCTTTCCGCGGATTCTCCATAATTTTACGAAACACTGTATATGCAACGCCGGCCTCTGTGAGCTGTTGGGTTACGCAGTCAAAGGAACCGTTGACCTTCGTAGAGTTTCCATTGGAGAGTAGTAGCAAGGCTTTCCTCCCCGGCATCTTCTGCCTTCCAAGTTCCATACGTGTCCCACGCCCAAAAATCAAATTTGTAGGATTATTGAAGTGAAATGCCATGTGCATCATAAATTCCTCCCAAAGTTCTCCTTTTCTCATGCTGTGGAGCAGATACTCCAGGCAGTCCTGTTTTGCCTTACATGAACCCCATCTAAAAAATGATGTTCTACGCAAAGAAAGCCGCTGGAATTGTGCCTGCGCGCGCCTGCTTGCTGCTGTTTCAGATATTTTTGTGCTTCCTCAGCGCCCGGCTTGCCAGCTGAGAACATTCGTTACCTTCTCCGGTATCTCCTTCCCTCCCCCACCGTTTGGGGGCTTTTTCATTATAACTTTGCCCTAACGAAATAGCAAATACCTAAAATAAACACATTCATTTGCTTTACGGGCATATCATAACATGTTATACTCGTACACACACAAAGGAGGTGGCACCATGGAACTCAGGGTACTTCGTTACTTTATGACAATTGCCCGAGAAGGCAGCATCACAAGCGCCGCAAATGTTCTCCATGTCACACAGCCAACGCTTTCCCGGCAGATCCGCGATTTGGAAAATGAACTGGGCCAGAAGTTATTCATCCGTGGAAGTCATCATATGACCTTAACCGCGGAAGGTATGGTTTTGCGGAAGCGTGCGGAAGAAATCCTCTCTATGGTCGATAAAACAGAAGCAGAATTTCACGCGATGGAAAGTACGGTCAGCGGAGATATTTATATCGGCAGCGGAGAAACCCAGGCGATTCAGCATATTGCAGAAATTGCAAAGGAGATACGGGAAGACCATCCCGGCATCCATTATCATCTGTACAGCGGAAACGCGGAAGACGTAACCGAACGTTTGGACAAAGGATTGCTGGACTTTGGCATCCTAATTCAGCCAGCAGACATCTCCAAATATGACTACATCAACATTCCTGCCAAAGACACCTGGGGTGTCATTGTGCGGCGTGACAGCCCCTTCGCAGAAAAAACGTCCATCCGAAAAGAGGATCTGCTGCACGTCCCCTTAATCTGTTCCCGGCAGGCCATTTCCAAGAGCCGGCAAAATAATGAGTTTACAGCCTGGTTCGGTGAAGATTTTGAGAAACTGGATATTGTGACCACTTTCAACTTGGTTTATAATGCTGCCATTATGGTTGCGTCAGGGCTGGGTTGTGCCGTCACGATTGATAAAATAGCCAATACCACAGAAAGCAGCAATCTCTGTTTTCGACCGCTGGAACCTCGACTTCACTCTGGGTTAAATATCATCTGGAAAAAACATCAGATTTTCTCCTCCGCAGCAGAAGTATTCTTAGAGAAACTTCGTGAAAATTTTGGTAGCCCCTCTCTCTGATCCCTTGCCTGCCAAGGGGAATGTCATATGTCCCCGTGATTGCCACAGCCGCGTGTTTTATAGACGCAGAAACTCTGAACCGTGCAGAAGAAAAACGCTCTGTAAATGGATATCCATTCACAGAGCGTTTTCTCATTCTGCCTTCTCTTACTCAAACATCCCCGCTGACGCGGGGATGTTTGGCCGTTCTATCAAGACAGTCCCTTTATTTGAGCTGTTTGCGCATGTAATACCGGTCAAATCCCTTTTCCTGGACCCGGTCATAGATCACATAGCCTCGTTGGCGGTAAATTTCCAGGGTCCGCTGATACTTGACATGGGTATAGAGACGGCATTCCGTTTTACCCCGGGCACGGAGGAAGGCCTCGCAATGGTCCATGAGTCTTCTCCCCACGCCGGTCCCCTTGGGCCAGGCGGCCAAAACATCCATCCACATGACCTCCCCATCTCCATCCTTGATGAGAAGGTAGCCCAGAATGATCTCCCCCTGGGCCGCCACAAACAGGAAATGCTCCTTCCTTGCCTGGCAGTAGTCCTCCAGCATAGGGCCCGGCGTCTGGCCGATGAGAGGAATATAGTCCTTGAACGCGGCCACGCAGCAGGCGCAGACCCCGGGAATGTCCGCCAAAGCAGCCCGTCGAATTTCCATGGCTTTCTTCCCCCCCTGTCCGTGCAGACCCTTTACAGGTCGCAGGCCACCAGGTCCGCAAAGGTCTGCCGGCGGACCGCCAGCCGGGCCTTGCCCCCCCGGACCATCACCAGCGCCGGGCGGCAGAGACGGTTGTAGTTGGAGGCCATGGTAAAGTTGTAGGCCCCTGTGGTGAGTACCGCCAAAAGGTCATCCCGCGCCGGCTGCGGCAGAGAGACCTTCTCCTGAATCAGGTCCCCGCTCTCGCAACACCGCCCGGCCACAGTGCACAGAAAATCTCTTGTCTCCCCCATCCGGCTGGCCGGGAGGACCGTGTAAGGGGCCTGGTAAAGGGCATAGCGGGGGTTGTCCGTCATGCCGCCGTTGACGGTGACATAACTCCGGTACCCCGCAATGGTCTTGACCCCTCCCACCCGGTAGAGGGTGAGGCCGGCATTGGCCACGATGCTTCGTCCGGGCTCCAAAAGGACCCGGGGCATCGGGTAGCCCTTGGTCTCACAGCCCCGGCGCAGATGGTCTGCCAGGGCCCGGATATTGCCGGGGATATCCACCGTAGGGTCGCTCTCCCGATACCGCACTCCAAAGCCGCCCCCCAGGTTCAGGGTTCGGGCCACAAAGCCATGGGCCTGGCGCATGGCGTGGGCAAAGTCCAGCAAAATGTCCACCGCGTCGCAAAAGGGCGCCGCCTCAAAGATCTGAGAGCCGATGTGGCTGTGGAACCCCTCCACCTGCAGATGGGGCCGGGCGTCCGCCACAAACTGGGCCGCCTGGCCGGTCTCAATGGGAACCCCGAACTGGCAGTCGATCCGTCCGGTGTTGATGGCCTGGAGGGTGTGGGGGTCAATCCCGGGGGTTACCCGCAGCAGGACCCGCTGCCGGTGACTCCGGGCGCCGGCGGCCTGCTCCAGGCGCTCCAGCTCCTGGTGATTGTCCACGATGAAGCACCCCACCCCGCAGTCCAGGGCATACGCAATGTCCTCATCGGTCTTGTTGTTCCCGTGGAAATAGAGTTTCTCCGCGGGAAATCCCCCCGCCAGGGCCGTGTAAATCTCCCCGGGGGAGACCACATCCGCCCCCATGCCCTCTTCTTCCAGCACAGGGTAGAGGCCCTTGAAGCAGAGGGCCTTTCCGGCAAACAGGGGCAGGGAGCCCCCAGGCATCCATTCCGCCATCGCCTGGCGGTAGGTCCGGCAGTTGGCCCGGACCTGGTCCTCATCCAACACATACAGCGGGGCGCCAAACTCCTCCGCCAGGGCCACCGTATCCAGGCCGCCCACTGTCAGATGTCCCTGGTCGTTGACCCCCAGGTTGTCATATAGCATCGTCATTTCCTTCTCTCTCCGTTCACGGTCCCAGCAGGTCCTCCATGTGATACAGCCCCGCCGGCTGCCCCTGGAGAAAATCCGCCGCAGCCAGGGCCCCCTCCGCGAAAAGCGCCCGGTCATGGGCCTGGTGTTTTAAGGTAATGGTCTGGTTGTCGGTGGCAAAAATTACCTCGTGCTCCCCCACCACATTGCCCATGCGCAGGGAATGAATCCCGATCTCATTGGGCTGGCGGGGATGGTGCCCCGCGCGGCCAAAGACATACGCCGCGTCAGGCCGCCGGGCCTTCACCGCATCCGCCAGCAGAAGGGCGGTGCCACTGGGGGCGTCAGCCTTTCGGTTGTGGTGGGCCTCCACAATCTCCACGTCACAGCCGCCGAAAATGGCTGCGGCCTGGCCCACCAGACGGGCCAGCAGGGCCACGCCGATGGACATGTTGTAGGACTGAAAGACCGGGATCGTCCGGGCCCCTTCCTGAATCCGCTGAAACTCTTCCGGCGTATACCCTGTCGTGGCCGCCACCAGGGGTAGGCCCCGTTGGACACAGTAGGCCATGAGTTCCTCCACCCCTTCGTGGTTGGAGAAATCAATCACCACGTCGGCGGGCCCTGTGTAGTCTGCCAGACGGGCATAGCAGCCGTCCTGGCCGGAACGGTCCACCGCGGCGGCCAGCCGGTGTCCGTCCTCCTGCAGCAGGCGGCAGACCTCCTGGCCCATGCGGCCTCGGGCGCCGTTTACAATGATGTCCATGGTCTCCTCCTCTCTCAAACCGGGAGCCCCAGCTCCCGCATCCGCTGGAGCATCCCCTGATAGTGGTCTTCCTCCATGGGCACCAAGGGGAGGCGGAGGTAGTTGTCGCAATACCCCAGGGCAGCCATAGCTGCCTTGACGGGAATGGGGTTGCTCTCACAGAACAGAGCACGGATCAGGGGCATGTATCTGCACTGGAGCTGGGCCGCCCCGGCCACATCTCCGGCGAAAAACCGCTGGGTAATGGCCACCGTCTCCGCTGGGATCACGTTGGACAGCACGGAAATGCAGCCGGCGCCCCCCATGGACAGGATGGGGACAATCTGGTCGTCATTGCCAGAGTAAATGTCCAGCCGGTCCCCCACCAGGGAGAAGGTCTCCACAATTTTAGAGATGTCGCTGTTGGCCTCCTTGATGGCGGCGATGTTGGGATGCTCCGCCAGCTTGACATAGGTGGCCGGTTCAATGCCAATGCCCGTGCGGGAAGGGACATTGTAGAGGATCACCGGCTTGGTGCTGGCATCGGCAATGGTGTTGTACATGGTCACCAGGCCCCGCTGGGTGGTCTTGTTGTAATAGGGCGTGACCACCAGGACCGCGTCGGCCCCGTCGGCACAGGCGCTTTTGGTGAGCTCCACCGCATAGTCGGTCTCGTTGGAGCCCGTGCCGGCAATAACCGGCACCCGTCCATTCACCCGCTCACAGGCAAAGGCAATGGCCCGGCGGTGCTCCGCGTCGGTCAGGGTGGAGCTCTCCCCCGTGGTGCCGCAGATGACCAGGGCGTTGATCCCCTGCTGAATCTGCCAGTCAATCAGTCTGCCAAAGCGGTCATAGTCGATCCCGGTGGGGGTGGTGGGGGTGATCAGTGCGGTGGCAATGCCGCGGAAGATGGGATGGTTCTGTTTCATGATAGGTTCCTCCTGCATATTGAAATGTCCTGCCCGATCTCCCTGCGGCCCAAAAAAGCAACAAAAAAATCAAGCAAGCTATGCGGGGATAGCTGCTTGATAACATAAGGCAGACCGCTGACGGTCGTCAGAGGTCTTGATATCAAGGATAGCCCTCCGCAAATTTACCATTTGCGACAGTCGGGTAACTCTTAGTTCACCCGCCCAGTTCGGCCCTCTTTGCAGCGAAGACCGCCTTCGGCGTCCACCCCTTTCCCCGGCCCTGCCCTGCAAGGCATTGGCACCGGGTACTCTTGATGCAACGCGCCTCTATCTCTGGTTTGTCTTATGGTATGTGATTTCTCCCGGTTTGTCAAGAGGAAATCCCTGTTTTTTTCCACAAAATCTCCCGCGCTTCTCACCATAATCACAAATTTCGTGACAAAAAAACCATCTTATGATACAATAAAGCCGCTCATTTTTTGTAGTATGCGACGACACAGGAGGTGTTTCCCATGGATCAATTTTCGAAGGACTTTGGCGGCCTGCACTCCCCCGACGATTTCGACCTGCTCTCCCTGGGCCTGGTTCCCGGCCAGGAGGAGCAGGCAGAGACAGCGGACCAGGACGAGCCGCGGATCAACCCCCTCCACGATATGGACAGTCTGGAGTTCCTCCTCTGGGTGGAGCAGGAGGCGGAGCGGGAGATGGCCCGCCGCAAAGGACAGGCGGCGGAACCCGCCCCGGCGCAATCCCCAGAAAAAACCGGCACGGTCTAAACAGGCCGTGCCGGTTTCTCTTTCTTCTTCGTGATGACTATTATAGCCTCTTCACAAACAGTGCCCGGATGGCGTTGAGCACCGCGAGAATCATAACCCCCACGTCGGCAAATATGGCCAGCCACATGTTGGCGATACCCAGGGCGCCCAGGATCAGGCACAGCCCCTTGATGCCCAGGGCAAAGGCAATGTTCTCATAGACAATCCGCAGGCACTTGCGGGAGATGCGGATGGCCTTGGCGATCTTCAGGGGATCGTCGTCCATCAGCACCACGTCTGCCGCCTCGATGGCGGCATCCGAGCCCAGCGCGCCCATGGCGATGCCCACGTCTGCACGGGACAGCACCGGTGCATCGTTGATGCCGTCACCCACAAAGGCAAGGTTCTCCTTAGGCTGTTTTGCGGCAAGCAGCTTTTCGATCTGGTCTACCTTGTCGCCGGGCAAAAGACCGGCGTGGTACTCGTCCAGACCCAGCTGCTGCGCTACCGCCTGTGCCACCGGCTGTGCATCGCCGGTCAGCATGACCGTCTTGCGCACGCCGGAAGCTTTCAGGGCGCGGATGGCATCGGCGCTGTGGGGCTTTACCACGTCCGAAATCAGCAGATAGC
>ERZ772893.2754-NODE-2754-length-13517-cov-22.398603_pt1 | contig 13517 bp, 10 predicted proteins | sample MGYA00511482_ERZ772893 | MGnify/ENA primary metagenome ERZ772893 (study PRJEB29015, sample SAMEA2737687) | human gut metagenome | biome: human gut; feature: human-associated habitat; material: faeces | place: China | collected 2012 ...
CCGTTGCGGTGATGCCGGTGTTGTACAGCACCTCCCGCACCATGGTCATGGCAAGTTCATGGGCGCTCATGTGGTAATAGGGCAGATAGCCCGTCACATCAATGAAAACCTCGTCGATGGAGTAGGGGTAGATATCCGCTGGGGACACATATTTGAGGTAGGTCTTGTAGATTTGGGTGGACACGTCCAGATACCGCTGCATCCGGGGCGGCGCAACGATGTAGCTCAGCCCCAGTGCCGGGTCTGCGTTCAGGGCATTGGCATCAAAAGAGGTGCTGGCAAAGTGGTACCTGCCATCATCTCCCCGGACTGCCTTTTTCTGCCGGATGGCAGTTTGCAGCCGCTGGGCGTTGACTTCCCGGACACGCTGAACTGCTTCAAACAGCCGTGCTCTGCCGGGTATCTTGTAGGCTTTCAGGGAGGGCGACACCGCAAGGCAGATGGTCTTTTCCGTCCGGGAAGCATCTGCTACCACCAGATTGGTAGTCAGCGGATCAAGATGGCGGTCAACGCATTCCACCGAAGCGTAGAAACTCTTGAGGTCGATTGCGAGATAGGTGCGCTTTTTGCCGTCCATCGTCCTGTCCTTTCCGTGTGCTTATCAGACCTCCACGAACCACCGCCCGAAGCGGCTGGGAAACATTCGGTCCGCACGTTCAAAAAACAAATGCCGCTCTTGTCCTTTAATGATTACAGTATAACAGTCCCCCGGCAGGTCGGCAATGGTAGATGCTGGGCGAAAGTCCCGCACCTGCTCGATGGGATACGTCCGGCCGTCGCCCCATGTGATCTGCCGGGGCTGCATATAGCCGGTTGCGTCAAAATCAGAAGTCACTTTCACATAGACCTTTTCTGTTTTGCGGCGGCAATTTCGATTCATTCCTCACAGCTCCTTTGCACAAGTAACAACCATTTATCTTATTATAATAAATCTTTACGCTGTTTTCAAGATGATACGGCTATTTCGTCTGTGATTCAGACAACAAAAAAGAGTGACAGCATTCAAACCAAAACGCTGTCACACTTTTTCTTGTTTGCAGTTCCTGCAAGATCTTCAACTTTTAATTTGCGGACTGAAAGGACGCATAGATGGTGCAAGCAATGTTTTCGTCTATACAAAAACACTTTTTGCGTTGCAAAATGCTTGTTGGGGAAGTGCCCCAAACCCCTTTGATCTGCATTTTCCAATGCAGGCTGCGCGTCCCGGCGGGACGCTTTTTACCCGGTGATGCTCTCCGGGTCGTTGAGGACTTGCATGAGGTGAGAAGCGGCTTCTGCAAGAGAATCGTACTTCATCTGGTCCGGGACAGGCGCATCCAGAAGCGTAATGCCCCATTTCTGCATACAGTCCGCAAGCTCCTTCCGTGCCAGCAGTGCAGCCTCCCGGCGCACTGCTGGGGAAGCATCTCTGTCCAGAACGTAGGCAACATGGAATCTGCCGTTGCGATCTTCCGTCAATTGCACCATGGAATTGTGGTCGATCCAGAAATGGCAGAACCAGAGTTTGCCCCCGGTGTGCTCCATGTCATGGTGCAGTTCTTCTTCATCGCTCCATTGTGGCACTTCGGAAAGAATGCTCTGCAACTGCTCATACGCCTGCTGCTCGGCAGGGGTTACTTTCTTGCATCGGTATTCCCGCTGGATGGTGCGTTGCCAATACAACGCCAGCTTGCCCTGTTTTGCGCGCTCGGTTGCATCCTGAATATCCACTAAAATACTGTACCGTGGTTCTCTCATTTCAGCACCTCCAAATCAATTCTATAGAGTATAATACACTCTATAAGAATGATTATAGCCGAAAGCGATGCAAATGAAAAGCGTACCGGCTAAATCCCAGCCGATACGCTTGCAAGGGTTGCTGATTATTCTTCGTTTGTAAGATACGGGAGATTGGCGATATAGGTGTCCAACAGGTCGAGTGCGGCCTTTTTCTGAATAGGGGTCAAGCCTTCCAGCCGCTTGCAGATCTCGTCATCGGTCACATGGGATGCTGTTCCAACGTAATCACGGAGCAGAACGTCAGCCGGAATATCCAGCGCGTTCAGAATGCTGATGAGCGTAGAGAGACTAGGCTCTTTCAGTCCACGCTCAATTGCACCGATAAAATTGGTGGAGAGATTCGCTTTTTCTGCAAGCTGCTCCATCGTCAAACCCTGATTCTGCCGCTGCTCCCGCAGGCGCTGCCCGAATAATTCTTTCATAGCACGCTCCATTTCAGTAGAGTTGTTTACACTCCATAGAATACCTGTTGTGGTGCGTCCAATACACAATCAATAGACTGTGTTGTTGCCAACAGGATAGCAAAGCACAAAAAAATACCGGGAGCCGACCACTCTCGGTCAACTCCCGGCAATCTTTCCTTATCGAACTTGCTCGTTTTCCTGTGCTGGCTTTTCAACTGCACCGGCTGCACAAACGACGAAGCCCAACGGCTGTGTGAAGATTGGCTTGTAAAACAGGATCGCTGCTATCATAACAGGGTAGAAAGGCCCGTAGGTTAAACGCCTACAGGCCTTTTGCTATGCTTATTTAGAGCAACCGGAAATGTTCTGCCAAAAGAAAACGAATGTACACAGGCGGCGTTCTCTCTCCGAGGCTCCAGTTTTGAATCGACCTAAACGGGATGCCCGTTTCTTTTGCAAAGTTAGTTTTAGAAAGACCAACGGCAGCAACCATTTCATTGATGCTCATGTGGGCAACTTCCCAGATTTTAGATAGCCGATCTTTTTCGGCATCAAGATTGGCGCATCCGGGAAGGTCATCTGGAATGCTCATCGTAACGTTAGACAGAAAAACTTCTTTTGCATCAGCCATGGTAGCAAGGTTAAAAAGTTCAGCAGCAGTATACATTGTGTCCTCCTATTTTGTCATCAAACACGGTCTTTTGCAGAAAGCGAAATCTTACGCATAAAGCCATCATCGAAAATCTCGCCGCCCCAGATGGTTCCCAATTTGCCATTCTCGCCGCCGTTATCACCCTCGAATTTGTAAAAAGAGGTAATACCAGTATGATGATCGTTGATGCGGCGGAGTTTTACAATTCCGTCAGGAGCAAGAGCGATCTCCCTTGTGAGCATTCCATTCGCATCCAGCGGGTCATCACATACCCATTCCAGCGCAACGATGAAATCATCGGCGGTGATGCTGGAATGCTCTGCCCAGTTATTGAAAATTCGGCTGTTTCCCGTGAGAACGATATTCTTTTTGACTTCAAAATAGTTTTTCATGTCCAGCCCCCCGTTTGTTGATGTTGCGTCTTTCATTGACCCCATTATATACCCAATGGGTATATTTGTCAAGCGTTTTTTTCAATAATAAACCCCGTGAGCATTAAGCCCACGGGGCATCTTACATTATACATCTCTGCCGATCGAATGATACCGTCACACAAAATCGCTCTTTTGTGTGCGCTGGACTTTGTAGGCCATGTGTACGTTTCGCTGAAACACGGACTTCACTTTTGTCAGTTCCGGATTGACCGGAGCACGCTGTTGCTTTTTCTTTGCCACTACGCTTCGCCGTCCTTTAATTCCAATTATACCGACAAAAGAACTTCATGACGAGAATACGGCGATAATCAGTAGTTCACAAAAACGGTCAAGAATTGCTGCCCTATACACAAAAAAGCCGCCGAGAAACCCTCCCAAATGGGAAGATTCCTCGGCAGTATTCGTTTACCGGGTCTGGGTTTTCTCTGTGGTGTCTTTTTCCTCTGCAAAAAATCGTTCTACATTTTTCTGTGCGCGAACCAACTCCTGCATCTCATTCCGTGCCTTGCGGTAGTCCGGGTAAGCTGCTTTCTTTTTTGTCAGCAGTTCTGCGAACTCCGCATCCAATTCCTTGACCTTCGGCAGCTTTTGCAGCCCGGCTTCGTCAAAGGCAGCTTTCGCTGCCTTGTGCAGGGTGACCTCCTCCCGGTGGGCTTCCAGAAACGCCTTGCTGTACCCGGCTTTCCGATAAGCGGCGTACACTTCACGGGTCTTGGCATAGTTGATGATGTGAGATTTCAGGACGGCAATTTCTGTCAGCCTTGCTTCTGCCGCCTTGATGGAATCGCCCATGGCATGATAGCGTTCCGTTGCCGCAGCTGCACGTTCCCGCAGTTCCTCGGCGCTGCCGATCTTCTGCTCTTGTAAAAATAGCAGCGTTTTGGACATCTCTTTCAGGTTGAACTTCGTTGCCCACTTTTTATAGCCGACGCTTTTACCCTCTGCCATTTTCCCCTGAATATCCACCAGCAACTGGAAGGGCTGATCTTTGGGCGGCTGCTTCTGATAGGGTTGGTGCTTCGCCTTGCCCTCCAGCACCGCCTTAATCTCGTCCTCGCCATAGCCGTTGCCCAGTGTGCGGAAACGGATAAATCGTTTCTGCCGTGCACCCTTCACCGCCGTGTGTTTGCCACGCTTCACCTCATAGCCCTGCTGTTCCAGCCTTTGCAGAAAGTCCTCGTAGTCCTTGGGCTTTTCAGCCAGAATGCTGTCGATCACGCTGCATAGCCGGTCACGGTTGCTCTCTTTCGGTGGGTAGACGATGCGCTTCTGCCGTTCCCGATAAGGCTTGTACTCGATGGTGGAGAGCTGATGTTCCAAACAAATCAGGTCGCTCAACCGCTGCACCGCAAAGGAGGAAAGCCAGAAATTTTTGAATTTCCGGGTTCCGTCCAAGGCAGTGGAATTATAAATAATGTGGTTGTGGATGTGCGCCCGGTCGGTGTGGGTAGCAACGATAAAAGCGTGTTTACCCTTCAAAAAACGCTCGGCAAACTCGTAACCGATGCGGTTGGCTTCCTCCGGTGTGACCTCCCCCGGCTTGAAGGACTGCCGCACCTGATAGGCGATCACATCGCTTTTCTGGCTGCGCCCGGTGGTCTGCTCATACAGACGTTTCGTCAACAGAAATTCTTCGTCCACGGTCAGCGGGCTGCACTGATAGCTGCTGACCAGTTCGCCCTGCTCGGTCTTGTCCGGGTTCTGGATATAGCTGGTATGGTTGTGCAAACAAGCCCCGATGGACTTGCCTTTGTTCTTTCGCATAGGAATTAGCCGTGTTGCTGCCAGTGCCATCACCCCCCTTACAAAAAGAAAATGCCGCACATCGGCGGCATCGAGATCATTTGGATAATTTTTCGTAATCGGCAGCACCGGCCAGATACATCGCCTTATATCGGGCGCATTCCAACTCGTTGCAGATCTCATCCAAAGCGAGGTATTGCTTCCACGCTTCTTTGCTGATGGTATCCCGCAGGGCTTTTTCAGCCGCTATTTTGGCGTTTTTCAGCCGCTGATAGTTTTCGTCCTCACCCAGCATTTCAAAAAAGAGCGTGTTGCTGTGCTCAGAATAACAAGCCTCCAATTTCTGGTTTTCCATAGCATCCCTCACAATCCGGCAACCCAGCCACTAAAACGCTCTGCTGCATCTGCAATCAAAGTACCCATAAAAATCAACACAAAGCAGCCAAACTCTGCCACCAGCAGAATCAAGAATTGCAGCCACTCCCGGCAGTACAGTGTATAAAGGCCGCAGCCGAAGATATACAGCATGGGCAGAGCCAGCACGAACGCCGACAGGTTCAGCGTCCATTTCAGCATCACCGCAAGGAAAGCCGTAAGCAACCAAAACGGGAAAACGATCATCTTAAAAGCGAACCTCATATCTAGCACCTACCTTTCTTTCACCCCGATTATAAAGGTATCAACAATTGCGTTGCAAGGATGTCAACTGTTATGTAGCCCCCGCAGTCCTCCAACTGCGGGGAAAATTTTAGAGTTCTGCCAGCCGGGAGAGAATCTGCCGACCAATCTCAATTAACTCATCCAGCCGTTGCCGCAGGTCCTCCATGTCGGCGGCGTAGACCCGACCATTTTCATTGGCGGCTTTGGCGTACTGGTTCAGGTTGTTGCTGCACATCTGCAAGAGATATGCCATGCGCCGCAGTTGCGGCAGGTCGAGGTTTAGACAGTAGCCGTCCAGTGCCATCTTGCGGATATAGGCACTCAGGCTGCGGATTCCCATGCCCAGCATCTTTTCATAAATGCGGTTCTTCTCGGCTTTAGTGGTTCTCAGGATAATGATCTCATCCCGCTTTTCCCTCACCGGGCATCACCATCCTTGTCGTAATAACTGCGGAAGGGCTTCACCGGCTCCGGCTTGTCCGATTTTTCTTCCAGTGCTGCCAGCACCGAGGGGCGGCGCGGGGTATCCTCCTGTTCTTCCTCGTCCTGTTCCGGCTCGTGGCTCTTTTCGTCCACATCCAACTGAGCGTTCAGCTCTGCAAGCCGTGCGGACTTTTCGGCCAGTTCTTCCTCCTGTGGGAAGGGCTTTTCCACTTCGATTTGCGCCGCTGCCTGCTGCTGATGCAGAGTGGCTAGTTCATTCTCAGCAGAGTTAATGCGCTCCGGGAAGTTGTTCAGCGAATTATCCAAACGGATAATGTTGCCCAGCGGGTCGGTGCCCAAGGGCACCGGGTACCTCCGCTGACCCTTCAGAATCGCCTGATACTCGCTGCGGTAGGTGTCGAAACGCAGGGACAGTTCAAAACCCCGGTAGCTGCCGATGACTTTTTCTTCGGCGTTGGGCAGTTCGGAGCAGGCAAGCACCAGACGCTCACCGGCGGTCTTTTTCTCATCGTAGGTCACGCCCTTGATGGTCATGCCGCAGAAACCCTCTTGCACCTGCGGATGGGCGGCGGCAAGCTGTGCGTCCGCTTTCACCCCAGCAATATAGGCGTTCGTTTCCCGAATGTCAGCCGGGAATTTGGTCAGCAGCTTGTCTTGCAGGCGGAATTTCTGGCTCTGGTGGTCGGCTTTCAGCACCTTCAGCTTTGCCACCTGCACATCCAAGTCCATCTTCTCTTTGATGAGAGGATTTCCGGCACACAACGCCTTGATCTCCGCATAAGACAATGCCTGTTCGTCCACATCATCGCAGGAACGCACCGGGGATTTGGAAGTCATAATTTGCGAGATGAATCGCTGTTTATTCTCAAGGGTCTGAAAGAGGTACGAATCAAATGTGCCTTCGGTGACGTAGTTGAACACCTTGACTTCCCTGTTCATGTTGCCCTGCCGGATGATGCGACCATTGCGCTGGGTCATATCACTGGGTTTCCAGCCGACATCCAGATGATGCACTGCCACAAGACGCTGCTGCACATTGGTTCCTGCGCCCATTTTTGCCGTGCTGCCCAGCAGGACGCGCACATCGCCGGAGCGCACTTTCGAGAACAGTGCAGCCTTTTTCGCTTCGGTGTCTGCGTTGTGGATGAACTCGATCTCGTTTTCCGGCACACCGGCAGCGACCAGCTTTTTGCGAATATCATCGTACACGTTAAAGTTGCCGTCATTTTTCGGTGTCGAGAGGTCGCAGAACAAAAGCTGGGTCAGCTTCTGGTCTTTGCCCTCCTCCCAGATCTTCAACACGTTCTGCACACAGACGTTCAGCTTGCTGTTGGGGTCGTCCGGCAGCATGGGGTTCATCAGGCGAACATCCAAGCCGATCTTACGCCCATCGTTGGTGACGCAGAGCATATTGTCCACGGACGCATCCACGATGCCGGAGTGGATATCTGCGGCACGTTTGCTCAGTTCCTGCACCATTTCCTTTTGAATTTCGGACGGCTTTGCCACCACCGTTTCAAACTTCGCTTCGGGAACCGGCAAATGAAGCTGGTCAGAGGTTTTAATGTCCGCAACCTCCTTGAACATGGACATCAATTCCGGCAGATTGAAAAACTTGGCAAATCTCGTCCTCGCCCGATACCCTGTACCTTCGGGCGCAAGCTCGATGGCGGTGGTGGTCTCGCCAAAGGTGGATGCCCAGCAGTCGAAGTGGGTCAGCTTTTTCTGCTGCAAGGTGCTGTACTGCAAATACCGCATGACCGTGTAAAGTTCGGTCATACTGTTGCTCACGGGCGTTCCTGTGGCGAACACCACGCCCCGCCCGCCGGTGATCTCGTCCAGATAGCGGCACTTGCCGAACATATCGCTGGATTTCTGGGCTTCGCTGGTGGATAATCCTGCGACATTTCGCATTTTTGTGGTCAAAAAGAGGTTCTTGTAAAAATGGCTCTCGTCCACAAAAAGCCTGTCAACGCCCAGTTGTTCAAAGGTAATTACATCGTCTTTACGCTCATCGGAGCGCAGTTTTTCCAGCTTGGTTTCCAGCGTTTTCCGGGTCTTTTCCATCTGCTTGATGGAGAAATTCTCACCGGCGTGGACTTTCAGCTCATTGATGGCGGCAAGGGTTTCATAAATCTGCTCCTGAATGATACGCTCCTGCCGCTCAAAAGACAGCGGAATGCGCTCAAACTGCGAATGCCCGATGATGACGGCATCGTAGTCGCCGGTAGCGATGCGGGCACAGAATTTCTTACGGTTAGCAGTTTCAAAGTCCTTGCGCCGTGCCACCAAAAGTTTTGCGTTAGGGTAGAGGTTCAAAAACTCCGATGCCCACTGCTCTGTCAGGTGATTGGGCACTACGAACAGCGATTTCTGGCACAGCCCCAGCCGTTTTGCTTCCATGGCGGATGCCGCCATTTCGTAGGTTTTGCCCGCACCGACTTCGTGCGCAAGCAGCGTATTACCGCCATAAAGCACATGAGCGATGGCGTTGCGCTGGTGTTCCCGGAGGGTGATCTCCGGGTTCATGCCGACAAAATGGATGTGGGAGCCATCGTATTCGCGGGGGCGAGTGGAGTTGAACAGTTCGTTGTACTGTTTCACCAGCGCAATGCGCCGCTGGGGGTCTTGCCAGACCCAGTTGGCAAAAGCATCCTTGATGACCTGTTGTTTTTGCTGTGCCAGCATGGTTTCCCGCTTGTTCAGCACACGCTTGGGCTTGCCCTCGGCATCCTCGATGGTGTCGTAGATGCGGACATCTTTCAGATTCAGGGTCTCCTCTAAAATCTTGTAAGCGTTGGCACGGGATGTGCCGTAGGTTTCGGACGAAATAATGTCACTCCGCCCGGTGGCAGTCTTGCCCTCCACACGCCACTCGGCGGTGTAGGGCGAATATCTCACCTTGACTGCATGGCGCAGATAGTAGGGAATCTGGAAGGTCTCGGTCATAAACTTCTGGATAATATCCGGGTCCAGCCACGTTGCACCCAGCCGCACATCAATTTCAGAGGCTTCCAGTTCTCTGGGCTGCGCTTTGGTCAGCGCCTCCACATTGACGGCAAACTCCGGGTTGGTCTCTGCCGCAAACTGCGCCATTCGCAGCTTTGCCCGGACATCGCCGGACAGGTACTCGTCTGCCATCTGCCAGCCCGCTTCCGGGTCGGTTGGGTCAGCGGCAGGGTCTTTGAAGATCACGCCGGAAAGTTCGGTGGTAATGCGCCCGTACTCGCCGGGTGTACCCAACAGTTCTGCCATATAGGGCAAATCCACTTTGCCATGCTCACCAATAGATACCGCCAACGCTTCGCTGGGGGTATCCACGCTGGTAACGGTACGCTCCGGGCGGATAGTGCGCTTGGTGAACATTGCAGCCTTGCTCTTGAGCTGCCCCTGCTCGTCCAGATTTTCCAGCGAACACAGCAGATAATAGGAGGAATCCTGCTCAAACAGCCGCCCGTTTTTGCGGTCGTTCAGCAAGCCGTATTTGGCGGTAAAGGCATCGTAGGCGGCGTTCAAACGCTCCTGCGTTGCCTTGATGTCCTCGTCCGGGTAGTCGTTCAACTGCTGGTCAATCAGGTCATTGACGATCTGCCGCAGCTCCACCATGCCGGTGACACGCCCCTTGGCAGTGTCGGAAAGTTCCACCTGCGTCATCACGGAGTTTTCCCGGTAGAACACCTCACCGTCCACCACCGTGTAGGAGAAGTTTTTCACATCCGGGTCAGCCGGGAGAATATGCTTCTCATTTTCGGCATCCGCAATATCTGGTGTTTCTACCTCAACTTCGGTGTACTGACCCTCAATATGCTGTACCGCCTCAGCAAGCTGGTCTGCAAGGTTTGCACCCTCGATGGGAGCAACGGTCAATTCCTCTCGTCCATACTGGGTGCTTTCGGTGGAGAGTACACCCAGAACCATCTCCGGGTGGTCTACGAAATACTGGTTGATGGCAAAACCATCTTCGGTCTTGCCAAGCTGCACCCAGTCCGGCTCGTGGTCGATGGGGCGGTCACGCTTCTGCAGGAAAATAATGTCGCTGACAACATCTGTACCAGCGTTAGCACGAAACGCATTATTCGGCAGACGGATAGCCCCCAACAGGTCAGCACGCTCCGCCATGTGCTTGCGGGCGGTGCTGTCCTTGCTGTCCATGGTGTAGCGAGAAGTCACAAACGCCACTACGCCGCCCGGACGCATTTGGTCGATGGCTTTCGCAAAGAAATAATTGTGGATGGAGAATCCCAGCTTGTTGTACGCTTTGTCGTTGACCTTGTACTGACCGAAAGGCACGTTGCCCACCGCCAAATCGTAGAAATCACGGCGGTCGGTGGTTTCAAAGCCAGCCACGGTAATGTCTGCCTGCGGGTACAGTTTTTTCGCAATGCGCCCGGTGATGCTGTCCAACTCCACGCCGTATAAGCGGCTGTCTGCCATGCTGTCCGGCAGCATTCCAAAGAAGTTGCCCACGCCCATACTAGGCTCCAGAATGTTACCGCTGCGGAAACCCATGCGCTCCACGGCATCGTAGATGCCACGGATGACGGTGGGACTGGTGTAGTGGGCGTTCAGCACAGAGCTGCGGGCGGCAGCGTATTCGTCCTCGGAGAGTAACCCTTTCAGTTCGGCGTATTCCTTTGCCCAGCTATCTTTGCTGGGGTCAAAAGCATCTGCCAGACCGCCCCAGCCTACATACTGGGAAAGCACCTGCTGCTCCTCGGCGGTGGCACCCCGGTGCTCCTTTTCCAACTTGAACAGGGTGCGGATGGCTTCGATGTTCCTTGCGAATTTCTGCTTCGGTCCACCATCACCGATGTTATCATCCGTGATGTGGAAGTTTACCGCAGGAACAGGCGGGATTTCTCTGGTTGTGATGGACTGCTCAAGCTGAGCGATAATGTCCATAACTTCGGCATTCTGCCATCCGTCCACCTTGGCATAATCCTGAATGATGGTATCCTTGCCATTTACACACTGCACAAAGTCCAGACTACCCGGCAGATCTCTGGTATTCATTGCACCCAGGGCTTTTCTCTGCGTGTCAGGAAGTGCATAGTAGGCTCGCAGGGCATCATCAAAGGAACTGTATTCCTTGATGTCCAGCGCACCCCGCTTCTGAATGTCCTCGGCAACATAAAAATGATCGATGAAGTGTTCCGGTTCCTGCTGTTCGGGTTCCGCACTGGCTCTGACCTGTGCGTGTGCCTTTTCGTCAGGGTAGTCCCCATAGATACGGATGCACTTATGCTCCTGCTGATCGTAAACGGCAGCACCATCGTACTTGAACCCATCATCCTCCATAGTTCCGTCCACATAGCCATGGGCAGCTTTTTCCGCTTCCTCCAGAGTGTAGTAGTCCAGCTTATCATCGAAGCCGTTTTCAAAGTGATGGTAGGCGGCAACCAGATAGCGACGCTCCTGTTTTGTTTCAGGGATAATTTCGCTCGGATGTTCCCCCGCAACCGTCCTTAACGCAGCGTTTTTTTCGTCCCGAGAGAGCATACGCTCGAAATTCTCACGATTCTCGGCACGGAAGTTCCCGGCAAGTTCAAGTGTGGATCGTTCCGGTTCAACGGCATCCAGAGTAGGTGATTTTGAGCCAATCGTCTGGATCACAATATCATAAGGCATACGGTTTTCTTCAGCAGGGTATATGGCAACCGTTTTTACAGTATCATCTGGCTGCGTAGTAACCTGTTCATTCTGCCGCAAGCCATCCTCGAATTGTCGTTTGTTGATAACTTCGTTATCCCACGACTGCCCCTGTGCGCTGGTGTCGATGCGAACATCCGTTTCGCCCACATAGCCAATTTTCCCCTCGATGGTTCGGGTAGGAAGGTCAACAATTACATTGTCACCGACCTTGTAATCGGGCAGGGGGTGTCCCATCATATCCTGCTCCTCGTACAACTCCCGGACAAGAGCCAGCGGCTCTTCCCGGAAAATTGGCATCCGCATTTCTGCCAGTGCCACATCCTGCAGGGTCACGCTGTCTTTATCAAAATTTACCGTATCCACCCGGAAAGCTCGCCCCTCCATGTGGATGGTAGCACCCAGCGGCAGATAATCCTCCCGGCGCAGATACTTGGTTTGGTGGTGGGTGCCGTCCTCGTTCAGTCCGGCAAGGTAGATGTTCTCGCCGCACTGCCACAGTTGTTTGGCACGGTATGCCCACTGGTCGCGGGGAAAACCGGTGACCGGGACTGTGCCCAATTCCGTTTCCTTTTCCAGCAGCTTTCCGCCTACAAGTTCGCAGACCTTCCGGGCATCCTCGCCGTAAAACTCAAACTGACCGCCCTGTTCAAAACCCACCAGCGCATCCGGGTGCTGCTCCTTCAGGGTGTTATATTCGGTGGCGGCATCCAGCGGCAACAGTGCCGGGTGCTCCTCCGCCTTGTTGTGGTAATGCTCCAGTTCCTCGTCCGTAACGCTGACCAGTTCCGAAAAATCCAGTGCTTCCAACTCGGTCTCGGTCAGTTCTTCCAGACTTTCGTACTGGCGTTCGTCTATCAGCACCTCGCCCAGATACCGCTCCACACGGTATCCCACCAAATCCACATTAACTTGAATGGGAATATTCTCATCGGTGGCGTTGGTGTAGGCAACGCCGATCTTGGACAGGTCAGAAAAGTCCGGCTCAGAATCATATTCTTCCTGACAAAATTCCCGGATCAGGTTTTTTGCATGGGTCAGGGTGGCATCTGGCTCTGCGCTGACGGGCGGCGTGTAATGCTCCTTTTCCTTGTCCGTCAGGTAGCGGTCGGACTGGATCATCAGGTCGATATACTTTTCCACCTGTGTCCAGCTTAACGTGAATTTCTTGTGTTCGGGGTAATGGTCAAATTCCATTCCTCTCCCGTCGTGGTTGACAAACCCTCTGCTGCCACCCAGATAATCGTGGGAGTGCCCACCGATACCGTACTCCTTTGCCAACGCCTTGGCACAGAGTTTGCGGTCAGGCTGGGTCTGGTACAGCGCCATAACGCGCTGCTTGCCGCCCGTAAATCCCGAACCGTGCTTACGCAGTTCGTTTTTAATTTCAGCCTGCGACAAGACAAAAGCGGAGGGCGTTTTTTCGCTCTCCGCTCGGTCGATTTTTTCAATTTGCTGGGCTTCGGTGGGAAGGACGGCATCCAGAAAACTTAGCTGTAGATCAGCTCCGTCAGCACCAGTTCCTCGGCTTGCGCTTTCAGGCTGTTCATGTGCTGCACCCACTCCATCTGATACTGCTCCTTGTTCGGAGCCGGGTTCTGTTTCAGCAACTCCTGCATGGTCTGCCGCATCCGGCTCTCTGCGGTTTGCTCCACCTCCAACAGGTGCGGATGCAGAGTTCCCGACAGAAGCATCGAGTTGTACAGCACCGGGCGATGGTTCATCAGGTACGTCCGGCGCAGCCTGCCGTAC
>ERZ772893.2779-NODE-2779-length-13431-cov-27.077303_pt1 | contig 13431 bp, 9 predicted proteins | sample MGYA00511482_ERZ772893 | MGnify/ENA primary metagenome ERZ772893 (study PRJEB29015, sample SAMEA2737687) | human gut metagenome | biome: human gut; feature: human-associated habitat; material: faeces | place: China | collected 2012 ...
TCACTGGTTCGGGACAGCTTTCTTTGTTGGAACGTCTGGAACACAATTTTCCGGGTATGTTTCATAAAGAGCTGATGGTGACCGCTTTTGACGTGAAATATGGCAAACCTAATCCGGAACCTTATCTGATGGCATTAAGAAAAGGAGGGTTCAAAGCTGACGAAGCAATCGTTATCGAAAATGCCCCATTGGGCGTGGAAGCAGGACATAAAGCCGGAATTTTCACAATCGCGGTCAATACTGGTCCGTTGGACGGACAGGTGTTGCTGGATGCCGGAGCCGATCTGCTGTTTCCTTCTATGCAGACACTCTGCGATAGCTGGGATACAATCATGTTATAAACCTATAAATACCGATTCTACTATGCAAAAGTTATTATCCTTACCTCCCAACTTAATTGACAGTTTTCATCAACTGGAAGAAGTGAATCATACTGACTGGTTTTGTACATCAGACCCTGTAGGCAGCAAGTTAGGCTCCGGAGGAGGAACGACCTGGCTGTTGCAGGCCTGCCATCAGGCTTTTGCACCGGAAGAGACTTTCAGCAAATGGATTGGAAACGAAAAAAAGATTTTGCTGCATGCGGGAGGACAAAGCCGCCGCTTGCCCGGCTATGCTCCTTCGGGCAAAATACTGACTCCCATACCGGTTTTCAGTTGGGAGAGAGGACAAAAGCTGGGACAGAATCTGCTGTCGCTGCAACTTCCGCTATACGAAAGAATCATGAAGCAGGCTCCGAAAGGCTTGAACACGCTGATAGCCAGCGGAGACGTATATATCCGTTCGGAAAAACCGCTGCAAGACATCCCGGAAGTAGATGTCGTATGTTATGGTTTATGGGTGAATCCTTCATTGGCTACTCACCACGGAGTATTCGTATCGGACCGCAAGAAGCCGGAAGTGCTCGACTTCATGTTGCAGAAACCTTCTTTAGAGGAATTGGAAGGATTATCAAAGACCCATCTTTTCCTGATGGATATCGGTATATGGATATTAAGTGACCGTGCCGTTGAGGTATTGATGAAACGGTCATTGAAAGAAGGCACGAATGATATCAGCTACTACGATTTATATTCGGATTATGGCCTGGCACTGGGAGAGCATCCCCAAACGACAGACGATGAAGTAAACAAACTTTCGGTAGCAATCCTGCCTTTACCCGGCGGAGAGTTTTATCATTTCGGAACGAGTCGGGAACTGATTTCTTCCACACTCGCCATACAGGATAAAGTGCGTGACCAAAGGCGTATCATGCACCGGAAAGTAAAACCGAATCCTGCCATCTTTATACAAAACTCGTTTACCCAAGTGAAGTTATCTGCAGAGAACGCCAATTTATGGATTGAGAACAGCCACGTAGGAGAAGGATGGAAATTAGGTTCACGACAGATTATTACAGGAGTTCCCGAAAACCATTGGAATATAAACCTGCCGGACGGAGTCTGCATCGACATCGTTCCTATGGGAGACGCAGCCTTTGTCGCACGGCCTTATGGGCTGGATGATGTTTTCAAAGGTGATTTAAGTAATGACTCGACCACCTACTTGGGGAACTCTTTCACACAGTGGATGAAGGAAAGAGAGATTGGACTGGAAGACATAAAAGGACGTACAGATGATCTGCAAGCTGCTCCTGTTTTCCCCGTAACGACTTCCATCGAAGAACTGGGTATTTTAATACGCTGGATGACAGCTGAGCCACAACTAAAAGAAGGAAAAGAGCTATGGCTGAGAGCAGAAAAACTATCCGCTGACGAGATATCGGCACAAGCGAACCTGGAACGTCTTTACGCACAGCGCAGCGCTTTCCGCAGGGATAACTGGAAAGGATTGTCCGCCAATTATGAGAAGAGTGTATTCTATCAGCTTGACTTGCAAGACGCAGCCAATGAATTTGTCCGGCTCAATCTGGATGTTCCCGCTGTCTTGAAAGAGGATGCCGCACCCATGGTGCGTATACATAACCGTATGCTTCGGGCACGTATCCTGAAGCTGCAAGGCAATGAAGGCTGCAAAGGAGAAGAACAAGCTGCGTTCCAGCTACTCCGTGACGGATTACTGGAAGCCGTTGCCGGAAAAAAGAACTATCCGAAGCTCAATGTTTATTCGGATCAGATCGTATGGGGACGTAGTCCGGTGCGCATTGACGTTGCAGGAGGATGGACAGATACACCTCCTTACTCTCTCTATTCGGGAGGAAGTGTAGTCAATCTGGCGATTGAGTTGAATGGGCAGCCGCCGTTACAAGTATACGTCAAACCATGTCACGAGTTCCATATCGTACTTCGTTCCATTGATATGGGAGCTGTGGAGGTTATCCGAAGTTATGAGGAATTGCAGGATTACAAGAAAGTCGGTTCGCCTTTCTCCATACCGAAGGCAGCACTTACCTTGGCAGGATTTGCCCCATTATTTGCGGCGGAATCTCATGCGTCATTGGAAGAACATCTAAAAGCGTTCGGTTCAGGACTGGAAATCACTTTACTGGCTGCCATTCCGGCAGGTTCGGGACTAGGTACCAGTTCTATCCTTGCATCTACCGTACTCGGAGCTATCAATGATTTTTGCGGACTGGCATGGGATAGGAACGACATCTGCAATTATACACTGGTATTGGAACAATTACTTACCACCGGCGGCGGATGGCAGGATCAATACGGCGGCGTATTCCCCGGCGTAAAACTGTTGCAATCCGAATCCGGCTTCGAACAACATCCATTAGTACGGTGGTTACCCGACCAGCTCTTTGTGCAGCCGGAATATCGGGATTGCCATCTGCTTTATTATACCGGAATCACCCGTACAGCCAAAGGCATCTTAGCTGAAATTGTCAGTTCCATGTTCCTTAACTCCGGAAAGCATCTTAGTTTATTAGCAGAGATGAAAGCCCATGCGATGGATATGAGCGAAGCTATCCTGCGAGGTAATTTCGAAACTTTCGGCAATCTTGTCGGCAAAAGCTGGATACAAAACCAAGCATTGGACAGTGGCACGAATCCACCGGCAGTAGCAGCTATTATCGAACAGATTAAAGATTATACGCTAGGATATAAATTGCCCGGTGCAGGAGGTGGCGGTTACTTATATATGGTGGCTAAAGATCCGCAAGCGGCCGGATGCATCCGTCGGATATTGACCGAACAGGCTCCTAATCCGCGTGCACGCTTTGTTGAAATGACGCTTTCCGATAAAGGATTACAGGTATCGAGAAGCTAAGAAAAAAGTTATATAAGAACAAAAATCCCTTGATAACCACTGATTATCAAGGGATTTTTATGTGACCCCGGTGCGATTCAAACGCACGACCTTCAGAACCGGAATCTGACGCTCTATTCACTAAGCTACGGGGCCATTTCCTAAATGCGATGACAAAAGTATAAAAAATCTTCTCATCTTCCTAATGATTCATCTTTTTTTATAGTTCTTAAGTCAGTATCGCCCCTTAACATTCTGTTATTTTGAAATGCTTTAGAGCATATACTTTATCAATTTGACAATCTTTTAGAGATTATCCAATACAGATATCAATATTATTCCTATCTTTGCCGACAATTAACAATCAACAATCCTATGAGTTACTTGATAAAACCAAAGAACTATAAACCGTTACTCGACTTAAAACAAACAGAGTTGGGAATCAAACAAATAAAAGAGTTCTTCCAGTTAAACTTGTCATCCGAATTACGCCTCAGACGCGTGACAGCCCCTCTTTTCGTATTGAAAGGGATGGGTATCAATGACGATTTGAATGGTATAGAACGTCCCGTTTCATTCCCTATCAAGGATTTAGGTGACGCACAAGCAGAAGTCGTTCATTCATTAGCCAAATGGAAAAGATTAACTCTCGCCGATTACAATATCGAACCGGGATACGGTATCTATACCGACATGAACGCCATCCGTTCTGATGAAGAACTCGGAAACCTCCATTCGCTCTATGTAGACCAATGGGACTGGGAACGTGTCATCACCAACGAGGACAGAAACGTAGAATTCCTGAAAGAGATCGTAAATCGTATCTACGCTGCCATGATCCGTACAGAATACATGGTATATGAAATGTATCCGCAGATCAAACCTTGTCTGCCCCAGAAATTACATTTTATCCATTCGGAAGAACTACGCCAACTCTATCCGAACCTGGAACCCAAATGCCGCGAGCATGCCATCTGCCAAAAATACGGTGCCGTATTTATCATCGGTATCGGTTGCAAGCTAAGCGACGGCAAAAAACATGACGGACGTGCACCGGACTATGATGACTACACATCCACCGGCCTGAACAACCTGCCCGGACTGAACGGTGACCTTTTACTTTGGGATGATGTACTGCAACGCTCCATCGAACTATCCTCTATGGGTGTTCGTGTAGACAGAGAAGCGCTACAACGCCAGCTCAAAGAAGAAAACGAAGAAGAGAGACTGAAACTTTATTTCCACAAACGATTAATGGACGACACACTTCCACTATCTATCGGTGGCGGTATCGGTCAATCCCGTTTGTGTATGTTCTACCTTCGCAAAGCTCATATCGGAGAAATACAAGCCAGCATCTGGCCGGAAGATATGCGCAAAGAATGTGAGGAACTTGATATACACCTTATATAATTGCTATGAACGTACAAATAGAAGAAAGCTGGAAAACACACTTACAGCCGGAATTTGAAAAAGATTACTTTCGCACACTGACGGAATTCGTAAAAAGTGAATACAGCCAGTATCAGATTTTCCCTCCGGGAAAACTTATTTTCAACGCCTTCAACCTCTGTCCTTTCGACAAGGTGAAGGTAGTAATCATCGGACAAGACCCGTACCACGGACCGGGCCAGGCACACGGGCTCTGTTTCTCTGTAAACGACGGAGTACCTTTCCCTCCTTCTTTGGTCAACATCTTTAAAGAAATAAAGGCAGACATAGGTACAGACGCTCCTACTACCGGAAACCTGACTCGCTGGGTTGAGCAAGGAGTATTATTGCTCAACGCCACTCTGACTGTACGCGCTCATCAGGCAGGCTCTCATCAGAATCGTGGATGGGAAGCTTTTACAGATGCCGCTATCCGCGCACTGGCAGAAGAACGGGAACATCTTGTATTTATCCTGTGGGGAGCTTATGCTCAACGAAAAGGAGCTTTCATCGACCGCAACAAGCATCTGGTACTTAGCTCTGCCCATCCCTCTCCCCTTTCTGCCTACAATGGTTTCTTCGGAAACAAACACTTCAGCCGTGCAAACGATTATCTGAAAGCAAACGGAGAAACGGAAATAATATGGTAAGAAGTTGAGAATTGAAAATGGAAAGTTGAGAGTCGGCTGCACAATAAATGATGACGCTGCATAGTAACTCTCAACTCTCCATTCATCTTATTATTGCTAGATATTGTTATATATCTGTCTACACTTTTCTATTCTTAAATATCCGCATTAGCTTACCTTACACAACACTAAGTCTATTTAATCTTAAAAAAATATTTCTCATACATAAAGCTAGCCAATAGATCAATCCTATAAAACAAGATTAAATCCAAACACCATATAATATTATCAGTATTTATTTCACTACTACAAAATATACAATGAACTATTGTTCATAAATTCTATAGAATTGAAAATCATTAATTTAAGTTCAGTTCTTTTTCCATAAATAATTCTACCTTTGCTTTGTACTCATGAGACAAAAAATTATCAACCTTTAAACCAAAAGTAAAATGAAACGAACAAATTTATTTTTCGGTTTGGCATTTGCATTATTCTGCTCATTGCCAATGTATGCACAAACAGTATCTGAAGATGTAGATATCAACACTACATCAGAATCTGCAACTCCCAGATTTGTCAACATGTTCATTAATGATAATGGTGCCATTTATCCCATTTACGTACCCAATTTATCTGAAAACACAAAGATTCAGGAAGTTTGGAATGAAGCCTCTGCTATCTTGGGCACAAGGTATTTTGATCTTTACTATAATGGTCAAAAGTTGAGCTTAGACAAGAGTTTCGCTGATTATTGGATCACAGGTAATATTTCTGTTTACCTTGAAGTTAGAAGGCGTTAAGTTAACAATTACTTTTCTTACAGAGAGAGTGTGTTGTCCGGAGCACACTCTTTTAAACAAATACTTTTTCTTAGTCTATTTCTCTCTCTTGCCTAAATAAATTATATATACTATATTGATCAAACACATGCATTTTCATTTCTTCATCGCCAAAATCTGTATTTAATAGACTTTTATCTATTTCGTATCTGAATTCAAATCACAAAATACAAAATTAAGTGATTATATATAAATGATAAATATATTCTTAGATAAATATTCATCATTCATAAACTTAAGTTCATCAACACCTCTATATTTGCATTTTTTATTACTAATACATATTAAACGCATAGCATTTTCCATTACATTTATAACAAAAAGCCTACCATAACTCATAATAAAACGAATAATATGCATAGTAAAAATGATTTCAACATTGAAAATTACATAAAAGCTCTATCCACATACATACCAGCGTCCTCCATGGTCAAACTAAAAAAAGCATATAAAGCCTTCACTTTTACAAAACACCCTAAATCAACTATTCTTGAAAACAGACAACTGAATGATTCATTTTGCATCCTTATATGTGGGACCATAAGACATTACACAATAGATAGTAACACAGCAGAAGAACAAACATTACGATTCACCCTCTCAGGCAATTTACTGTGTCAATATGGAACCGCTACAGAAGCAACAGAATATTTAAGCTGCCTATCTGAATGTACCATTTTATCTGTCTCAAATACAATTTTAGCAGAGATAGGAGAAGAAACAAATTTGAGAATATACTGTCAAAATATTATAAAAGAAAACTTAGAGTTAGAAGTGGCTCTATTAAGAATGCCACCAGAAAAGCGATATATAAAACTATGCAAACAATATCAAAACATATTTCTGACGGTCCCATTAAAATACATTGCGTCATTTTTAGGAATCACTCCCCAAGCTTTATGCAGAATTAGAAAGCGTTTACTAATAACACCCTAATACCACTGAATATTACTTTGCGTCTGACTTCTCTGCTCATATTTCAAGTCTTGAAGAATACTTGCATTAGCACGAATCGTAACATTATAGTATTTCCAACGTCCAAATGGTGAAAGACTGGCAGACAAGTTAAAGCAGTGCAAATCACGAGAAATCGTACAGGAAGTCTGCGTTATTTCCTTCGCTTGGAAATCGTAACCCGAATTGAACGAAAGCGACCAGTTATTGGAAATCTTCACATTACCATTCATATTGATATTGTGAGTATAAGTAAACGGATATCTCATCGAATAGCGATTAATAGGCTTAGTCCTATCTTCACGAATATTAAATGAATAACTGAAACTTAAAGACCAAGGCATCTTGAATACTTGATAACCATCCGGGTCGGCTTGCGCCTTCTCTACTTTCTTGGTCGTAGTTCCATCTTCCGTACCTTCAGAATCTTCTCCGTCTCCATCTTCTGACTCCTTCTTGTCTTTATCCTTCTCGTCTTCCTTCGGACCGAACCACTTTTTCCAGGTATCGTTATTAAAGGTATAGTTAAAAGAAGAACCATACCCCTGAAAACGTCCGAAACGTCCATACGACCATTCAGTTCGATTACCTTCGACCACATTACCACTTTTATCAAACGTATAAGCGTAAGTAGCAAATGATGCATTCATATTGAAAGTATAATTCTTTGTCAGTTTCAGTCGAAGATTCATACTCAAGGGGCTCCATGGCTTTTCCTTTGCAGCCATATTATATGACATATTCACACTCAAATCATCAATCAAGCTGACTTTCTTTAATGTATCCTTCTTAGCATCATAATATTTCATCTCCAGATTATTAGCAATCGAGAAACTAACCGTTCCCGAACCCTCACGTGAAGGGACTCCAAAAGGCTGTCCCGTATAGGGTGAATAATACTGAGTATTTCCGTTATTATCCGTATACTCTTCCCAGTATTTACTAAATGCAGGAGCACCACTGATACCAACCTGCGGAGTGACAACGTGGCGAATCTGTATCTCTTTCTTCTTCATGAAAAGAGGTTTGTACATACCATACAGTTTAGTACTTAAAGACAAACTGGCTGAATAGTTGGAAACACGATAAAAGCCATTAATAGTATCATTCAGATTCTGTTCCAAACGCCCTGTTTCCTCATTATACGTCTGATTTATCTTGCGGGTGTACCAACGCTCCGTATAATTCACCGAAGGATTGACCTGCAAATACTTGAACAGTGTAAAAGTAGCACTGACAGGAATATTATGGTTCATCGCATTTTCCCATCCGCTGATGCCGGTCTTGAACAGACGGTCGTCTTTAGTACGGATACTGTTCGTCAGACGTCCTGTATAGCTGACAGAAATCTTCTCATACCAACGCTCGGCTCCGGCAGCCTTCTTCCGCTTGAAGGGAAACAGACGGCTCAATGTAATATTAAGGTCAGGAAGCGTTACTGCAATGGATGAGTCACGCATGGTCTGCGCAATATTGGTCGTTCCAGACAAGGTCAGACCGATATCGGGGAAACTACGGGAGTAACTGATACTTGATGTCTTTGTATTCTGAGTCAACAACTGGGAGTTATAAAGGTTGTTGATGTTAGATCGTTCGTAACTACTGGTAGAGAAGTTCACACTGGCGGAGAAAGTACTGTTCGGACTTGCCTTGGCATCCTGACGGTGGTTCCACACTACCTTGAAGTCTTTGGCAACCGTATAATCCGGCATTCCTTTGTCTCCGGTCTTGGTCACCTGATAATCCGCCTGCAATGTACCGGAGTATTTGTACCTCTTATTATAATTGGTCAATCCGGAAAGCCGCCATGAACCTTTCGTGAATATATCTCCTGTCAGCTTCAAGTCCATGATGTCACTCATAGCAAAGTAATATCCGCCTTCCGCCAGACCGAAACCACGGCTTGAATCATCCATATACGTCGGCATAATGAAACCCGAAGAATAGCTGCTGGAGAAAGGGAAGAAGAAAAACGGCACAGCCAGCGGCAGGGGAACATCTTCCACCACAAGATAGGCAGGTCCTGTCACTACATTCTTCTTGGGGCGCACTTTGGCTCTTGTCAACTGCATATAGAAGTGAGGATGGTCATGATGATCACAAGTCGTGTAGCGACCGTGCTCCATAAAGATTTCATCATTTGCTCCTTTCTTGGCTCTGCTACCGGTCACATAACCTTCACCCTGTTGAGTGATAATATCGGTGATTCCCGCTTTCTTGCTCTTGAAGTTATAGCTGATTGTTTCTGTATCGTATGCAGTTTCACCTTCTTTAAAGACAGGTTTACCTTTGATCGTTCCCGTCGTGTCTTTAATACCGTAGGCGTGTACTGTACTGCTGTCCAGATTCATGGAAATCACTTCCGCTGCCAGCTCAATGTTCTGGTAGTTGACTTTGCCGCTACCATAAAGCGTAGCGGCACCTCCCAATGTAAAAGTGGTGGAGTCGTTAGATTCATAAATAACCGGTGCATCGAGCGGTTGTTTCTTTGTCGGTGCTACAGAGTCGACGCATACCACAACTGTATCCGCCCCTAACGAATCTTTCCTGTTAAGGGAATCCGTTTGTACAGTGTTGGAGGCAATCATCCCTCTTCTTCGACGCTGAGACGTAGCCTCATCAGGAAGCATCAGCAAGACAATCAGCAATATGAATGATATAATTATTTTTGCTCTCAATGGCGCCATTAACTAATAGTTTTACGCTTGAAGTGGCAAAAGTACACAATCTTCATCAATAATGCGTGAGAATCTCCGTTATTTAATTATTTTTTAGTGCTATAAAAACAAAGAGCACCACCCATCAAAGCGGTTTAGACCTTCTTCACCATATTTTGCAATGCTTTTCCGGGCTTTTTCTACTGTCTTTTCTTCGTCAAGATGAGTTTTAGAAAAGAATTTATCGGCAAAACAGATTATTTGCTCTTCCAGAGTGACGGGCACCATCTCACGATGAGGAACAGGAAGCTGGCGTTCTATGATTTCTTCCAGTGTCAGTCCGGCTCCGGTGTGACGTTCGCAAACCAGTGCATGGCGTTCAAAACCTTCTTTTCGTAAAAGGTCTGCACCCAGATAGCCGTGCGCGATGTAGGGATGCTCTCCGAAACATTGGATGGTGGGAGCATCGGTCATAAAGATTCCTATATCGTGCAGAAGCGCGGCTTCTCTGACAAAGCTGCGGTTGATAGGTAAGTTAGGATGTGCATCTACAATCTTCAAAGCTTTTTGGGCTACAGAAAGGCTATGTATTAGTAGAATGTGTCGTTGTTCCGTATCCTGCGGATAAAATTTGTCGATGATTTCTATTGGATTCATACTTTTTCACTAGTTATTACTTGTTCCCTTACTGATAAATGATATTTTTGTGCAATATTACAAAAATTTACTGATATGCAAGCCAGAAGTTCCCTCATTCTTTTCTCTCTGTTCATAATACTGTGTTCTACATACGCCAGTGGAAAAGTAATTACGGGTGCCGAGCGTATGGATCAATACCTGCCGTTAATCAAAGGAAAGCGGGTAGGAATGGTGGTAAACCACACTTCCATCGTCGGCACAGAGCCAATTCATCTGCTGGATACTTTATTAAAACAAAAAATCGATATAGTGAAAGTCTTTGCACCGGAACACGGTTTCCGCGGCAACGCGGATGCCGGTGAAACAGTAAAAGACGGAAAAGACAGCCGTACGGGAGTAACCATCGTCTCGCTCTACGGAGATAATAAAAAACCGACTGCCGCCCAACTGAAAGATATCGATGTAATCTTGTTCGACATCCAGGATGTGGGCGCACGTTTCTATACATATATCAGTACGATGTATTATGTAATGGAAGCTTGTGCGGAAAACAAAAAAGAGATGATTATACTGGACCGCCCCAATCCATGCGATTACGTAGAGGGACCTGTATTAAAAGCCGGATATAAAAGTTTTGTCGGAATGCTGCCTTTGCCGGTTCTTCACGGTTGTACTATCGGAGAGCTGGCGCAGATGATCAATGGAGAAGGATGGATGACTACCCAGGCAAAGACTTGTCCGCTGACTGTGATTCCCGTAAAAGGGTGGAAACACGGACAGCCCTATGCACTTCCCGTGAAACCGTCTCCCAACTTGCCCAATGCACAATCCATCCGCCTTTATGCCTCACTTTGCCCTTTTGAAGCAACACGTGTCAGTGTGGGACGCGGAACGACCTTTCCTTTTCAGGTGTTAGGCGCACCTAACAAAAAGTATGGCGATTTTGCCTTCACTCCGCGCTCCCTGCCGGGATTCGACAAAAATCCGATGCACAAAGGAGTCACTTGTTATGGCGAAGATTTACGGAACGTAACAGACGTAAACGGTTTCACGCTCCGTTACTTTCTGCGTTTCTACCGTTTATCCGGCGAAGGCGCAGCATTCTTCTCCCGTCCCCGATGGTTTGACTTACTGATGGGAACGGATTCGGTACGCAAAGCGATCCTTAAAGGAGAATCGGAAGAGGAAATCCGTGACAGCTGGCAAAAGGAGTTGCAGACCTACCGTGATATGAGACAGAAGTATTTACTTTATTAAGGAACGGTTCCTCCACTTCTCAGCATTCCGTTCGAACTCTTCGGCTTTCTTTCCACTCAACCTTGCAGGCATTTCAAGTATCTCCGGAATGTCTTTTGCATTATCAATGATTTGAGTGCCGGAAGCGTTCTTCACAATACGGACATCATCGTACAGTGAGTCATTCTCCAGATAAGCCTGCATCCGGAGCGTGTCTCCCGTCACGTCGATATGCTGGTAGAAACGGCGGTTCGTCCCGAAACGATCATACTTATCATTGAAAGATAGACGGTAACTCTTCGGGGAAGCGTGGCTTACCAGATACAACGGGGTGGTCATTTCGCCCTCATCGTTCTTATTAGTCATACGGGCATAGTTATGCTCATGTCCCTGAAGCACTAAGTCTACTCCATATTCACGGAACAGTCCGTCGAACATCCAGCGCACGGCAAGGTTGTTCGTCTTACCTTTTATAGAATATACCGGGTGATGGAGCATGACGATCTTCCATTTCTTTTTCGAAGCCTTCAGCGTTTTCTCCAGCCATTCCCGTTGAGAGAAGAGGAACCAAGGATCACGGTTACTATCCAGCGTGATGATAGTGGCATCGTTGTAATCAATAGAATATACATTATTATTTTTATACCTCGATTCGAGCAGATAAGAAAAGACATAAGCAAATCGTTTCTCCAAAACACGTACCAGTCCTTTTACATATTCATGATTTCCCGGAGAAACCAATATCGGTTTGGTGGGAGCTATGGAATCCACACTCTGATAGGCTTCATCCCAGTAACAGTTCATCGGACGCTCTGCAAAGTCACCGGCAAACATATAGAAGTCCGCCTGCGGATAGCGATGGCGCACATTTTCCATAAAGCCACGTGTCTTTCCACGCAAAGTATCCTGCACGTCACCTATAAATACAAAGGAGAAATGATCAGTCGAATCGGGTTGCATCGTGAACGAATACCAATCGGATGAGCGATCGTCATTCCATACCCGATAAGAGTAGGAATCGCCATAAGAGAGTTCTTTAAATTTTGCCCAGTTGGCATAACCGAACCCGCCCAGTGTACGGAGAAATTTGGAAGAGCCGTCAACGAGAAGAGTATCTCCGGAACCGATCTTTGTATATTCCAGCTTTGCCTGCTTGGAAACGCCTCCGCACACCCAGCTCACATTACGGGACAGTTCGCCGTCATTTCCGAATGTCAGAAATACCCGTTGCGGGTCTTCCGTCAGCACATAGCGTATTTCAGGGATATTGTGGAACCAGACTTTCCAGCGTATCTTACAAATGACACCACCGACAATCAATATCAGGAGAACGATGCCCCAAGCTATTTTCTTCTTCGTAATCTTCATTTTTCCGATTTTAAAAACTGGTAGCAAAGATAAATATAGTGTCCCATAAATCGGAAATTATGTCCTTTTTTAACCTTTAACAAATTCACCTCTACATGAGAATTTAAATATCTAAAATTGCTGTCATCTGTCACCAAAAGCTAAATAACACACTGATTATAAGCTAATAAAGAGGTGACAGCAGGGCGTGACAGCATTGTGACAGCACATTTTGTTGTCACAATGCCGTCACGCTTTGCTGTCATATCCTGCTACTATCATATATTGCTCCTTGGAATGATAAATCAAAGAATAGCTTAGTCTAGTTGGTTTCCATGCGATGAAACTATAGTTCCAAAGCATTGAAACCAATAGTTTCAAGCCGCAGCAACTTTAGTTTCAAGCTGAAGAAACCAAAGTTTCAAGCAGAGGAAACTCCAGTTTCAAGACGATGAAACTAAAGTTTCATCAAGCAAAAAACAATTTCTACAATAGGAAACT
>ERZ772893.2790-NODE-2790-length-13391-cov-2.840582_pt1 | contig 13391 bp, 12 predicted proteins | sample MGYA00511482_ERZ772893 | MGnify/ENA primary metagenome ERZ772893 (study PRJEB29015, sample SAMEA2737687) | human gut metagenome | biome: human gut; feature: human-associated habitat; material: faeces | place: China | collected 2012 ...
GTGTTCTCGCCCGTCACGCCGTAGAGCAGGATGATTTCGGGACGCATGGCCGCGAGCAGTTCGAAATCGAGGTTCGTGTCGTAGCCCACGTCGCGGACCTCGCCGCAGAGGCGGTGCTCCCGGACGTAGGGATTCGAGATGTAGTCGATGCCCGAAACGCCCGCGACGCGCCGGACCTGTCCGACGGCGTCGAACATCGCCACATGGCTCGACGACATGCAGACTACGCGCCGCACGGGGGCTTTGACGATCTGTCCTTCGAAATCGGAAGGGGCTTCGGCGTCGTCGCGCAGCACCAGCAGGTATTGTTCGGCGGTTGCGGCGCCCTGCCACGGTTTGCGGATCGTGATGAGTGTCGAGGCGTCTTTTTCCGTGCCGAGGATGTCGAATCCCGAAGCATGGGCCGGGGTGTAAACCTCGGTCGTAAAGTCGCTTAGGGTGTGCTTCGCAGGACCGGAACAGCCGATCGCAAAGGCCGCGGCGAGCAGCAGCAGGAGATGTGGAAATGGTTTCATTTCCGCAAAAGTAGAAAAAAATCTTGCAGAAATGTGTTTGTTTTTGAAAAAAAGACTATATTTGCAGTCCCAAAGCGAGAGGTTTCGGCCTTTTTGCGGGCGGAATCGGGGCGTAGCTCAGTCCGGTTAGAGTACACGTCTGGGGGGCGTGTGGTCGCTGGTTCGAATCCAGTCACCCCGACTGATGGAAAATCCTTGATATTCAATCGAATATCGAGGATTTTTCTTTTGTGGTATATAGTCCGAAAAGTGGCGGTGGTACACAAGTGGTACATAAATGGTCGCTATCCGAAAATTTCAATCTCAGTCGTTAAGTATTTGGTTGTTGGATGGTTGCTGTATTTGGGCCTATACAGTCGTTCCAAACAGGCGGATAATGAATTTTATCGGGTTCGTGGTTATATGAGCTGTAATCGCGTCGCAGTATCTTCTGTCGGGACGAAATAAAACGACCTGCCAATATGTTTTGGCCGGCCTTGCAAATCTACTCTGCCGATGTCCCGATTAGCAACAGAATCGAATAGTCGGGTTCCGCCAGTTTTGCATCCATACCGCAACCCAGACGATATTTACCTGCGGGGCAAATTCATGGATGACGGTTAAGAGGCTGCATAGGTTGTCGAAACTTATTTCCGATGCGGGATGATAGCTTACTTTTATAATCACGTCGAGGTCGGCTTCGATGTGCAGGGCTTCCAATTCGGTGCGGAGTCGTTCCGCCAAGACGGGCATTGCACCCTCGACCGTAATTAGGGCGCAAGATGCCGCGCTATTCAAAATGCGGTCGAAATCGTTCCGGACGATTTGCACCATGTCGTCTTCCGATGCGCTGAATTGGGTGTCGAGGTAGAGCCTGATTTCTTCTTTATTTTTCATGTTATCTTGTTTTTGGGTAATACATTCCGGCTGTGAATACGCAGGCCGTTTCAGCCGATATGTACTGGAAGATCGTCGTTGCGGCTTGCTTATTTAAGCCCTATACACTGGCTTGAAATAGGTGGTTAATGAATTTTATCGAGTTCCCGACTACATGAGCCGTAATCGCGCCACAGTATCTTCTGTCGGGATTTAACAAAGCGACCTGCCGGGTTGCGGCAGGTCGGGACAACTAAGAATAGTCGGGATAAAGACTCGGAAAGGATGTGGATAACAACTTACAGCTATGGGCTTTATCAGCGACCGAAATTGTATACGAGATTATTCTATTTTCCGATATAGGGTTTTGAATTCATACCTTATTTTATAAGTTTCGTTCAGATCGAATAATGCTCGTTTCAAAATTTTACCTAAAATGGTTTTTTGAGTATTCCTATTGGGATAATGTGTTGTGATCGCGTTCAATGGTTCGGTGTTTTCCCAATCGACTTGATTTTCGCCGACTAAATTTTGTGCAGTAAACCATGTGTCTGCGGAGTAATTCTTTTCCTGTAAACGCCTGATTAGGTAGTCTGCAATTTCTTGGCGATTTTCAAGATTTGTTTGCCAAAGACAGCTATGTAATTCTTGACATTGCCCATTATCACCAAAATAGATTAGTGCCATAGCTTAAAATTCGATTTCTTCGATAATTTCGAATAATTCTTTCCAAGTTTTCGTGTCGTATGTAGTTTTGCAATCAATCGGCACTCCAAGATAGCTGTACTTATCAGTACAATCCATACCACGAAATGTGGTGGATAGAATAACCGGAGGAGCAATTGCTTTGCAATATACTTTAGTGAAGAGCAAAGGTTTCGCATAAAAACGATTGAAGCCATTTGCAAAAGCGAGTTCACCTATTTCTTTTACTCCATTTCCAATGGTCAAATACCCATTAAAACCAGTACAATAACAAAAAGCCTCCTTTTCTATATTAGTTACTTGATCGGGAATAATAAGGTTGCCAGAAAAACCAAGGCACCGATAAAAACAGCCACTTGAGATAGTCGTTATTCCCGTTCCTAATGTTAATGAAGTGAATCTGCTACATCCGTAAAAAGCTTCACTTCCAATAAATGTAACATTATCGGGGATAATCAGATTCCCAATTAGTTTTGAACAGCTATAAAAGGCTTTAGTGCCTATACTTTGTAATCCGTTAGGTAATATTAAGTCGCCAGCCAATGACGTGCAGCTTTCAAAGGCTGAATTGCCAATCGAAATAACGCTTGATGGTATATTGATAGATGTAATACTACTGTTCGAGAAAGCATTGTCCGGTATGGCTTCCAGATTCAGCGGTAGAATGACCGTTTTGACCGTACTTTCTTTGAAACAACTGGCCGGAATCGTCGTATTGTCGATTTGTGCCAGATCGACGGACTCTAATGCGGGCATGGTGCGCATGAAATCGTAATCGAACGTGTTGAGTTTGCCCGTCAGTTTCAATCCGATCAATTTTTCTTTTTCATCGGCGGAAATGTAGTTTTCCAATGTTCCTGCCGTTTCGACATGAACCGTTTTATATCCTGAGGCCTTTTGCGCGAACAGAATGCTTTGTGCTACCAATCCGCTATCGTCTTTCAGGCTGACGGTCGAATAACGATAGGTCGTGTTCGGATTGGCTTGGGCGGTAAAGGTGAGCGTTTCCATATGTGTCGCTACACGTGTCTCGGCAACAGAAAGCCAAACACGATCGGCCTCCGGAATTTCCACCGTATAGGTTACATTGGTTTCCACTTCGACCTGCACGGTTTCACCTTCTGCGGCAATCTCCACGGTATCTGTCGAAACGATAATGACGCTCTCGACAAAATTGATAATGCGCATGATGGTATTCGTTCCTTTAGAGACAAATACCAAGACGCGGCTTGCTTCGAGGTCGGCCGACGGTGTTGTAACGATGATTTTCCCGGATCGGTAATCTGTCGGTGAAACAGACGCCTTATAGAGGTCTTGCGCTACCACCTCGATTTGTGTCGTTTCATCCGCTCCGATAATCGTATATTCGATTTCATAGGTTTTTCCCGGCAGGACATTGATGGATTCCGTATTGCCGAATGTGATATCCAATTTTTCGGATGGCGTTGCTTTCGGAATCGTAATCGTGCTGTTGTCATTCAAGGTGAATATAACGCTGTCATCTGTTTCTTCGACATCCTTGAAGATGCCTCCGGCTTGTCCCGGCTCGCCCTGTTCTCCTTTATCGCCCGTTGCCTTGCCGAGCTGTGTCCACGATGCACCGTCATAGGAGATATACCAGTATCCGTCCTCAATTTTCAATTGAGGCGTTATGCCGTCTTTTCCATCCTCACCGGGCTTGCCATCCTGTCCATCGTTGCCATCCTGTCCCGGCTTACCATCTTCTCCATCCTGACCGTCGCGGCCTTCTGCTTTTATCTTGTTGCCGGAATCATCCGTCAGCCAGTCGCCGTTAAGCGTCCAGTAATAGATTCCGTCGGCATCCTGCTTTACTCCGATAACCGGGGTAGAGCCGTCTTTCCCGTCTTCGCCGGGTTTGCCGTCCTGACCGTCTTTTCCATCCTGTCCGTTGTAAATCGTAATCGGTGCGCTTTGGGTAAAGGAAATGGTGTAACCGATTGTTTTCCCATCCTTGGTAATGGGGACGACGCTGGTAATGTAGTCTTTGTTTTGGAGCGCATCGACAAGGGTTTGCAGGGATGAAATGTTGGTGTTCATCTGTTTGCATAATTCTTCGAGTTTTGCGACCCTGTTTTCGAGGTCGTCCACACGTCCGGTCAATGCCGAATCGTCGTAATCGCTATTACAACTCCATAGAGTGGAAACAGCGAATAATAAATAAAGAATCCGTTTCATTTTTAATAGTTTATTAGGTGCAAATAGTCGTTATTCGGCATCTCCTTTTACGGTATTGTTGAAACAGTCCTGATGTCCGCAATATTTGCATTGGCGGGTAACCTGAATGCGGTTATAGTGGACGAGATACGATTGAGTTCCGTTTTTAACTCGCTCGGTTTTAACTCGGCCGAGGTATGCTTCATCAATTACCCGCATCGCCCAGAATCTTCCGCAGCTCCCGCAGCGGCGTGAAAACAGCCAGCGTAAAATTAGAAATACAAATAATCCAATGATGACTAAAAGCCATAGTATTGGATTCCCTTTTTCTGATTTTGTATCAGGATATGGAGCTTCAGGCGCGGGTACAATTGGAGATACGGCTTGTTTGGATGATTGTATGATTTTCGGAGATGTAGAATGCGTTTGATCTTTGATCGGAGTAGGTTGCGGTTTCGTTTCTTTTTGCTTTGAAATAATGACTGGCTCCCGAGGAGTCTCGATTTCTTCGTGAATAATTTCCGGGGCAGGATTAGTTGGGGGTACAGAAACCGAAGGTTGCGGGGTTTTCTGCTCTTTTTTTCTTTGTTGGCGCTCTTCTCTGCGTTCTTCTCGCTTTTGCCTCCGTTCTTCCCGGCGTTGTTCTAGCAGGGCTTTCTTGTCGGTCTCCTGTGTTTGCGGTGCGGCGTACATACCGGGTGCGGCCAATATGAAGAACATAAGCCCGCAAGTGATTAGTTTTTTCATAGCAACAAGTTTTTGTTGCCATCCTGTTCCGATATGGCTGATTTACATGAAAAAAAGTGTGGAACAGTCGTCTTATTGAGTAGGGAGGCTCTGGTAAGCCTTAGACACCAATAAAACAATGCCCCACACCTGTAATAGTAGGCGATGATAACCGCATACCATACAAGCAATGAGCGCGCTGTTTTATCCCTGTGTCTGTTGTGTGAAATTTACCAGATTTCCCTACACGGAATAAAAGCGAACACTTTTACTATATGTACGCCACTCTCGTGGCCCTACAAAGGTAAAAAAATGTTTTGCTTAGTGCAACACTCAGTCGGGGCATTGTCGTACAAATTTGAGCGAAATATTCTGAAAAATCAATATTGACCTTCTGCTATGTTTAAGGTAAACTCCACATATTGACCTTTACGAAAAAGGGATCGACTATCAGTCGATCCCCGTAAACGGATTCTGAGACGGTTATTTGAATGTAATATTGTATTCCCGACAATAGTGGAAAAACGTGCTGATGTTTATAAAGTCATGGTTGGCTATGCACCAGTCGAATAACCGGTCGCATTCAGTCGGGTAGTAATCGGAGTGCCATTGGCTCACCAAGTGGAATAGCCGTCGCCCTTCTTCCGGTCCGAACTCGTTGGCAAGTGCCTGCCCGATAGCCCTCCATACTTTATAGCCGCATGTAATGTCTATTTGTCGGTCTGATATTATCTTTATACACGCATATGCTCTCATTTTGGTATCTACATCCATGGAGGCCGACCTGTCGTTTTTGCAGGGTACTCCGTAGTCTTTGTTTATGAGGTTCAGATACGGTATGGCATTCGGATTAAAGAACGGTTCGGGATCATAGCTTGCGACACGCAGACGGGTGACATCGCAGCAAGTTGAATCTGCGTACAAATGGATTTTTGTCCGGATTTCGTTTATGAGTGCAAAATACTGTGCTCGATGCCTTTCTGGATATGCGATCCGGAAAACAAGACATAGTCCGTTACCTCCGACGGATAGCCCCGCGTAGCACAGGCTACTGAACTTTTCAGCTAATAACTCTTTAGCGCGTGGCCATCTTCCCTTGACCCCGGGATTATCCTTGCCGTCAATGTCTACGCAGATGTAATGGCTATGCCGATGCACGAGCCTTTTTCGGGCTCGTGTATCGAATATTCCGGAAACGGTCACACAAGGGAGGCGGAACTTCTTTATCTCTTTGCGGACCGCCGGATCCTGCGTTTCCCGATAAATATGCACGATGTCTTGGTAATCCGAGCTTAATAAAAATTCCCAGAGAGATATTTCCTCGATTGGAACGACTGAGGTCATGTTCTCGAAAAGAGATACTTTAGGCGATGGGATCCCCGCTGGAATCCGAACGACGGTGTTTGTCATAAATTTTGAGCATGAGTTATTGGAATTACTTTTGTTCGTATTTAAGACTTGTTGTGATAAATTTTTGCTATCTTTCATATAATAAACATTTTACATTTTGAGTTCCTGTACACTTTCTGTCTGCTTATTGTTCGGTTGTCAGACATTTCGATTCGGCACTTGAATGGCGCGTGTCATCGTTTGATTTTACTATCTGTCTTTCCTGCGAACCGATCCCCGATCGCTTTATCGTATTTCTTGGAGCTGGCATCGATCAGTCGTTTCCACCCCACGAAAGATTGCATGATTCGGGTCGGAGTTCCTTTTGGGGGCATTTCACCGTATAGCGCATAACGCGTTAAAACTTTATAAGCTTTATGCTGAAGACGTTCAGGCATAAGTTCGATAGCTTCGTAAAATGAGATGAGGAATACAAAGCCCTCTCTCGGTTTCCTCTTTCGCGGCTTCGCAGCCTCCTCTTCCTGAATTGCGCTCAATTCTTCTTCCGTTACATTGTTCAATGCCGCCAACGGGTCTAAATTTTGGTTTGGTTCCATAATTTTGATTGTTTAATGTTTAATATGGTTATTACAATATTGTTCGATTGTTGGGTGTGATTCGCTCTGCAACCAGTCGAGAATCTCCTCACGCTGAAAGTAGAGCCGCCTTCCGCCATGCTCCGGCTTGCGAAACGGGATCTTTCTATCGCTCGTAAATTTGTAAATCGTCGCCTTACTGTATCCGGTCAGGCGCACGACCTCCTCGATGGTCATTACTTGCTCAGTCGGAGCTTGATTCGCAGTAAGGTTACCCAAGATTCGGTCGATGCCGAGAATCTCTTTCAGTTGTCCCACGGTCAGCATGGCGATCGGGGTTTCATCAGTAATTTTTGTCATAAAAAATATTATTTTAGATGAGTTTTTATACTGAAATATGATAATGGAATATACATAGGCTCTAAAATGAAAGTACCCTTGCGAGAGAGCTATTCTGCAGGGGTACTTAATGAAAATAATGAATTTAATGAACGATTACAGCCCGTATAGGTCAATGAGAATGGTCGGAGTTGCTGGGCGCGTAAATAGAGGGGTTGGAATATGAGGTTTCGAAAATTTATGTCGTCTTCATCCGTGCTATCGAAAAGCCGCCTGAGGGTCGTGTATATCCGGCGCATGGTCTGATCTGAGGTGGCTCCGACCTCCTGCTTTATGGATTTTATGGACAACAGATGAGGTAGCTGGAACTGGGGGAAATGACTCTTGCAGAAATAAAACAGCATGCCGGTATAGAGCCAGTATCGGAGGTCCGTCCGCGTCCCCTGAAGGACGGTCCCTGTGAAAACGGAGACGGTTTTCCCGCATTGAGGGCAACGTAACAGCAGCGGATTTCTTCTCCTCAAAGGTCGTGTGAGCCGGATATTACAGTGGGGACAATAGGTCCAATGCTGTTCCGTATAGTAGACAATGGCCCTCGTTTCATCCGGGAGCAATGCTGAAAAGGCTTGATAGCTGAATGGAATTCTCATCGTAGTTTATTTTGAATCGTAAATTTGTACTTATAGTACCAAAGGACAAATTAAATTAAACCGTGACGGCCGTTAGAGAACTTTCGCCGCTTCGTTGATCACTCCGTTGTCGAAGCTGTCGAGGTATATGTTCGTGGTTTCCAGATCGGCATGGCCGAGCATCTGTGAAATCACCTCGCGCGGGATGTGGTTGCGCTGCAAGGTCATGGCCGCCGTATGGCGGGAGACGTAGCTCGTCAGGTGGAAATCAATTCCGAGCTCCTCGGCGAGCAGACGCAGGTATTTCTGGTACTTGCTGTAACGGGTTCGAATGTGCATGTAGAGCCGCTCGCCCGTATAGCCGGAGCGGGTGACGATCGGCAGCAGGAAATCGTCCACGGTCGGCGATGCCGCTTGCAGGCTCCCGATCAGTTGCCGGATTGCGGGCGTGATTTTGATCGAAATCGGTTTGACTCCTTTCTGCCGCTTGATCTTTTGCCGCTTGTAAACGATATAATCGCCGTCCTCCATCTGTTTGATATGGGCGGTCGTGAGCATCGCCATGTCGATGAACGATATGCCGTAACAATAGTAGGAGAATAGAAACAGCTTGCGGGCGTATTCGCATTGCGGATTGCTGGCCGTGGTGCTTTTGAGTTTCGATAACTCGGCGGCAGGCAGGTAGCGTTTGGCGGTCGCCTCTTCGAGTTTGGAGACCTCGAACCCGCCCCGTCCGAACGGATAGGTCGCTGCCGAACCGACGCCCTCCGCATTGGCCCGGTTCAGAATGGCCCGCAACGCTTTGAAATAGAATTTACGTGTGTTGCCGCAACAGCCCCGCTTTTGAAGAAACATATCGAATCCCTGGACATAACGCAGGTCGATGTCGGAGAAGAGGCGCTGATCCAGCTTCCGGTCATAGCTTTTCAACATGTCCTGTGTCTGCTTGTAAGTCTGGGAGTTCCCGATATGTCCCGTCGCGTGCAGTTCCGCAATACGGTCGGTGAAATAGGCGTTGAACTTGCCCTGTTTGGAGGTGTTCAGAAAGGCGTCCTCGAACTGGTTCAGCGTCCAGTCGATACCTTCGATCTCGAAACGTTCGACGATCTCGCGGGCGCGAACCTTGTACTTCGCCAGCAGCGCATTGTCGGCCTCGCGTTGTTTATTCTCGGCTTTTTGCTCGGCTCCTTTCAGGTTACGCAGGATGATGAATTGCTCACCGGCCTCGTCCCAATATGCGGGATCGGCGTAGAGATCGAGCGCGATATATTTGCGCCGCTTGTTTTTGGTGATACACAACCTGACCGCATAACGGCCGTTGCGGTCGGCCTTGTCGTGACGACGGGGAAACCGGATGGAATAAGCCATAGCTTTGTACAGTTTTTCTTCTTGATTCGCTGATAGTTATCGAAATGTCATACGACAAGCGAATGAAGATACTGTCAAAGCTGGATTCGATAGATCCGGCTGAAGCACTAACCGCCTACCCGAGAATTGCAGAGTATGATGCGATTACTAAATTGCCCATCTGTCGTAGACGAGGCAAAAATAATATGCCGAGAAAGCGATTGCAAATATTTCTTGGTTTTAATTGTAGATCTAATAATAAATCTGTACATTGTGTTGTTACAAACAGTGGATTCGCATTTGCATATATAAAAATATCGAGATTTTGCAAAAATCTCGATATTTTGATATTTTATTCACTGCTCAATTTTCTCAGTATCGATCTTATGTCGGCGGAATGGCGCAATTACTTTGCTTGATAATTATTTGACTTGCATAATTTGAATAAAATAATTATTTTTGCAAAAATGATATTCCTATGGCGAAGATTATAAATCCATTCATCGTGACCGGAAAGATCGCTCCGGAGTATTTTTGCGATCGGGTAAGCGAGTCAGCCCGGCTTGTCAAGTCGATTACCAACGGCAATAATTTGGTTGTCATTTCACCGCGCCGTATGGGTAAAACAGGGCTGATTCAGTTCTGTTACGACAAGCCGGAGATCGGTAAGGAGTACTACACTTTTTTCATCGATATTCTGCATACGTCGAGCCTCCGCGAATTTACCTATCTGCTCGGCCGGGAGATTTATGAAACACTCCTGCCTCGCAGTCGTAAAATGGTGACTCTTTTCATTCAGACGATTAAGTCCATCAGCGGGAAATTTGGGTTCGACCCCATCACCAATCTTCCCGCTTTCAATGTCGAGTTGGGAGATATCGAGCGGCCCGAATATACGCTCGATGAGATTTTCCAATATTTGGCTCATGCGGACAAGCCTTGCATCGTAGCGATTGACGAGTTCCAGCAAATTGCCAAATATCCGGAGAAGAACATAGAGGCTTTGTTGCGGACTCACATCCAAAGGTCGGAGAACAGCCATTTTATCTTTGCCGGGAGCGAACGCCACATGATGCAGGAGATGTTTGCATCAGCCGCCCGGCCGTTCTACCATAGTGCCGACATGTTGGAGCTGAAAGCCATTCCTGTGGAGATTTACATTCCGTTTATCGTCGGGCATTTCGAGCGGCGCAACCGTTCGATAGCCGCCGTCGATGTGGAAAAGGTTTATGCACTTTTTCAGGGGCACACCTACTATATCCAAAAGACCTTCAACGAATCGTTTGCCGATACGCCCGAAGGCGACGAATGTACGTTGGAGATGATCCGGGCTGCCATCGATAATATGATTGCTTCGAACGATACGATTTTCCGAGAGATTCTGTCGAACGTTCCCGAAAAGCAGAAGGAGTTGCTTTATGCCATCGCCAGGGAGGGCGAAGCCGAGCGTATTACATCTGCCGATTTCATCAAACGGCACAGTCTTACTTCGGCCAGTTCGGTACAGTCGGCCGCAAAGAAATTGCTCGAAAAGGATCTTATCACCGAGATTAACAAGGTTTTTTCTGTAACCGACCGATTATTTGCCATGTGGATAAATAAATTATATGGGAAAAATCTGGATTTTTAATGTCGCAGCTCGGTATAATGTGATTTTTATAGATTGGCATTTGGCCGTAAATCGGCTGAAATAGTTACCTTTGTTATGAAATATGCCGAAACTCTATATCATAGCGGGTTGCAACGGTGCAGGGAAAACGACTGCATCCTATACTGTGCTGCCCGAAATGTTGGGATGCCGGGAGTTCGTCAATGCCGACGAAATAGCAAAAGGACTGTCGCCGTTCAATCCCGAAAGCGTGGCGATCGAGGCAGGACGGCTGATGTTGCAACGAATGGGCGATCTTTTGTCCGAAGGCGAGGATTTTGCGTTTGAAACGACGTTGGCGACCCGTTCCTATGTGAAATTCGTGGAGCGGGCGCAGGCGAAAGGCTATTTTGTGTCGTTGCTCTTCTTTTGGTTGCCGACACCCGAACTGGCCGTCGAGCGTGTTGCGACACGAGTAAGCGAGGGTGGGCACAACATTCCGTCGGATGTGATTCGGCGGCGTTATGCGAACGGCATCAAGAATTTAACGACCCTCTATACCCCGATTTGTGATTTCTGGACAATCTACGACAACAGCTCGGCAGACGAAGAGATTAAAATAGTTGCGTCGGGTGAGAAAAACATAACAATTCATGTTGAAGACGCGTTATCCTATAAACTGATTACGAATTATGAGCGAGATTGAAATCAAACAAATGCAAGAAAAAATCAACGCAGGTATTTTGCTCGCCCGTAAGCGTCTGATTGAAAAGACGAAGAAGGAGGACGGAGAACTGGTTGTCGTGCGCGACGGAAAGGTCGTGCGCATCAAGGCCCGCGATCTGAAATAGGAATTTTGGGTCGGTTGTCCGAATGAATAACCCCCGGCATTTTCGGATGCCGGGGATTCACTTTTCAATTTTGATCGGGAGGGGAACGATACGTGGAACACAGGTGGAACACGCGAAATCGCAACAACTCCCGATAATGGCAAACTGCAACTCTTTGAATGTGTGTGAAATCCGCTGGAATATAGTTCGTTAAATTTATTGGAAAAAGTAAAATTTAATTCTGGGGGGCGTGTGGTCGCTGGTTCGAATCCAGTCACCCCAACTGATGAAAGGCTTGGTAATCTGATGATTGCTGAGCCTTTTTCGTTTGTGGGCTTTGAGAACGCGGGTAGGGCGCTTTAAGCGGATGAATCGGCCGTAAAGTCAACCGAATCCGAATCCGTGGCTGGTGGAGCATTGTCCCTTTCCTCTGCATCGGAAAGCTCTGCTTTTTGTGTCTGTCATGGAAATTTCATCGGCTTCGGTTTGTCCGGTCCCATTTTTTTCATACCTTTATTCTCGCTTTTTCGCAACAATGGACGCAACGAAGATACATGCATTGGGGACCGAAGACCGGGAGCTTTTCGACAGCCTGATACAGGAGTATTATCCCCGGCTGATGGGGTATGCCTGTATTCTGCTCGATGACGAAGCTGCCCGCGATGTCGTGCAGGATGTCTTTCTCTACGTTTGGGAACATCGTTCCCGGCTGACTTTTTCATCCGGGATTCAGACCTATCTTTTCCGGGCATGCCATTCCCGCATGCTGAACAGCCTCAAGCGCAGCAAAAATTTCGCGGGAGGCGATTCGCTGGATGCGCTTGCGCAGAGCGAGGCCGAGTGGCTCCGGGCCAATAACGACGATATAGTCCGTACGCTCTGCAACAAGGAGCTGCTCGAACGGGTGCTCGGCATCATCGAGGAGCTGCCGGACAAGCGGCGAGAGGTTTTCCGGCTCTCATTTTTGCACGACATGTCGAACGCCGAGATCGCCGAACTGCTCGGGATGCCGCGCCGTACGGTCGAAGGGCATCTTTACCTGGCATTGAAATTCCTGCGGGGCCGGATTTCCGCCGAAGAATTGTTCGCTTTGATGTTGGCGTCGATTCCCATGATCTGAGTTTTTTCAACGGATTTTCAAATAAATCCAGGATCGGCTGCGTAAATTCCGGTTCTGGATTGTTTATTCAGTAAAACGGCAACGATGAAAACGATCAGCCCTCAGAAAATCGTCGATTATCTCGACCGCCGCTGTGACGGACAGACCCGCAGTATGGTCGAGGAGTGGATGGCGCGAAGCGAGGAGAACCGGGACGAGTTCTTTCGGATCAAACAGCTTTGGGCTTTGAAGAACACCTATAAACATGCTTCGGCTCCCGAGGTCGAAGGGGCTGTCCGCAGGATAAACCAGCAGTTGGACCAGCGCCGGCGTATCCGGCGGTTGCAGTATCTGGCCCGCACGGCGGTCGCCGCGGCGCTGCTTTTCGGGGCGGTACTGGCCGGGATCGGGGTTGACAGATACCGGGAGCGTTTCGAGTGGCATACGATCGCCAATACGGTTCCGGGCGAAGTGCTCGACTTCGTGCTGGACGACGGCACCCGGGTTTATCTGAACCGGGGCGGGGAGCTCTCGTTCCGGGAGGATTTCGGCACGCGCCGACGTCGAGTGAAACTCTCCGGAGAGGCTTTTTTCGATGTCAAGTCCGATCCGGTCCATCCTTTCGTGGTCGAGACCCGGGGTGTGCATATCCGGGTGC
>ERZ772893.2807-NODE-2807-length-13316-cov-4.617902_pt1 | contig 13316 bp, 5 predicted proteins | sample MGYA00511482_ERZ772893 | MGnify/ENA primary metagenome ERZ772893 (study PRJEB29015, sample SAMEA2737687) | human gut metagenome | biome: human gut; feature: human-associated habitat; material: faeces | place: China | collected 2012 ...
AATGGTGGGCACTGCAGGAACGTTCACGTCTTGTAAGGACTATGATGACGACATCAAGGACTTGCAGGGACAAGTTGACGGCTTGGCTGGAGACGTTAAAAAGCTACAAGGCGATTTGACGACTTTAGGTACTACAGTCGACAACTTAACTTACGTGAAGGATGCAAAAATTGAGAACGGCAAACTAGTTGTCGTTGACAAAAATGGTAATCCACATTCGTATGACATTCCGGCAGGTGTAACCTATACATTGTCTGTTTCTAAGGATGGGGACGAAGTTACAATCTCTTTGAAGGGCAGTGACGGTAGCACGTCAGATGTAAAAATTGATATGCCTAAAGGGTTTGATGCTACTCTGCTCTCCATAGATAAGGATGGCAATATATTGTACGATGATGAAAAAACTGGTGGAAAGATTGACTTGCCCACAGTTCCTACTCTTACTATGGAGATTTTGGACGAAGACGGTGTCAAATTGGGTTATATTATAAAATATGGTAGCGCTACTCCTATCAATCTGCGAATTTCAGATGTGTTGCCTATCACAAGCTTCGAATATATTCCAGAATCTATTCTGCAAGGTTGGGGTGAACGCGTAATTGTATTCCACAAGGATAGCTATAAACCGGTAGAAATTAAAAATGATGCAATTGTTGCACTTGCAAAAACAAATTATTTGCCGAATCAAGCAGCACCTCAATTCCATGTAAATCCTTCTTCTGCTACACAAGAACAAATTACTAAAACAGATGTACTAGATAAGACCGTTACAATGACCAAAGGTGTGAACGCGGGTCTTGTTACTTGGAAAAACACTGTTATTGAAGGAGGATTGGCTACTGTGACTTTGGAAGCCAACCCGAATTTGTTTGCTAATTCTAGTTTGACTGAAGATAATGAAAAACCCGAACTGAACGAAATAGCTCTTCAGTTTACAACCAAAGCGGGAAACAAGGTTACTACAGAATATGTAGGTGTTGTAAACCGTACAGAGGAATTGAAACTTGTTTTAGCTGATAAAGAGGTAACTAGTGAAAATGCAAAGGATGATAAGTGCCATTTTGCAACGAATTTAGCTGCTGCCGAAGAACAAAAAGCAAAGATTGGAGTAGACAATAAGCCTGCTGCTGACAACAATCATTTGGTACAAAATGTTGTTTATGATGATGCGGTTTCTGAGCAAGGTATTGATTTGAAGACTTTGGTTACAACTTGTAATATTGCCGGTTCTCAACATAAATTCTTCAATTATGCCAATTATGCCGATACATATGAACTGACATTTGAGGCAGTGGAATATAAGGTGAACAATACTCCGCAAGAAAATTATATGACTTTGGAAGATGGTATTTTCCATGCAAAGAATTATGGCGGTGTAGACAAGAGCGCTATCGGTAAGTCTCCTATTGTATTGGCTAAGTTGACAGACAAAACTAACAACAACGAGTTGGTTGCAGCTGCATGGATTAAACTGCTGATTGTTGCAGGTGAAGTTTCTACTGATATTGAGGATGATTATGTAGCAGAAAAGAAAGTGGAAACAAATCTGGGATGCAACAGTGGTGCAGGTTGGACGTACGAGACTGAAGACGAGTTCATGAGTGCACAGGTTTATAACTTCAAGAACAATGCTGACTTGGAAGCACTGAGCAAACAACAATGGCATCATATCTATGCATTCGATGAAGATGCCACCACCGAATATGCCGAAAATCAGGTAGGTGACTGGACGATAACTGCAACTGAGTACGATGAGAATAATGAAGCTAACCAAGTGGTAAAATTCGTGCTTAAAACAACTCCGTTTGAAGTGAAGTCTTATGTGGGCTATGCCGTATTTACTAAAACAACAGAAGACACTAAATTGGATGCTGTTGCCAACAGCCGTACATATCCTGAAAATGTGGTTATCAAGTATGTTGTTGAAGTGAAAAATATCGACTTTACTGCTAATACTCCACAAGGCTCTACCGCAGGCGCTAAGATTGCAGAATACTGGTCAACATTCAAGGGAAAATCGGCTATTGACATTTACTGTGCAACTCCGGATGATGCAGGAACAACAACGAAGGCTGTTATTGAACAAGACTTGTTGAGCAATTTCTATGGACGTACTGTAGCTCTGAAATATAACAAGGAGGATGCAGAAGAAAAATATCCATCATTTGCTCATGAAAATATGACTGTTAAGTTTGTATTCTCTGCAGAAAACAACAAGCGTATCGTAAAGGGGAATGACGGCAAGAATTATGAATTGTTTGTAAATGCCGACGGCACTCAAATTCATGCTCTTGAAGTATTGGAAGGTGATTTCACAGCTATCGCTTCTGATGAAAATGTAATTGCAACTCTCAGCGAAAATGAAACTGATGACAATGGTACTGCTACTGAAACATCGGATGATGTGACTATTGCCGAAAATATTAAGATTTCCTACCAGAGCAATGACGTTGCCAAGGCTGTACTTAACTGGGCTGCACGTGATACAGATGAAATGTTGTATGCTACTATTGATATGAAGTATTACAATGGCTGTGACCAGTATGTTCCTGTAACCGATGGTACATTCAATGCCAAATTTATCCGTCCGGTTAATATTTCCGGAAATGAAGGCAAATACTTCGAGGATGGTAACAATGAAGGTAAGAGCGTATTGAACTTAGGAGACTTGGTTGTATTGAAAGATTGGCGTCTGGATGCAAGCAGTGGTTTGAATGAGTTCTCTAAGCACTTGAATTACTACAAGTACTACAACGTAACAGCTATCAAGTTAGCTGAAGACAAAGACATCCTGACTAATTTGAATAACAGTGAAACATTTGTTCCTATCGAAGAAGTATTTGGTAAAACTGGTGCAGAAACGTTGTTGACATTTGATTCTAAACCACAAACATACGAGAATGTTCCTACAGAAGTTCCAAACTTTGGTACTGTGACCTACAACAATAAGGATGTGAAAGTTCACTCTTCTTTCTACCTGCGTATTCCTATTGAAGTTGTTTACGTATGGGGTAGTGTGATAGAAGAAATCGATGTAGAAGTTAAGCCTACTCTCTAACATAGAGAAAACTGTACTTCTAGAAGTACTCTAAATTGAAAAGGGGATATGTTGATAATCAGCATATCCCCTTTTTACACTTCTGAAATTTGCCCCTTCATTTTCATTCGGCTATCCTATTCTCAGCATAAAAAATGCCCCCGTTCATTTCATTCTCCCTCCACTTTCCACTATCTTTGTCCCCACGATGAAAAAGTTTGCCGACGTCATATTGCCTTTGCCTTTGTACAGCTACTTCACCTACTCCCTGCCCGACGAATGGGTGGATGAAGTGCAGACCGGTTGCCGGGTGGTAGTGCCATTCGGACGGAAGAAATACTATACAGCCATCGTGCGCAACGTGCACTATTGTGCCCCCACCGAATACGAAGTAAAGGAAGTGTCCGCTTTGCTGGATGCCCGCCCGATACTGCTTCCGCGGCAGTTCAAGTTCTGGGAATGGCTCTCCGATTACTATCTCTGCACGCAAGGAGACGTCTACAAAGCTGCCTTACCCTCTGGCTTGAAGCTGGAAAGCGAAACAATCGTAGAGTACAACCCCGATTTCGAATCCGATGTCCGCCTGCCGGAGAAGGAACAGAAGATACTGGATATGCTCTCTGCCGACCCGGAGCAATGCGTGACGAAACTGGAGAAGGAGACCGGCATCAAGAACATACTTTCTGTCATCAAGTCACTGCTCGACAAAGAGGCCATCTTCGTAAAGGAAGAATTGCGCCGTACCTATAAGCCTAAGACCGAAACCCGTGTACGCCTCACCGCCGCCGCCCGCAACGAACACCGCCTGCACATCTTCTTCGACGAGTTGCAGCGCCGTGCCCCCAAGCAACTGGACCTGCTGATGAAATATCTGGAACTCTCCGGCTACCTCAGCGGACGAGATATAAAAGAAGTCTCCAAAGCCGAACTGCTGCAACGCCCCTCTGCCACCCCTGCCGTATTCAACGGTCTTGTGGACCGTGGTGTATTCGAAGTCTACCAGCAGGAAATAGGTCGCATAGACAAAGCACTCCTCAAAGAAGTCATCCCCGTCAACCCGCTGAACGAGCACCAGCAACGCGCTTATCACTCCATCTTAGAGAATTTCCAAAGCAAGAATGTCTGCCTGCTGCATGGCATCACGGCAAGCGGCAAGACAGAAGTCTACATTCACTTGATAGAGGAAACCATCCGGCAAGGAAAGCAAGTGCTCTATCTCCTGCCCGAAATAGCCCTCACTGCACAAATCACAGAGCGCCTGCAACGCGTATTCGGCTCCCGACTGGGCATCTATCACTCCAAGTTCCCCGATGCCGAACGGGTGGAAATCTGGCAGAAGCAGCTGTCGGAAGCAGACTATGACATTATTCTCGGCGTCCGCTCCTCCGTTTTCCTTCCTTTCCGCAACCTCGGTCTTGTGATTGTGGACGAGGAGCACGAAAACACTTACAAGCAGCAAGACCCCGCCCCCCGCTATCATGCCCGCAATGCAGCCATTGTACTCGCCTCCATGTACGGCGCCAAAACTCTGTTGGGTACGGCAACCCCTTCTGTAGAGACTTGGCACAATGCCACATCCGGCAAGTATGGCCTTGTGGAACTGAAAGAACGCTATAAAGAGATACAACTGCCGGAGATTATCCCCGTAGACATCAAGGAGCTGCACCGCAAGAAGAAGATGAACGGTCCGTTCTCCCCACTGCTCCTACAATATATCCGCGAGGCGCTGGAACAAAAAGAGCAAGTCATCCTCTTTCAGAACCGCCGCGGCTTCGCCCCCATGATAGAGTGCAACACCTGCGGCTGGGTACCCAAGTGCAAGAACTGCGACGTCAGCCTCACCTACCATAAGGGGCTGAACCAACTGACCTGCCACTACTGTGGCTACACCTACCAACTGCCCCGCATCTGCCCCGCCTGCGAGGGCACTGACCTGCGCAACCGCGGCTTCGGCACGGAAAAAATAGAAGATGACATCAAAGCCCTCTTCCCCGACGCCCGCGTAGCCCGTATGGACTTGGACACCACCCGCACCCGTACCGCCTACGAGCGCATCATCTCCGATTTCCAGCAAGGCAAGACGGACATCCTGATAGGCACGCAAATGGTGTCCAAGGGTCTGGACTTCGACCACGTCAGCATTGTGGGCATACTCAATGCCGACACCATGCTGAACTATCCCGACTTCCGCGCCTACGAGCGCGCCTTCCAGCTGATGGCGCAGGTTGCCGGACGCGCCGGACGGAAGAACAAGCGCGGCAGGGTGGTGCTACAAACCAAAAGCATCGACCATCCCATCATCCCGCAAGTCATTGCCAACGACTACGAAGCCATGGTAGGCGGGCAGCTTGCCGAACGCCAGATGTTCCACTACCCGCCCTACTACCGCCTGGTGTATGTCTACCTGAAGAACCGGAACGAGACCCTGCTCGACCTCATGGCACAGACTATGGCCGCCAAGCTCCGCACCGTCTTTGGCAACCGGGTACTGGGACCGGACAAGCCGCCCGTAGCACGCGTACAGACCCTGTTCATCCGAAAGATTGTCTTGAAGATAGAAACCAATGCCCCAATGGCACGTGCTCGCGAGCTGCTCGTCCAGGTGCAAAAGGAGATGGTGGCGGAAGACCGCTTCAAGTCGTTGATAGTGTATTATGATGTAGACCCGATGTAAATAACTCGTAACTAAAGAAATATGAAGAAGATACTTTTCGTTTGCCTCGGCAACATTTGCCGTTCCTCCTCGGCAGAGGGAGTCATGAAACATCTGGTAGAAGAAGCCGGACGTGCGGATGAGTTTTTAATCGATTCTGCAGGCATTCTGTCCTATCACCAGGGCGAACTGCCGGACAGCCGGATGCGTGCCCATGCCGCCCGCCGTGGATACAATCTGACGCATCTTTCGCGACCCGTACGTACCGAGGATTTTTACAACTTCGACCTGATTATCGGTATGGACGACCGCAACATCGACGACCTGAAAGATCGTGCCCCTTCAACCGCCGAATGGAGCAAGATACACCGCATGACGGAATACTGTACAAAGTTTACCCATGCTGACCATGTACCGGACCCCTATTACGGCGGTTCCGAAGGTTTTGAGTATGTGCTAGACATTCTGGAAGATGCTTGTGCGGGGTTACTGCAGAGCATTTAATCCAGCGGCATTACATGATACAGTGTCCCCTGCCTTGACTTCTTGTTCGGTATTTCAAGCTTCTTGAGCGTCCGCCCGAATACGGCAACCTTGTTGATTGCCAGACGGTCACGCGTCTTTGTCTGTAAAGCGGAAAGAATCTGCATGGGCATCATCCATTGCCCCTCTTCATCCTCTTCTGCCGCGCGGAAATGGCTGTGGAAGAGTTGTTCCAGTGGGGTGAGCTGTTCAAATTCCCGGTTCGTCCGCTTCAAGATGGCTTCATCGGCATCATCCAGCCAGTAACGCTCACCTTTGGCTACGGCATTCAGAGCCTGCGCATAGAGCTGGCGGTAGTTGATGGTGACATTCGTATCGATGGGACCGGTGACCTCAATGCAGATGAAACGGCCGCTGCCACTGGGATCGGACAGCAAGTCCTTCTGATTGCTGGTACCGATGAAGGAGGCATACCGCCGCATCTCACGGATGGTGCTGCCGTAGGGTTTGCGCAGGTTGGCAGCCGGTTTCTGCAGCAGATGCTTCAGGAAGCCCTGCTGGTTGATGTTGATTTGATCGAACTCGTCAATGTTGACGAGCAGAAAGCGTCCCAGACTGCGTTCTGCTTCCTGCCTGCTCTTGAAGTCGATGCTGTCCGTATAGCCGAAACGCAGCTCCGGTGGCAGCAAAATGCGGCAAAAGGTGGATTTCCGGAACCCTTGAGAACCGACAAGCAGAGGAGAAGTATTGTTTCCGTGTTGCCGGTCCATTCCACGCCAGTGTGCCACCATGCCCAGGAACCAGCGGTAGAACAGCTCCCGCCAATGAGGATTGTGGCACGGGACGAGGTCGGCCAATGCCCGGATGCGGTCTTTCCCATCCCAGCGGCCGGTGTCGTAAAGGTATTCTTCGACGGGATTATAGAGTGGCACGTAGTCTGAAGTAAGGAAACGGTTGATGTCGCGGTCCCATACGCGGATACCCTCCTTCAGGGCATTCATGGAGACCGTACTGCGGGCACGCTGGTCAGCAGGCTTGAAATAGAAATGGACGGAGTCGCGCTGACGGTATTCCAAATCATCCAGAACGGTGTTGTAGCGGAACTCATACCGGCGGCCCATAAACTCTTCCAGCCGGAAAACGCTCTCCTGCTCTTGCGTCAGACTGCTCTTTTTCCCGAAGCCTTTAAGCTCTTGATATAGGTTATGAATCGTTTGACGGACAATGAATTCATCCGTTTCCCGGTAATAGTGCATCAATGTCTGGCGGACTACTTCCTCTTCGGGAATGCCTGCCTTGAAACAATGTTCGGCCAGAGGCACCAGCAGTATCCGTAAATCCCCGTCCCGTTTCCAGCCGCCCAATCCGCGGAATGCACGGTCAAGGGCCGACTCGAAGAGTACGGCAAAGGTGTCCGAGGCTTTACTGTCCGGATGCAGCCGCAACAGCGGATTCTTTTCTGCGAGTTTTCGTTGCCGGAAGTTCTCTTCCTCGGGCATGCCGAGGGGTTGTTCCAAGCAGAAAGGCACAGCGGCAGGATTGTAGTAAGGATATCCATCCAGAGTCATGCGGCAACTCTGTGTAAGGGAAGGTTCTTTCAATGTAATGGCAAACGGCAGCAAGGGCTGGTAGCACTTCACCGCCATACGGTAGGCGTGGGCATGAAACAAGGTGGCATCGCTCTCCCGCTTCGGCGTCGTGCCGTCGGGCAGGGCAAACAATACCCATATCTTGGCACTCCGTCCGCTGGAACCGCAGAAAGCGGCAAAGGTCTGTGGTAGCAGGGCGGCTTGTTGCTTTACATATTCCGCTTCGGCAATGCCCGACAGACGGTTTATTTCCAGTTGTACGAGTCCGTTATAGTTCTTCATCCGTCGTTCCCCCTCTTGTGTACGGCTATATTCCACGGCGGGATAGATGCGGGGCAGCTTGTCTATATGTTCGTATTGGGCGCAAGTGCCCTCCAGTTGAGGAAGGATGGCCCGGAGGGTCGATACATGTCCGGCTTTGGTTTCGGTTTTTAGTTTTTTAATCAGTGCATCCGTTTCCAGGGTGCTGAGGGCTTCCTTTCCGCTCTCTTTTTCTGCTCTAATCAAGGTAATTTTCATTCTGTTTGTCAGCTTGTTTGGGTAAATATAATTCTCGTAAAGATACGACATCAGGAGGCGGAAAACAAGTATTCAGCAGAATAATTATTAAATAAATGCCTGCTTCCACAAACTATACAGCGTGGTGTCGGAAACCTTTGGATTTCTTTTTTTAAACATAGGCATTCCTTTGCTTTTCTCCCTTTGTTTGTCTACTTTTGTATAGGGAATAGATGACGCCTAACGACCATGAACAGCTCTGCTTACGGCCATGAAGCAATTGCTTGACGACCGTAAGCAGAGCTGTTTATGGCCGTTAGGCGTTTCTCTTCCCAAAGCTTTTACGGATGAAGTACGTAACCCGCACCTATTCCGCATAGGGCGCGAACGTATTGTACAACAACTTAAAAGACATTGAACTATGGCAATTTTATTCGATTGGTATGAGCTCCCGGAACCTAAAGACAAACAGCGGGAAGAAAAGATACTTCATCCGCGCATCCGCTTGAACGGCTCTACCAGCACTGCCGAACTGAGACGTCGGATTCAGGAACGCTGTTCGTTGACAAAGACTGATGTTTCGGCAGTGCTGGATGCCTTGTCGCACGTCATGGGGGAAGACCTTGCCGAGGGGCGGCAGGTGCATCTGGACGGTATCGGTTACTTTCATCCCGTACTGACGAGCACGGAGCCGGTGACCGCTGCGACCAAACGCAAAACCACCAAGATTAAGCTGAAGGGCATCAAGTTTCGTGCCGACCAGGTACTGAAGAATGAGATAGGCGCTATCAAAGCTAAACCACTGGGGCTGAATGAGCATTCCCAAAAACTGAGTGACAAAGAGATTGACAGGCGGCTGACAAGCTACTTCTCTACGCATCAGTTCCTTACGCGCGAGAGTTTTCAGGTTCTCTGCGGGATGATGCGTTCCACTGCGCAGCTTCATATTCGCCTGCTCCGCAGCGAGGGTAAGCTCGAAAATGTGGGAAAACTGAGCCAACCGATTTATGTGCCTTGTACGGGGTATTACGGTAGAGACGAGTAGGTTACGGTAAAACTTAGGCGTTTTGAGTAGGTGGAAGCAGATTTTGCTTCCACCTTTTTGGGTTGCTTCCACAGCGGGGCAAATGCCGATGGATAGGGGGATGCAGGAGGTGGGTGGAAGTGTGGAAGCAAAGTGATGGAAAATAAATTTCTGGAGGGGATTTAGAAAAAGAAAGCAGGAAAGTAAAATTAAAGATTAAAAAAATCCCTGGCCTCAAAGAAGCCAGGGATTCTAATGTTATTTCAAGGTTTCTCTAAATAAGTCCTCCATAATAAAGGACTTATTTAGGAATACATTGATTAGCGTTTGTTTACAGTCATGCCAAGTTCGATAACACGTTCGTGCTTGTACATGTCAACAACTGTAATCTTCAATGTAGAAGGAACAGCAGCTGTCGGGTTAGTTGCCTTAGAATTTACGGTGAAACCAGTGATTTTACCTTCCTCGATGTTTACAGTGAAGTATTCATCCACTTCACCGTTGGCATTGGATACCAAGTGGGCTTCCTTAATTTCCAATGACTTTTCATAAGGTCGCTCAAAAGTGCACTATATTCACTGTCACGAGAGCTGATACCCTTAATATACTTAGCATACTCTACAGTAACATCTTTACCATAAGTCAGTTCTGTGCTATAAGGTAATGTCGCAGTAGCTTTCAAACCAAGGTCATCCTTAGTAGCCCATCTCCAAGTGTATGTATCGTTGTAGATGCAATTGAATACAGTCGGGAAAGAAGCAGCGTCGATAGTGTAATTAACAAAGGCACCATCTTTCTTCTCAGAAGAAATCTTACCATAGTTGTACACTGCAGTTGTAGCATGCTGAGTCTTATTGTCAATGTACTTTTCAACTACAGACAAAGTTTCTGCACCAGTTACACCATTGTCAACAGTCTTATCACCGTTTACCATAGCAGCAGCAAATGTTATCAGATAATCCTCTGCTTCACCCTTACCGAAGTTGAATACTTGTTTCATTTCCATTGTACCTTCTATAGCCTTCTTAGCAGTCCAATCGTTAGGAATCAAGTAGCAGTTGTAAACGCCTTGAGCATCCAGCTGGTTAGTCTTGATAGAGAATCCTTCCGGCAATGTAGTCGGCAATACTTTCTGTACAGAAATGGTACTTTGTGACAAGAATGTACCTTCAGCATCAAAGAATTTAACGATACCTTCGTAAACCTTGTCATTCTTCATTGTCTGGAGGTCAACTGTAGCTGTCAATTTAGCGTTTGCGATATCTTCAATCTTAGTAGCCTCAGTCTTACCGTCAGCTTTGTAGAATGTGAATACAATACCATCAAGTACATTAGCAGTTTCTGTGATATTAATCTCATCCTTAGCATAAATGCTCAAGTCGAACTTGGCAGCACCGGCAGGAACTGTGAATTTAGCCAGGCCTGCATAAGCGTAAGTAGTCGGAGCATCGACATATGCAGTCGGAGTGATTACGTATTTAGCTTCACTAGCTATTTCAGAACCATTACCAGCCTTCACCCAAACGATTACTGATTGTTCAACTCCGGTATAGTCGATAGTAACCACCTTCAAAGGTACTACTACGCCCTTGGCATAAGCACCACTAATTGTGATATCGAATTTGTTGTCTTTGCTAACAGTTTCTACACCTGCAATAGTCAAGCTCTTGATAGCAGCTTTGTCTGTTGTAGAAAGAGCCTTATTATCAATATCAACAACAACATAGCTACCCATGATAGGGCTGGTTCCTTCTTTTGAAGCAACATTGATTTGGAATGCTTCACCACTTGCTACAGGGTAACATTTCTCAGTATTAGGTGTCGCAGTAGCAGATGGATTTTCATAAGCTGTCAAATCCTTTTTAACTTCTATCGTAGATTGAATAGTTGAGTTCTTTGCAATCTCATCTGCCTTAGTATAAGTTTTCAGTGCTGATTTCGCAGTAATATCATAAGTTGATGTTACAGTTCTTGCATCCTTAGTTGCTGCAAGTGCAAATAGGACGCTCTTATCCTCACTTACTACTTTTTTACCAAAAGCTTCGAGATCAGCCTCTTTGTTCAGTTCTACTTTAACTTCGTAGAGACCGTTAGAAACAGATCTGGTCAACAAGCCGTCGTATGCTTCTGTGCTGAGTGTAATATCACTGAGAGCTTCACCCTTGCTATTGATAAGAGAGAACATCTCGTTTGTCACAACAGCATTTACGGGAGCTACAGAAATCATGAAACTAGCCGGAGTTGTGTAAATCTCATTGGCATTGATTGTGAAGCTGCCAGTAAATCCTTTACCGAATTCGTATGATTTTGCATCTTTCACGCTGGCGTTCGGATTCAGCTTAGCAGGAAGCTGTGCATAGTTCAGTTCCAGTTTCGGATTTGCTGTCTGAAGATCCAGACTTGTAATCATCTCCGTAGTCAAGCCTGTCAGTTTCGTAACCTTTTCAGTCAAGTCATTGATTGTTGCCGCAAGTTCCTTCTTTGCAGCATCGAACTTAGAATCGATAGTAGACTCCAACTGTGCCTTTACTTTGGCTACTTCATCTTGAGCAGCCTTAATTGCCTCTGTTTTTGCATTAGCAGCATCAAGAGCGGCTTGAGCGGCAGCTTTCTCAGCTTCTGTTGCAGTAGATGCAGCGTCATTAGCTTTCTTCACAGCTTCTTCTGCTGAAGTCTTTGCAGCTGCAGCTTCTGTTTTTGCGGCATCCAAGGCTGCTTGCAAAGCTGCGATTTGAGAAGTCATATCTTCCTTAGTCGCAAGCTTGTCAATTTGTCCTTGCAAATTCTCGATGTCATCATCGTAGTCCTTACAAGACGTAAACGTTCCTGCAGTGCCCACCATTAAGGCGCTGAACAGGATTACACTTAGAAACTTCTTGTTCATAATTGAAAACTTTAAATTTATAAATTTAAAAAAATAAAAAGTGAATAATCTCTCATTTTGAACCCCTTTCGCATACTTGTTTTGTTACTAAGTATTCCGTTACTTCGCAGGTAATGAAATCCTGTTAATTTCGTTAATAACCAAGGAATAAGGAGAAAATAGGTGGGGTTTGTTCAGAATAGTAAAAATCAACCCGTTGGGATATTGGAAAGATAATATATAGTCTTAATCTCCAACATCATAGAAAAGCTACAATAGAAATTATGAAGTTAAAAAGTCTCTAATTTTCAATATAAGATTCTATCTTTCAGTTTATTGCTTACGTTGGGAAACTTTTTGTAAAGCCAATATCAATCCGCTCCTCAAAACTTTGTTTGAAGACTATAAAAAAGAAACAACAAGTTTGCTCTACTTCCTCAAAAGAAGTAATCTCTTTTATACTGGATATCCTTCGTTTTTTACAAAAGAAATTACCCTTTGATTGGCTTCGTCAATCTTTCTGTTGCTGAAAGGTTTCAGATAAGTTTCCGTCACTGTGATGGAAGAGTGCCCCATGGCTTCTGATATGATTCCAGGATGTATCTCGCAGTGGTAAGCCATGGTCGCCCAAGTATGGCGTGCCGCATAACTACTGAGTGCCGACTGCATTCCCAAGCATTGTCTGAGTACTGCCAAACGTTGGTTGAATGCCCTGAGTGCCGACTGGTATTCCCGGTATGCCGCTTCTGTGCCTTCCTCACTTTGTAATATGGGGAATAAATAAGGAGAGTCCTTGTCCTTGTTTGCTATCATTCTCACCATTTGCATAGCCTCCGGCGTCAGTGAGACGGTCAGTGCCCGTCCCGTCTTCCTGCGCCTATAGGACAAGGTATTTCCTTGTAAATCCCTTTTGTGCAAATAGGCCAGGTCCACAAAAGGAATCCCTCTTAGCATAAACATCAATACAAAGAAAATTTTTGTTTTCTGTCGGGTGTTGGGAGAATTACCGGCCTGCAGGCTCATCTCTGTCTCCCGTACCAAGCAGCCTATGTCGGAAGCTTCGAGCGCCTTTTTCCTATCCGCCCGTGTGCCGGTATACACATGCTCAAACAGCCTGGGTACATATCGCACCAGCTTTTTGTCCACCGCCCGGTTGTAAACCGAACGTA
>ERZ772893.2815-NODE-2815-length-13296-cov-6.911487_pt1 | contig 13296 bp, 9 predicted proteins | sample MGYA00511482_ERZ772893 | MGnify/ENA primary metagenome ERZ772893 (study PRJEB29015, sample SAMEA2737687) | human gut metagenome | biome: human gut; feature: human-associated habitat; material: faeces | place: China | collected 2012 ...
TATTATCAATCGCCCTTCGGTTACACAAAAACCGGAGGGCTTTTTCTATTTCACAAGGAGAACCGAAATGACCGTATTTTCAAATAACCTATATGACAGACGAATGGAACGGCTGATGATGACCGTTCCGAATTTTGCACCGAGAGGCGTGGGCTTCCGTTTTACCGAAGCACAGGTATTCATCACGACAACCGCAGCCACACCCACGGAAATACTTGCGGAAACCATGCGGCAGATACGCTGTCCACCCTTCCAAAAGAGATTCAACGAATATATAGAAAGCGAGGAAACGCCTATGACCTACCTTAATGAAAAGCATCGGGCAAGATTTACACTTGCTGCCAAGAACATTCCCAAAGCAAATTACGCATTGCTTTCGGCACTGTATCTGCTTACCGCAGACCAAAGGCTGTGGGGCTGCTGCAAGCACCATATAAATAACGGCTGTGTATTCTTTGAAAATATCAAGCTCAATAACTGCACCGAACGAGCCTACACCCTCTACTGTGCGGCAAAGGACTTGACGCTCGGCACAAAGCATCTTACCGTGTCGGATCTGTCGGACGCCGACCTTGTTCCGCCTATGCTGTTCCGCACCATCTGCAACGCTATGGCAATCCGCCGCTTCGGACTCGCAACCATCAAGGAGAATTGCCATGATTAAACTGAAAATAAAATACGGCAACAGTCAGACCGACCTCCGCTTTCCCTGCACAGAAAAGGAAATGAATGCGGCGCTCGAAAGAATCCACGCCGAGGATGCCACGCCCCTTGAACTGTATGTGTCCGAGGTCGTATTCCCCGAGGAACTCGGCTGCCTCCAAGACCGATTCGTCAACCTCGATGAAGTCAACTACCTCGGAAAACGGGTGGACAGCTTTTTCGGCGATGAGGAATATCAGTTCTACGAGGCGATGAAATTAGAGGGCTTCGATACCTTGCCCGACCTCATCAATCTGAGTTTTAATCTTAACCGCTATCCGCTGATTCAGGACATCGGCGATATGGGCAAGATCGGCAGAGAGTATCTGCTCACGGTCAAGGGCTGTCTGCCTGCCGATGATGCGAACGATCCGAAATATGCAGAGCTCGGACGGGAGCTGATTCGATCCGGCAAGGGCGTTTTTACCGAACACGGCCTGCTATTCGTCGACGAGGACACACCGTTCGTAAGGGATTATGACGGGCAGAATTTTCCGGCGTATGTGTATGAGGAAATGCTCTGCTTTTTGCGGGCTAAGTACAACGGAAAAGCCGAATTCCTGTATTTGCCCTGCGAGGAAGAAGCCATTGAAAAAGCGTTTGCCCGACTCGGCGCACCCACACCGGACGATGTGGAGCTCTCATGGGAGGACATTTGCATTGAAAATGAAAAATGGACGGAACGCTTCAAGGAGATCGCCACCGAGGAAGGTGTTTACGAACTGAACAAACTTGCAGCCGCCGTCAACTGCGCCGATATGGACTTGGAAAAGCTGTGGGCGGTCGCCGAATACGCCGTAGCCGAGAACGCAGAGCAGCTTGCGCGGCTTGCGAAAAACATCGACTGCTTCACCTTTGTTGAGGGTGCGAACTATTTTCAGGAGATCGGAGAGTATGTAACACAAAACAACGAGGATTTTACTGTGAATCCTGCCGTGGCAAGGTTTTTCGATTACAGAGCCTTCGGTGAGTATATCGGCGAAATATATTACGGGAAATTCGTCGACGGCGGCTTTATCTACAACGACACCGACACAAGCCTGCTGGACATCTTATATCAGGACGAGCCTATGACGATGGGAGGAATGTAATATGATCACCGCAATTATCCGCAATAAAGAGAATACCCTTGTTCTCGAACTGCCTCACAGCATTTACGACATTTATGAAAAGCTGCGCTCCATCGGCATTATGAAATCACCGAAACAGATCCCGCTGACCGACAACGAGGACGAGGATATCGGCGTAAAGCTGTTCAGTGAGAGCGACTTCGGTCAGCATCTGCTCCTCACATTGAATGAGAAAAACTCCATCGCAGATGCCAATATGCTGACGCTTGTTATTGGGGCGGCAAGCGAGGACATCAAAGAGGAACTGGAACAGAATATCCTCTACGACCAGTACGGCTCAATGGATGAAGTGATTTCCGCCGTCCGTCAGATGACGCAGGACGCCGGCCCTGTAAAGGCTGTGTTCTTCTGTCCGCTTGTCGGCAACATCGACGAGGGCGACGGAGATATGTTCACGGTCGGCGATTCCTACCTTGCCGACAGCGCAGATGAAATCAGCGACGCATTGAATCGTTACACCGCCAATGACGAAAACGATATGGCAACCTACTATAACAAGGATGACGGCGTGAGCGAAAAGCTGACCTCGGCGGTATGGTCGGTGGAAATGCGCAGCGATAGTCATGAAAACCGGTGTGCATCCGATGCGGGTACACCTAAAGCTGTTTTTCAAATGGGGTATTGAATTCGACGATGAACACCCATACGCCGTACCCGACCAAGGCAACCGTGAGGTCAAGTATGCCGACAAGAAGGAAATTCAGGACGGCATACTCGAAAAGTATCCGCCGGAGTGGAAAGAGGAAACGCCTGCACCGAGCGACGCTGACGGCGGCGGTCAGGCACAGCATGACAGCCCCAAGAACGAACCGCAGAGAACGCAGCCCAAGAGCGAAAAGCGAGGCGGCAACCCCATCCGTACCTCGCCGCCGAAAAAAGAAACTGCTCCCGACATGACGGAAGCAGAGATTATAAAAGATTTAACCGAAACGGAGGTGCAAAGCAATGAGCCGTCTTGATTTTCTTTACCGCACCGAGCTGCCGCACAGGGCTGTTGCGGTATATATCTATCTCGCCGACAGGACAAATGAGAACAACGAATGCTGGCCTGCCATCCCGACCATAGCCGCCGACCTCAAGTATTCACCCTCCACCGTCCGCCGCGGGATCCGTGACCTCAAAAAAGCAGGGCTCCTCGAAACCGAGCAGCAGTATCGCAAAAACGGCGGCAAGAGCAGTCTGCTGTTCCGGCTGAAAGCGGAGTGAAAAGAGCAAAACGCTCCGCCAAGGGGCAACTGCGCCTACAAGCTGACAGGTGCCACCTGTCATGGTGGAAGGTGAAAGTGAACTACCCAACTGAAGATAGATTCCAGCAGAAAGAAAAAGACACAGAGGCTTCAGGTTGAAAAAGCCAGAGATAACAAAGACATTTTTATCAGTACGGTTTTGATCGTTGAGGTAAGCCGCTTTTTTCTTTCTGCTGTAAGGACTTTTTTATGAGATCATATTGCAATTTGATTTTCCTCGATTTTTCTCGAACAGTTCTTGAATTCGGCACAATTCTATGTTGCACTATAATTAACTGATTAGTTAGTTATCAAAAAAAGGAAGCGACGTATATGAGAGCAACAGAGGAACAGCACAACGCACGTAAGAAGGAAATGATGGAAAAATGCTTTGAATGCTATGCCGAAAACGGGCTGACGGGCACGGGCATCAAGGCTCTGGCGGCAGCCTGCGGCTGCACAACGGGAAATCTGTATTCCTACTTTAACAGTGTTGATGAGCTGATCATTGAATCGACGGCATACTGTATGGAAAAGGTTGAGGACGACTTTATGGAGATGGCCCCCACCGACCCGAAGGACGTTGTCCGGTTTGTGAAGGAGGTCCCCTACTGGACGGCAAAAAAGCACGGCAAAAAGTACCGGCTGATGTATCAGATCTATACGCACCCGAAGTATATCGAGCACGGCAAGAAATTCTTCGAGGGTGTCAACGAGCGCTATACGGAGTATGCTAAGCGGCTGGAGCCGAAGATCGGCATTCCCTATACGGTCATCACCCCGCTGATCTTTATCTTCGTCCGCGCCTGCGTACATTACGCTATGTTCGAGGACGAATATTATCTGAAAACCCAGATGGAGGTCTTAAAGCAGGGCGTCGCTCTGTTTGCGGATAAGTACAAAGCAAACCAAGCATAAGCCGGTCAGCCGCCGCTCTTTTGGTGCTTTGCAGCGTGCTTGCGCAGGATGGAGCAAGGCGGAACGCGCCCGTCCTTGATTTTACAGAATGATATCGGCAACAGGCACAGCCCCACCACCATCGTGGCGGCGATCACAGGCAGAAAGACAAAAGCGGCTCTGCCCACCCATGTAGCAATAATGACAAGCGGTCTCAAAACCGAATCCACCGTCCTGCTTGAACAAATCAGGACGATAGACAAAGCGAGGCTCGGCGAGTATATACATTATCAGTGTTGGCTCACATCGTGGTATCAACAAAACGCAAATCAACCTGCACAGAAGCAGGGACAGTACAGTGAAAACCACAAAGAACCGGACAGTTCTTCTGTTCAGATGTTCTGATGCGGTTCGGGCGGCAGGGAGTAAAATCCTTGCCGCCCTTTTTCATACCAAAACCACACTTCTAATACATGGTTCAGTAAAAATTAAATAGTTGAGAAGAAAAAACTCCTTCCGGCAAGATAACAATTGAAAGTTCGCTTTTTTGTAAATCTTTTAAGGTTGTTTTCCGATCGGTTTTATGATATAATGTATTAAAGTGCATGTGATTGCGGGTGAGAAAATGAACACATACCGAATAGCCGTTTGTGATGACGATCCGGTCATGAGAGAACAATTGCATTCTTTCTGCAGAGAGCTGCTGGACGGAGAAAGTATTCCGTATGCGATAACAGCTTTTCCCTCTGCCGCGGAACTTGAGAAAAGGATGAATTCTGATGTCGAGAAACCGTTCAATCTGCTTATCTTGGATATTCAGATGAACGGCATGACGGGACTGGAGCTGGCGCGTTCTCTGCGAAGCAAGGACGACCGTATTTCAATTATATTTGTGACCGCATGCGACAATTATCTTTCCGAGGGCTATGATGTACAGCCCATTCATTTTCTTCTTAAACCGATTTGCCGGGAAGCACTGGCAAATGCAATCCGTACGGATCTTAAATTGAATTACTTACCCAAAGCAGTCACGCTTAGCATCGGTAATAAGATACTGCATTTCTCCGTGTCGGAAATACGTTATGTAGAAAGTTATAACCACAACATAATCATTCATCAAAGTTCCGGAAACAGCAACACCTATTATCTTTCTCTTACCGAGTTTGAAAAACAGCTTCCAAAAGGCCATTTTTCACGTTGTCATAACAGCTTTCTGGTGAATCTGAGCAGAGTAAAGGAAATCGGACGGACGGACCTAACGCTTCGAAATGGTGATATGCTTCCTGTGGGGCGTACATACTATAAAGCCTTTCAAAGCGCATTTATACGATATATAAATCAATAAAATCAGCGGGTGTCATTTTCAAATGAATGACACCCGCTGATTTTATTATTTTTTCGGAATTCTTAAAGCGGTCTGAACAGTAAAAACATTTTCATCCGAAATAAAAATATCCAGCATACTGTGATGTTTCTCTGCGACAGCGTTCATAAGCTTTAATCCAAAGCCATGACTTTCCTTTTCATCCTTTGTAGAAATATACTGCCCGTTCTTATCCTGTTTTGGCTCTTCAATAAACGAATTCTCACATTTTACGGCGAGAAAACCGTTTCGTTCCTCTGCCTTGAATCGGATAAAGCTTTTTTCCGTGCAGCGCGAGGCCGCCTCTATAGCATTATCCAACATATTCATAAGCAGCGCGCACAGTTCATTTTCGGAAATCGGAATCTCTGCGGACACCGAAGCAGTGGCATCAAATGATATTCCCGCCCGTGCCGCTCTGTAGGCAGCATCCTGCAAAATAGCATTGACAACGAAATTTTTGGAAAAGTGTGTTTGCGCCAGGTGCTCGCACTGTCCTCTCATATCCTGCAGCATTTTGCCCAGAGTTTCATAGTCTCCCTTTTTGTAAGCCGACTCCAAGGCAACAATTCTGTGTCTTTCCTCATGCCTGATTGCCTCACTTGCCCTCATTTTGCTTTCGATGGCACGATATCCGTCCAGAATCAGCTGATTGTGCAGGCGGAGCGCCTGTGTTTCCGTTCGCTGCGTGACAAAGGCGCACATCACTGCATATGTAGAAATTACAGCACAAACAGCAGTCAGCCAAACGGTAATCCAATACAAAAGTTCCCCATAATGCCCAAGCTCAACTGTATCACGGAACATCTGCACGATATATCCTGCAAGATACCCATTTACGGCGGCAGATATTCCGAAAGCAATCAACAGTGTAGTAAAGCTGACCGCCGTAGTGATTCCAAAATACTTCCAAAATTTCCGCTGTCGGTTCATTGCAAGAAAGAGAATCAGTAACAGTATAAAGAAGAAGCCAACCTCCCGGCGGATAAGAAAATCGACCAACCGGTTATTCAGGAAGAAATAGCCCATTCCCTTTGTAATCCACTGTGCCGTAAGACCGGCAGCCGCAAGAAGCAGCGGAATCAGACTCCAGTCGGGCTTTTTGTGTGCAACTCCCAAAAGAAATATACCCGCCACAAGAAGTGAAATCGCTGCGGTTACGCCGGCGGGAATTCCGTAAAAATTAGCATATGCATAGCTCTCAGTCGCATCATATTCTACCGGTACAAAGCGAGCAGCCGGAGGAAACACCAAGCTGGTTGTACTTTTAACTACACCTGTCATTGTGACATGGCATTCTTCATTTCTCGGCATAGGAATTACTGCCTGTGTCTGTCCCGCTGCCCCTGCAGGGACAGCGGACGAGGAGTGCCATACCTCAACTCCGTTGATACAAACCGTAAGCTCCAACCCTGCCGTTTCAAACACCAGATTCCCGTTTTCCTCTGTCGGCGGAAAAACAGTTTCAAGCCGAAAACTCTCCCCTGTTTGAGGCATAACAGTATAATCCAACGAACTTTCGGAGCCGTCTGTCTCAATTTTGACAGAAGACTGCCAATCAATATAGCGAATCGACATATCCGTCTTAATAAAAAACTGCAGAAAACACATTGTCCCCAAACAAAGCAGTATAAAAACGGCAGTACAAACAACCTGCAGGCAGCGTTTCATATTCGAAATTTCATTCCTTTCCATTCAACTTCATAACTCGGAGCGCCGAACTTTTCATCATTATTTTACTGGCTTTTTTCTCGTTTTGCAAGAGATATTTCACGCTTCGCCCCGTCTACAGCGTAAACAACCGATATACAGCGTAAACGACACGACAAAGGCCGACATAATTTGATATAATGTAAGGGAGGAAGTATAACAGAATACTTTATGATTTGCTGCGTCAAATCCCCGCCCGAAAACGATCTTTCCCCCGTGAAAAGAAAAGGAGGACTCTCTATGTACAAAAAACTCATTCTGAAGCGCTCGCTATGCGCGCTGCTGTCGGTCATAATGATCGCAGTATGTCTGCCCCTGTCGGTCTTTGCCGCCGACCCGAGTGAGCCGCAGTTTTCATCGGATGCCGCTAATACTCTGATGAAAAACACAAAACCCGCCGGCTTTGACAATACAACCAACCCTTACGGGTATAATGTCGGCCGTCCCTTTGCAATGGTTGAAAAAAACGAACTGCTTTATTTTGAGACATACGGCGAGTCCGCAACAGGCAAAATTGCGGATGTAGGAACCCCGGAGTCTCTCAAGAACTTTATTTCCAAAAAAGGAACCGCTTCCGATGCCTCTCTGCCCAATATGGACATCAGTGCGCTTCAGACGTACTATGCGTTTGTCCAGTCCGTTTCCTTTGACCCGTTCGGCTCAGGCAGGAGAGACCATGTTGCCTATGTAGGTCTTGATAAGTCGGATAAGCAGGTCTATCTTCATATATATGATACAAGAACGGGAGAATATAAAGGCAAACAGTGGGTCGGCGAAATGAACTGGATGTTTGACAAAAGCGGCCTTATTCGTGCTCGAAACTATGAAACCAATGCCTATCTGAGCATTACCGCAGGCGACTTTGACGGAGACGGCAAGGACACGCTGATCATCTATGTTCCGCACACAAAACGCTCTACAACCTTGACGCAGACTTTTGATTACGAACCTTTTGTCGGCTGCTTTCTGTATGAATATTCCTTTACCGGCAAAAACAGCTTTGTATTATTAAATAACTCAAGCATTATAGGAGAAGGCAAAAAGCTCGGCTTCGGCTATGATATGCTTCATGACTCCTACAAAGAATTATATAACAACCCGAATGCCACTACTGTAAATCCCTCGCCCGGAGCAGCGAATGACAGCATGGGCGGAAGCGCTGCCGCGACATTTGCGAACCGCTTTAATAAGCTGGGCGTAGACATGGTGGTGGGCGATTTTAACGGCGACCGAATCGATGACATCGCCGTGCTGTCCTATTTCTTTGTAAACGGAGGAAGGGGCGGCCATACGAATAAGAATGCATATCGCCCTCAGGTAAAAATTAAATACGGAAAAGCCGGCGGTGGTTCTACCGGCGGAGGCTCCTCTTTTGTGGACGGCGACGCCGATGATAAATTCTATGTTTGTCCGGAGGGAGAAACACGGCCTGCCGGCGTGGCTAATGATAACAGCATGAACGCCTGCAGCATCACAGCAGGAGACTTCAACAATGACGGGTATGAAGATATCCTTGTTGCAGGTGCAAAAGCAAGAATTCTTTCGGGGAAAGGAACTACATATAAGGACACTGTTGCCTATACAACGCTCCTTAATAACGGAAACAGAGGCTTTGTACAATCCGAATACAGGACGATATCTGCCAACGGCTGGACAAGAAACAGCACCGCCACCACAGAGATTTTTCCGCCTTTAGCGGTAGAGGCTGTTGCTTTTAACGGTGCGAGCGCCGCAGATTTCGTCTTTATCAACGGCACACTGTACAACTATAATGCCCAGACCGGAGAACTTTACAAGCTCACTTCAAACGAATATTCTTTCCGCACAAACTCAAACGGCAAAACAAACAACTTCTGGTTTGAGGGCGAGATCGGCGGCAAGGACGAATTCTTCCGCTCGGTTGCCGTCGGAAACTTTGACGGCAACAATGCAGGACGTGAGCAGATTGTGTTTGTAACCTCTGCCGGAACCGGTAACGAGGATAAATATTCCTTCAGCAAGGGTATGATTTCCGCAACCTATCCGGATACAAGTGACAGCTATGAGGCGGCAAACGGCTTTGACCTGACGCTGTCATACTGGAGTCCGAACGAAGCGTACGGTGATTACTACGGCTGTACGGCTCAGGTACTTCTCACCGCCTGCGACAGAAACCAGGACGGTGTTATAGCCAAATATAAGGGCGTAAGCTATGCCTACAGCGACCCGGAGGTCAAGGCAGTCATACAGGCTGCGCCGTATTTCTCCGCGCTGAGTGACTCCGGCGAAAACGAAACCGCATATACAATCACAGAGAGTTTCGAGTTGGAGCAGTCCTCATCGAAGAATGTTTCCTTCAGCGTCGGAATGTCTTACTCTTACGGAGGGCTTCTCGCCCCCGTTGAGGTGAACATCTCGGCAGGCTACTCGCTTGAATGGAGCAAAACCTATTCCACGGCTCTGCAGAAGGAATATTCCCTGACGGTTAAGGCACGGGCGTACAACACGGTGCTTGTGTCCAGAACGCCTGTATTTATCTACGCCTATGAGATACTGGACGAAAACGGCAAATGGTCGGGAGATACCGCCATAACGCTTTCCATTCCGCAGCAGCCGGTATATCAACAGCTGAGCGTTGACGACTACAACGGCTTTGTTGATGAGTATAACGGTTATATGAATAACAAGAACTATCATGCCGTCATAAGGGAATCGGATAAAACAGACAAAGATAAAAAATACTATTATCCCTTGGTAAAAATAGATAAAGCGGCAAACTGGCTTGACGGAAACGAGGGCAACCCGTTTATGTACAATCAGCTCGGCTGGGGCGTTTACAGCAATTTGGGTGCAGAGCAGCTCAGTAAGCTCGCCATTCGACTCGGACATAACGGCGGTCTTAACGAGGTTTCGTGGGAAAAAAGCAATATAAAATCCGTTTCCGAAGAAATGTCGCACGGTTTTTATTTCAACTTCTCCATCAGCTACGGTGTATTCGGCGATGGTATACTATTCTCGCATGATGTTGGTTTTGAAACCAGTCTGAGCTACAGCAACGGTTCGGGCGTATCCACCACAACGACATCGTCCGAAGGCTGTACCGGCGTGGTCAATGATATCGACGGTCCGGATCTTGCCTCAAACGGAATCCCTGCAAACGTATACACGCAATATACCTTTGACTGGACGCTCGGCCAGTGGTTCCGACACCTTTACGGCGATGAAAACAACAAGACCATCTTTATAGGCTATAACTTGACAAATCTCAGTGCTCCTTCACCGGCAGTGGTCGACCTTGAGGCAGAACTGCTTGACGAAGACGAGATACGCCTTACTTGGTCGCAGCCCGATAAAACTCCCGGCTGGCCGGATGCGGAGGGCTACTATCTTTATCAAGTTGAAAACGGTGAATATAAAAGGATTTCAGATCTTATTCCTGTCGGCACGACCTCTTATGACATTTCCGGACTTAAAACCAATACAGAGTACGAATATGTGCTTACAACCGTTTGCAAGGTAGACGGAAAGGATAAGGAAAGTGCCTGGTCAAACTCTGCAACCATAACAACAGCAAAGAGAGACTATAAGGTCAACTATAAAATCGACAACGAGAAAGCCGCCGATATCAGTGTGCGGCACCTCGGCAATGTTAATATTAAATCGGGCGATGAGATCAATGAAAGCGATATTATTAAAATCAGAGTTTCGCCAAAGAACCGGCACTTTGAACTTGTGTCGCTGACTCTTGATAACGGCGGAGAAGAGACTGTATTCAGACCCGACAGCAACGGCAACATAGAGTGCGCGTTTGCACTGGGCGGCGAAGCTAACATATTCGTATCCACACGAAAAACATTCGATTCGGCTGAGGTCATCTTTGTCGGCGAATATAAGAACGGCGAAGACCTTCTCGGAACAGTTACCGCAAAGGTCGGTGAAACAGGTCTGCCTGCTCCGGGCGGCACGGTGACCGGCGATGTAACATTTACCGCCGTTCCGCAAAACGGCTATACACTGAAGTCGTGGAAAATAACAGATGCCGAAAACAATACGGATATTGTTAACGCGGCAGGCTCAAATACCTACACGCTTACCCTTGGCTCAACAAAATACACCGTCGAAGCGGAATTTGAAAGAGTTTCCGAAACCGACAGACCCGTGAAGCTGACCTATTCCGTTGCAAGCGGCAACGAAACCGGTATGGCGGCAACAAAGCAGACCTATCAGTCCGGTTCCGCTGTTCCCGTGGGAACGAAAATCAACTTCATCGCTCAGGCGGCAGAAGGCTATAGGGTGCAAAAGCTCGTTATCACCAAAAACGGAATTCCCGACACGGTAATAACAGATAACAGGCTTTACGATATGTACGAGTATGAGCTCACCGTTGATACCCAAACCGATATCAAGGTATACTTTACGGAGATCGAAAAATATACGGTCACAGTTGATATGCCGAATAAGAACGCCGAAATTACCGTTAAAAACGGGACATCGGATTTTGAAAGCGGTCAAAAGGTCAATTTCGGCGATGAAATCACCGTAACCGTCAAGCCGAAGGATGGATACCGTCTTGCCGACACAGAGAGCTGGTCCGATAACGGCGACGGGAGCTATACCTACAAGACCGGCAGAATCAAGATGGAAACGCATATCCGTGTGGCGGTAGAGGAAATTCCGGAATACACCGTCACCTTCCCGACAATGATTGAGGGCTGTGTGCTGACAGTGCGCAGCAAAAATGAAAAAATCACAAGCGGCAGTAAAATTCGTGAAGGCACAATTCTTGTTGCGAGTATCGTGCTTGAGCCGTCATATATCCTCAAAGGCTGGTACATCGGCGGCGAATTCAGTCCCGAAACCAACAAGACCGAAGTTTCCTTTACGGTGGACGGAGACACCCTTCTTTCCGTAATCGTTGAAAATGTAAAAGGCGACAAGGGTGATACCGGCATCGGAATCAAATCAGCAATTATTGACGAAAGCGGAAACCTCATTATTACTCTTACCGACGACACGGTGTTAAACCTCGGAAAGGTCACCGGAGATAACGGAAGTCAGGGCGAACAAGGGGTTCCCGGTGCCGCAGGAGTAGGAGTTAAATCCGTCGCAATTGATGAAAACGGAAATCTGGTCATAACACTTACAGACAACAGCGTGCATAACCTCGGAAAAGTGATCGGAGATAAGGGTGCCCCAGGCGAAACAGGTGCTCCCGGTGCCGCAGGAGTAGGAGTTAAATCCGCTGTGATTGACAAAAACGGAAATCTGGTCATAACTCTCACAGACAATACCGTGCATAATCTCGGAAAGGTAGTCGGAGATAAAGGCGAACAGGGCGTGAATGGCGTTGGTGTTAAATCCGTTATGATTGATGAAAGCGGCAATTTGATTATCACTCTTACCGATGAGACCGTACACAATGCCGGACGGGTGACCGGAGATAAAGGTGACAAGGGCGATACGGGCAATGTCGGAGTCGGTGTAAAAACCACCGAAATCGATGAAAACGGCAATCTAATCATCACCCTTACCGACGACACTGTGCATAACCTCGGGAAAGTAGTCGGTGCAAAGGGCGAAGCCGGTACTGCAGGAACCAACGGCATTAACGGTACCGGAATCAAGTCCGCTCATATCGACGCAGACGGTAATCTTATCCTCACCTTTACCGACGGAGTTATAACCAATCTCGGAAAAATCGTCGGAACGGACGGGAAAGATGGTGTCAATGGTAAAGATGGTACCAATGGCAAAGATGGCAAGGACGGAAAAGACGGTCTCGGTATTAAAGGATGCCGCATTGACGACGGTGGAGACCTGATAATAACCCTGACCGACAACACAACGCTGAACGCCGGCAACATTTCCGCGATCAGCGATAAAGTCAGTGTTTCCAAGCCTCTTGCAACCGCAGCAGTTTCTCTTTCCGGAGTGTCTCTTCTTTGGAATATTGTTTCGCTTGTTGCGGCGATTGTAAGGAAGAAAAAACTTATTTAATTCGGATGATTGTTCGAATTTAAAAGGATGCAAGACCACCGGCTATCAGCGGCGGTGTTCTGACAGGTGTAACGGTATTTGATAAGAGGAAAAGACATTCCGTCAAATAATCAAAGATAAGTAATAATTAACGATCCATCACGGAAACATCGCAAATACGGCACAGAGGGCATAAAAACCGCTGTGCCGTATTTCTTTCCTTGGCGACTGTTTTTGAGAAGTAAGCAATTTCTCGGTCATAACCCAACAATTTTTTGCCGGATTCCATGTATACTGTGTATATCACACTTAT
>ERZ772893.2820-NODE-2820-length-13286-cov-3.839317_pt1 | contig 13286 bp, 8 predicted proteins | sample MGYA00511482_ERZ772893 | MGnify/ENA primary metagenome ERZ772893 (study PRJEB29015, sample SAMEA2737687) | human gut metagenome | biome: human gut; feature: human-associated habitat; material: faeces | place: China | collected 2012 ...
TTCTCCACCGCTGTCAACTTTTCTTATATACTTTTACATATTCCAAAAGAGATCTGACATATCCAAATGCCAAATCTCTTTTTTGTTCTTATTAACCTTTTACAGCTCCGGCTGCAACACCTTTGATAATATGCTTCTGACAAGCCAGATAGAAGATAACTACCGGAATTACCGCAAGGATCAGCGCTGCCATAACAGCACCCATATCTACACGTCCATAACTTCCCTTCATATACTGGATCGCAATTGAGATTGTCTTATACTTATTCAGATCCAGTACCAGGTATGGAAGCAGGAAGTCGTTCCAGATCCACATCGTCTCCAGGATTCCTACGGAAATGTATGTCGGCTTCATGATCGGAAGTACAACGGAGAAAAAGGTTCGAAGTGGTGTACATCCGTCGATCATTGCTGCTTCTTCAATTTCCAGTGGAATAGATTTTACAAATCCGCAGAACATGAATACTGCAAGACCTGCACCAAATCCGAGGTAAATGATGATGATTCCCCAAGGTGTACGAAGACCGGTACGGTCAGCTACCAGCGATAAGGTGAACATAACCATCTGGAACGGAACAACCATGGAAAATACGCAGAGTAAATATAACAGTTTTGTAAACTTACTGTTTACTCTTGTAATATACCATGCACACATAGAAGTACATACAAGGATCACAAGTACGGAACCAACTGTGATAAATACAGTCCAGCCGACTGCACTCAGCAGTTCATATTTGTCAATTGCGGACAGGAAGTTATCGATTCCTACCCATGTCTGCTTTGTCGGGAGTTTGAATGGTTCTTTGTTGATAAATACTTTATTTTTAAATGAGTTGATCAGCACGATCAGGATCGGCATGATATATACAATACCGATGATCGTAAATGCACCTGTTCCAAACCAGCTTAATTTACTTGTTTTTTTCTTCATTATTGCTGTACCTCCTTAGAACGTGTTGCACGTAACTGGATCATACCGATCACAACTACGATTGCAAAGAAGATGACTGCCTTCGCCTGTCCGACTCCTTCCCATCCGGTACGTCCGTAGAACGTATTGAAGATATTAAGCGCCATCATCTCAGACATCTTAGACGGTTCACCGGCTGTCAGGGACAGGTTCTGATCGAATAACTTGAATCCGTTTGTAATTGACAGGAACATACAGATCGTGATCGATGGCATCATCATCGGGATTGTTACCTTGAATAATGTCTGGATCTTATTTGCTCCGTCAATCTCTGCTGCTTCAATGACATCACCAGGAATGGACTGAAGACCTGCAATATAGATGATCATCATATAACCGATCTGCTGCCAGCTGACCAGAATGATCAGTCCCCAGAAGCCATACCACTCATTCAGAGCAAGTGCGGTACCATATCTGGAAAGAACTCCGTTAAAGATCAGCTGCCAGATATATCCAAGTACGATACCACCGATCAGGTTCGGCATGAAGAAGACCGTACGGAAGACATTTGTTCCATGCATTTCTTTTGTCAGTGCCATTGCAAGTGCAAATGCTATGATGTTAATGATCAGAAGAGAGGCAATCGCAAACAGTACGGTATACCAGAATGAATGACGGAATGCCGTATCTTTCAGTGCTTCTATGTAATTTGAAAATCCTACGAATTTCGCGTCTGTTACGGTTGTAAATTTACAAAATGAAAGCCAGATTCCCATAATAAAAGGAACGATAAAGCCAAGAATAAATGCAAAAAACGTTGGAAGCACGAAAATCGGCATATAACGTTTGATGGATTTTTCCATAATAAATTCCTCCTTCCATGCAGAGAATCTCCGCTTCATTTCCCTGCACTTTTTCATAAAAGGAACCCGGGTTGCGGCTCCCAGCGTCTGCTTGCAACCGCCCGCCACTACTCACTTCATATAACTATTTTGATTGTTACATTTTTATTTTTATTTTGCTGCTGCAGCTTCTTTTGCCCATCCGTCAACGAATGCTGTTGTAACTTTTGCCCAGTTTGCATCTGTCGGATCTGCTGCGTAACTTGTCAGTGCAGAACCCACTCCGTTCTTCCACTCTTCTGATGGCATTGTTGAGAAGTTCCAAGATACAGGAGTCTTTCCGTCTTCTGTATATTTGTTTGCTTCGTTAACAAGTACGTTGTCTGATTTCAGGTTCTTCTTAAATGGAATTGTGAATCCCATGTCTTTGCACATTGCCTTTACACCATCATCAGATGTTACACACCAGTTCATGAAATCAAGTGTTGCCTGAATGTCGTCTTCAGATGCTTTGGAGTTTACACACCAGTAGTTCTCTGTACCTGTACAGATTCCCTGATCTTCTTCGCCTTCTACACCGATGTAGATTGGAAGGATTCCAAGATTGTCATCTCCGACGTCTTTGATGTTGTTATATTCCCATGTACCATTCTGGTAGAATACTGCATCACCTGTTACGAAATCTGCTGTTGCATCGTCAGCTGTCTTTGTAGAAAGTTCTGTTGGTTTGCAAGTAGCGTTGTTGATGTAGAGATCCCAGATCTGACGATAGTTATCAAGGTATGTTCCTTTGATAGCATCTGTGTTATCGATTCCTTCATCTTTGTATTCATAGTAGATTGGAAGGTTTGCCAGATGAGTTTTGAATCTCCAGTCAGATGATCCGTCCATACCAGCGGATGTAAATGCTGAGAATCCAAGTTTGTCCTTATTTGCTGTGATATCTTCTACAACTTTCTTGAAGCTGTCAAAGTTAGTGATATCATCAGCTGAGTATCCTGCTTTCTTTAACAGTTCTTTGTTGTAAATGATTCCGTAGCTTTCTATTACGTATGCGATTCCTGACATCTTGTCGCCGTCCATCAGTGCGAAATCATCACTTGTCAGCTGTTTTGCAACATCAGAATCTTTCAGATCGTAGCAGTAATCTTTCCAGCTTGCAAGTCCAACCGGTCCGTTTACCTGGAACAGTGTCGGGGCATTGCTCTTAGCCATCTCAGATTTTAATGTCTTTTCGTATTCTCCGGATGCTGCTGTAAGTACTGTTACATCCACTCCTGTTTCTTTTGTATACTCTTTTGCCAGATCCTGCCACTGCTCATCCTGTTCTGGTTTGAAGTTTAAGTAGTATACTTTTCCTTTTGCATCTTTCTTGTCTGACTTGCTGTCAGAAGAGCTTCCACATCCTGCAACCATTCCTGTTGCCATGGCTGCTACCAGCATTGCTGATACAACTTTACGCATTTTCATAATTCATTTCCCTCGCCTTTCTTTTTTGAAACCTTCGTTTCTCTTGTTGTCATTATATTAACAGAAATGCGCTCAAACCCTGTATCAATAAAACAACCTGATATACAAAAAAACATATCTATTGTTCTTCTTCAAACTGCCGGATGCTTTCGTCTTCTGCCTGCGTGAATTCCTGCTCCGTTATCTTTCCCTGTACCAGTTCCGCCAGACATTCTCCCAGTACATTCTCCTGCAGCAGTGAATTCCACTTCACCTGATAATTCGGTACGATCTGTGGATTTCCCGTATAAGCCTTCAGATAATCATCCAACAGCGTCCCTTCCTGTCTTGTCCTGCTGTTCAGCAATTCTTCTTTCTGTTCTTTATTCAATTTCGTTCTGAATTTGAGGAACTCAACTGCTCCTTTTTTCACCTTTTCACTATAAGTTGATACAACTGCCCAGCCGAATGTCTCCGGTGAGCCTATCAGTTTATTTTCAGGAAATGTAGAAAAACATACTTTTTTCTGCATTTCCTCCGGAATCTTATCAATCATCCAGTAACCATTAGGTATCATCGCTGCATTTCCTGCCACGAAATTATCATAAGCTACGTCAAAATCATTATGTAATGCATCCTGGGTCGTATATTGGAATAATTTTTTTAATGTACCGGCTATCTCCAGCCCCGGTTCATTCTGATAGGTATCCGGATATAATTGCTTCATGAATGCCGCACCTTCTTCACTTCCTGCTACTTCTGCTGTTGCAAGCAGCATTGCGGCCCATGCCGTCCCTTCCGTATGCAGGGCAAGCGGCGTGATCCCTGCTGCTTTCAGTTTCTCACAACATTTCCAGAACTCTTCCCATGTCTCAGGAAATCTGCTGATTCCTGCCTGTTCAAATAACTCCCGGTTCCAGAAAACCCCTGAACAGGCGAATGCCGCCGTGCTGACCGGACCCAGATAAATCTTTCCATCCTCTTCCCGGACCGATTCCATTACTGACGGTTCGATCATATCTTTCCATTCCTGATCTTCGTTAATGTAAGGTGTCAGGTCCTCAATCCTGCCTTTCTTGATCATCATCTGATAGAAAGACGGAAGCATACGCAGATCAGTGATAATAGCCGGTAATTCATCTGTCACATTCATACGTTTCAGATTCTTCCGGTATTCTTCCTCTGTCTCCATCACCCAGTCCACATCTATATGATACTTCCCTTTGTATGCCCTGTTGAACCGCTCCACCACTTCCTCTTCATTCTTATTACCGGTACTGGAATCTACGGTAAGGATCATTGGGATCTCTACTACTTTATTCTTTTTTCTGGTCTGTGTATTCTCTTTTCCCGCACAGCCGGTCAGTGCTGTCAGCATGGCGATCACCATCACTGCTGCCATAATCCGTCTACTGTTCACAGTTTTCTTTCCCGTCATCCGGGATCTGGATAACACAGACGGTTCCATTTGTATCCGATTCATAGAAAAATCTCACATCCTCCCCATACTTTAACCGCAGTCGCGTAATAATATTTATCACACCATAACCATGTTTTTTTTCTTCAAAACTGTCTTTCATTTTTGACACCGGTATCTCTGACAGTCCGTTTAACTTCTCCGCCATCTGCTCTTCCATCGGAGTTCCGTTATTATAGACACTGAATGTAAGCTGTCCTGCCTGTTCAGTGACACTGATCCTTATCAGACCGCCTTCGAAGATATCACAAAATCCATATTTGACTGCATTTTCCACAATTGGCTGTAAGATCAGCTTTAATATCCACCTTGTTTTCAGTTCTTCTCCACATTCGATCTCATAACGGAACAGATTCTCATTGCGGATCTGCTGGATCTCCATATAACTTTTTACATTTTCCAGCTCGTCTTCTACTGTCACAATCTCACGTCCTTTGCTCAGTGACAGACGCAGATACTTTGACAGTGCCTGTATCATCTTCATCGTCTTCTCTTCCCCGTTGATCCGCGCCAGCATATAGATGGTATCCAGCGTATTATAGAGAAAATGCGGATTGATCTGGCTGATCAGCGTATTCATCTCACTGATTCTTAGTTCTTTCTGCTGATTCTTGACCTCGTTTTGGAACTCTTCGATATTCTTTAACATCTCGTTATAGGCATGCCCGATCTTATCCAGTTCTGTGTCCGTATGGATCTGAATGGTATGTGTAAAATCATTTCCATCAAAACTTGTCATGGCATCACTGATCTGTCTGATCGGCCGGGTAAATGTCTGTGATGCATAAAGACTTAATACAAACGCCAGCACTGCGATCACCGCATAGATAGTGAGTAATACGATCAATATCTGCGTCATTCCCTGATTTAATACCATATCCGGCACCAGTGTAAAGATCACCATCCCTGTCTCTTCCTGCCGGTATGCCTGTAAAATCCCGCCTTCTATCTTTTTTCCCCGCACGATCACACCAGATTTTTTCGTTCTGGTCAGTTCCGTAATTTTCTTCATTGTCCTTTTTTCGATACTGAGATCTTCCGGTTCCTGCCGGATGCAAGTCTTTCCTTCCGGACTTATGATTCCCACTGCAACATCTTTTGCAATCTTCCTGTCTTTATCCATAACACTTTCCAGAAACTGTTGATTCATCTTCAGATACACGATTCCAGGTTCGTGTGCGTAATCCATACTATTCACATATCTTCCGATAAATAATGCTTCATCCCCCGTACCAAACAGGTAATCCCGAGTCCAGATCCACTGCGTCTTCGCATACTCATCCCCCATTTTCTCACGCAGACCGCTGCTTTGAAAATCCGAATAACCAATCTGGGAATAGGATTTTTCGTAAACATTTCTTTTATTATCAATGTAGCAGTAATCAGCGACATAATTCAGATCTATATATGCAAAATATTTGCTCAGTGCATTCTTCTCTACTTCCTGCAGTTCTTTATTCCTCAGACTCTTCTGCACATCATTTTCCAGGATGATTTCCGCTGTCACGGCATCCGTCTTCCGGTACAGATTATCCAGAGCTATCCCCATCTTCTCATTCATGAATTCATACTTATCCACAATCACATCTGTCATATTCCGTCTGACATAAGTCCATACACAGATGCTGGAAAGAACCAGTGCCAGTATCAGAAGCGTACACATATACTTCAGATACTTTTTCTGGATTCCTGACATTTTACTTTTTTTCATACTTCATATTCCCTTTTGTAATCTCTCGGAAGCTGTCCTGTATATTCTTTAAACAAATGTGAAAAATAGGATGGATTACTGATTCCGACCTGCTCGCAGATATTACCGATGCTGGTTCTTCCGTCTTCCAGCAGTCTCTTTGCCAGCTCCATTCTACGCTGCAGCAGATATTGTTTGAATGTCATATGAAAGGTATTCTTGAATACCCGTCCAAAATATACCGGATTCAGATATACATGTGTCGCCACTGATACAATCGAAAGATCTTCATTATCCAGATGTTCATCTATATATGCCACAGCCGCTGCAATGTATTCTTTTGATCCCTTATTCTCTTTCTTTTCTGCATTTTCCAGTCTTTTTTCAATAGCAGTTCCCAGAATCTTGTAACAGACATCCACTGCTTTTGCCGCCTTTAAGTTTCTCATATTCGAATAATAATTTTCAAATTGCTGATTCAGTGATTCGTCCATCCCGTAACTGTCTTTTAACATGAATTCTGTCTTTACCATGATCTTATGCATATACTGGCATTGCAGTTCTTCTCTGTGTGGCAGTTGGTAAATAAAATGTACAAATGCCTGCTTTAACTGTACGGCGTCGTTCTTCCGCACGCTGTTGACCACCATCATCTCTGCCTCCGCCGGATATGGGCTTTCCTCTTTTTCTTCAACAGTCTCCGGGATTGTAAATACTCCCGCTCCGGATGCATTTGTAACAGCGAACAATCTCTGCGCTTCTTCGAAACTTCTTCTGATTCCGCGGATCCCTTTATATGGTTTGGATATTGCTGCAATAACCGGGCTGTTCTCTTCTTTTTTTACCTCTTCCAGTAGTTCTTTCAGCTCATGTACCGCTGTGTTCTCCTGCGTCTTTACAATAAATGTACGATGTCCTTCTTCACTTTCGAATTTCCAGTATGTGAATCTCTCTGCGATCTTTTCTTCAATCATTCTGACCATGGAAAATCTCGAGGCTTCATATTCCAGTTCATTGGTAATCTTATAGGCCAGATCAAGATCTGCATATACTGTAATAAACCGGTCTCCTTCCTTCATGACATCCTGCAGCGTATGGAAGACTTCATCTACTTTTTCTTCCGGCAACCGGTTCTGGACATATTTTTGCACGACAACCTGCAAAAATCCATCTCCGTCCTTTTTCAGAAGTCTCTCCCAGCGGTCATACTTTTCCTCATTTCTGATCTGATCTTCACAGATTTTACCGACATCTGTCATCGTCGCCTGTAATTTTTCATCTTCAATCGGCTTCAGAAGATATGCGAATGCCCCCAGATCACATGCCTTCTTCGCATATTCAAAATCCCTGTATGCACTTAATACCACGAACTGACATTCCGGGTTCTCTTTCTTGATTTCTTCCATTACCATAAGTCCGGAAATCTGTTTCATCCTGATGTCTGTCAGCACTACGTGTGGTTTTTTTTCGCGTATTACCTTTAACGCCTGCTCGCCGCTCTGCGCAAAACCAACCACCTCATATCCCATACCGTTCCAGTCATACGTCTTTACCAGACCCTCCAGCAGGATCGGCTCATCATCTACGATCACCAGTTTTAACAACCCCATAGTACACCTCATACCTTTTATTAATACCATCTTAACATATTACAGTCTCATTCTATAATTTTTTATACTTTTTCTTTACCAAAAATCATATCTGTTATGCAAAAAATCATACATTTTATGTCAAAAATTATACTTTTATGAAAAATCAGAAGTTTTGGCATATACAAAACAAAAAGAAAAACACAATATCCAAAACGTTTCCATTCCCTTCTCAGTGAATCCTTCGTTTGAATATTGTGTTTTCTTTTTGTTTCCTGTTATGTTTATCTTGCGCAGACTTCTGTCGTTTTTCTGATCTTCTTGATCAGTTCATCTGTAAATGCGCCTTTTTTCATTCTCCACATCCAGTTACCGCCGAGTGTAGATGGCATATTAATTCTTGCCTTATTGCCAAGTCCCAGATAATCCTGCACCGGAATGATACACGTATCTGCCACACTTCTCATCGCCAGACTTATGAAATCCCAGTGCACTTCTTCATCCGGAGTGTATGGATTATTCAGATATTCCTTTGTCATCTCTTTATCTTCTTCGGAAAGTGTCTGATACCATCCCTGAAGGGTATCGTTATCGTGGGTTCCTGTATAGACTACACAGTTTTTATCATAATTATGTGGAAGATAATCACTGTCCTCTCCTGCCACAAATGCGAATTCCAGTACTTTCATTCCCGGATAACCACTGTCTTTTAACAATTGTCTCACCGTATCCGTCAGGAATCCCAGATCTTCCGCAATGATCGGAAGGTCACCTAATGTTTCCTTCATCTTAAGGAACAGATCCATGCCCGGTCCCGGCATCCATTCACCATTCTCTGCCGTCTCATCTCCATACGGGATTGCATAATATTCATCAAATCCACGGAAATGATCGATACGGATGATGTCATATAATTTAAAGCAGCAGGACACCCGCTTCATCCACCAGTCATAGCCTGTCTTCTTATGGTAATCCCATGCATACAATGGATTTCCCCACAGCTGCCCGGTTGCCGAAAATGCATCCGGCGGACATCCCGCTACCGCAACCGGCAGATTCTCTTCATCTAACTGGAACAGCTTCGGATTCGCCCAGGTATCTGCACTGTCAAATGCTACATAGATCGGGATATCCCCGATAATCTCAATGCCTTGTTCATTGGCATATGTTTTCAGTCCGGCCCACTGTCCGGCGAACAGATACTGCAGAAATTCATAAAAATCAATCTCTGCACTTAATTGTTCCTGATATGCCGCAATTGCTTCCGGCTTACGCAGCCTGATGTCTTCCTCCCACTGATCCCAGCTTTTTCCGTCAAATGAATCTTTCACTGCCATATACAATGCATAATCCGCAAGCCATGCTTTTTCTTCTTCCAGATAAGTACGGTACGCCTTACTTTCCATCAATCCGTTCTTTTTGGCTCTTTTATATGCAAGCTTTAATACTTTAAATCTTGCATTATATATTTTTTCATAATCGATTTCTTCTTCATTCTCTCCGAAATCTGCCTGGTCACACTCTTCTTTTGTCAGAAGTTCATCCTCGATCAGCGTCTCCAGATCGATAAAATACGGGTTTCCCGCAAATGTTGAAAAAGACTGATACGGTGAATCACCGTATCCTGTCTGTCCAAGCGGCAGGATCTGCCACAATTTCTGTCCTGCTTCTTTTAATATATCTACAAATTCATACGCTTCTTTTGAAAAACATCCGATTCCATATGCCCCCGGAAGTGCAGAGACCGGCATTAACATTCCACTCTTTCTCATTAACTTTCGTTCCTTCCTCGTTATGATACTTATAATTAAGTATAGCAGTGTTCTTTGGATGCTTCAAATAAAAAGTATACTCTGTATATAAGAAATCATAGATTATTCCACAGATGTCACCGTATAATCCTTGTCTTCTACTGTCTTCTTCAGCACATCATCTGCGATCTCTGCATTTAATGTCAGCTCTGCTGTTCCTGACTCATGACTTACAACCGCTTCATCTACCTGTGGAAGTGCTTCCAGTGCTTTCTTTACGGCTGCCTCACAGTGTCCACACATCATTCCCTCAATATGCATTATTTTTTTCATTGTCTTGTCCTCCTTCTTGGATCTCTTTTTTTCTTTTTTGGCTTTTAATTTTTTATCTTTTGATGCATCATACATCTTAAAAAGATTCAATCTCAATGCGTTCGATACTACGCAGAAGCTTGATAAACTCATGGCTGCCGCACCGAACATCGGATTTAATTTCCACCCGAACAGCGGATACCACACACCAGCCGCAAGCGGGATTCCGATAATATTATAGAAGAATGCCCAGAACAGGTTCTCATGAATATTACGGAGTGTCGCACGGCTCATGCGGATTGCTGCCGGCACATCACTTAACCGGCTCTTCATCAGAACAACATCTGCCGCATCGATCGCAACATCCGTTCCGGCTCCGATCGCAATACCCATATCGGCTCTTGTAAGTGCCGGTGCATCGTTGATACCATCCCCGACCATCGCAACTTTTCCTTTTTCTTTCAGCTTACGGATCACCTGCTCTTTTCCTTCCGGAAGTACGCCTGCAATCACTTCATCAACTCCGGCCTGCTGTCCGATGGCTTTTGCAGTACGTTCGTTATCTCCGGTCAGCATGACTACATGGATTCCCATGTTCTGTAATTCTTTGATCGCCTGCGGGCTGTCTTCTTTGATGACATCCGCCACTGCAATTACACCTAATAAACGTTCTGCATTTCCGAAGAATAATGGTGTTTTTCCTGCTTCGGCAAGTTTCTCTGCCTTCTTTTGGATATCTCCATCAACGGATACCTTACTGCTGATAAATGTATGATTCCCTCCATATAATGTATGACCATCCAATATGGCTGTCAAACCGTTACCCGGAAGAGCCTGGAATCCGGTAACTTCTTCGATGCCGGCATTTTCCTCTTTTGCATTTTCAAGGATTGCTCTTGCCAGTGGATGTTCACTCTTATTCTCCAGTGCATACGCACATTTTAATAAGGTATCTTCTGTCACTCCCGCTGCCGGAATGATATCTGTCACTTTCGGTTCTCCACTTGTGATCGTACCGGTCTTATCCAGCGCAACAATTTGCATCTTTCCAGTCTCTTCCAGTGAAACTGCTGTCTTGAACATAATACCATTTCTGGCACCCATTCCATTTCCGACCATAATTGCTACCGGTGTTGCAAGTCCAAGCGCACATGGACAGCTGATCACCAGCACCGCAATTCCTCTGGATAACGCAAAACCAATACTCTGTCCTGCGATCAGCCATACAATAATTGTGAGCACTGCAATTGTGATAACCATTGGCACAAATACACCGGATACACGGTCCGCAATCTTTGCGATCGGTGCTTTTGTTGCAGCCGCATCACTTACCATCTGGATGATCTGTGAAAGTGTCGTATCTTCGCCGACTCTGGTCGCACGGCACTTCAGATATCCGGACTGATTTACGGTTGCGGCTGATACCTTATCACCGACAGCCTTATCTACCGGAATACTTTCACCTGTAAGAGCAGATTCATTGACTGCACTGTTTCCTTCTATGACTTCTCCGTCAACCGGAATATTCTCTCCCGGTTTTACAACAAAGCAATCTCCCTTTTGTACCTGTTCGATCGATACCTGAACTTCTTTTTCTCCACGGATCACAACCGCTGTCTTTGGCGCAAGCTTCATCAGTCCTTTTAATGCATCGGTCGTCTTTCCTTTGGATCTTGCCTCCAGCATCTTTCCGACCGTGATCAGTGCAAGGATCATAGCTGCTGATTCAAAATAAAAATCATGCATATAAGACATTACTGCATCCATATCCCCATGCATCTGCGCATCTGTCATTGCAAACAGTGCATACGTACTGTATACAAAAGACGCTCCGGATCCAAGTGCCACCAGGGTATCCATATTCGGTGCCCGGTGGATCAGTCCTTTGAATCCACTGATGAAAAACTTCTGGTTGATCACCATGACTGCAATCGTCAGAAGCATCTGTAACAGTCCCATCATCACATGATTGTCTTTCATAAATCCCGGAACCGGCCATCCACACATCATATGACCCATAGAGAAATACATCAGGACGATCAGGAATCCAAGTGATGCAATCAGACGCTTCTTTAATGCCGGTGTCGTTCTGTCTTTTAACATATCTTCTCCGGCAGATACTGATGATGACTGTGTCTTTGCCGTTCCTTCTCCTTTTTTCGATGCTCCGTATCCGGCATCTGTGACTGCCTTAATGATCTCCTGTTCACTTGCAGTTCCCTCTACTCCCATAGAGTTGGTAAGCAGACTTACCGAGCAGGATGTTACACCCGGCACTTTCGAAACTGCTTTTTCGACTCTGCTGCTACAGGCTGCACAGCTCATGCCGGTTACTATATATTGTTCCATTGTTGTCTTGTTCCCTCCTGTCATTATTATTTTTCTTATTCCTTTATAGTAAACTCAGAAAATGCTTTCCGAGCAGACTATACATCTATAAACTTTACTTACCGCATCAGCTTCTGTAACACCTTTACCAGTTCATCAACCGTCTCATCTTTTCCGTCCCGGATGTCATCTGCCACACAGGTACGGATGTGATTCGCCAGCAATACTTTATTAAAGCTGTTCAGTGCCGCATTCACCGCTGATACCTGTACCAGAATCTCCGGACAATAAGCGTCCTTTTCCAGCATTCCTTTGATGCCGCGTACCTGACCCTCAATCCGGCTCAGACGATTCATCAGATCCTTGTATTCTTTATCCGAACGATGCTTGGACGAGTGACAACAGCATTCTTTTTCTGATTTGTCTTCCATAAGCATACTCCTTTCATATTCATACCCTTACGGGGTATATGTATTTTATCTCTTATTATCACATAAGTCAAGGAATATATGCGTTCTTGATATATGTTTTCATTTATTGGTAGTTCCAATACAATTTTAAAAAAATGTCTATTTTATTTGACTTTCAAAATTTATAAGGAATATAATTCTTGCTGAAGGAAATAATGACAGCAGAACTGGAGGTTATATTATGCTGGAAGAACAGGCTATGATAACATTCTTAAAAAAATTCGATGAACACCCTTTTCTGGTCAAGATTAATGGACACAAACATCTGATCGGCGAAGGTGAACCTACATTTACCGTAAATTTCAAAAAGGTCATCCCATTAAAGGATCTGGTCACCAGTACTTCTCTTGCACTTGGAGAAGCTTACATGGATGGTGATCTTGATATTGAGGGAAACCTTTATCAGGCACTTGATAACCTTCTTGGTCAGATGGGTAAATTTTCAACTGATGAACATCATTTGAAATC
>ERZ772893.2828-NODE-2828-length-13258-cov-3.808225_pt1 | contig 13258 bp, 27 predicted proteins | sample MGYA00511482_ERZ772893 | MGnify/ENA primary metagenome ERZ772893 (study PRJEB29015, sample SAMEA2737687) | human gut metagenome | biome: human gut; feature: human-associated habitat; material: faeces | place: China | collected 2012 ...
CCCCCCCGGGTGCTCAAATTACCTTAGCATGCAACCCGGTTACTTTCTGTATTTTATCGGCATCTTCGCAGTTCTCCAGCTCGTCAAGGTCGATTATAAAAAATCTGTCCTTTGTTTCTTTCGGCAAGCAATGATTTATAAAATCTTCCGCGTTGCCTGGGTGAGAGAAAACGGCGGAAACTCTGACGCCTGTCTTTTTATCATCCTGTGTGTCTTTGTCGATTTTGTAAGCAACCGCCCAGGTGCAGCTGTTAAATATCTTTTTTCTCATATTTCAAACCTCTCCTTTCTTCGTCTGGTCTGCCATCATCAGAGCCGGGCGACCATCCCGCGGCTGACGCTCCAGGGAGGAGCGTTTCGGCTAATATTTACAAGGTTTTTCATAGCGGATAATTGTGACCGTCTCGCCTGTGCTCTTAAGAGTTCCGTATCCGTTCCACATTGGACCGTTAAAGCCTTGCAATTTAGGTTGCCCTTGTAATTCTTCTCTGTGAGACGGATTGTAATTATAATCATAAATAAGGCTTTCGAATTGCTTCGCTGTCTTGATCTCGCTTGGTAAATCGTATACGCATTTACAACCGTTTTCTAATACACCTATTATCATTCTGTTACCTCCTCAATATATACTCTTTCTTCTGATCCGGTTTCGTCATCTTCATAGATTCCGTTTAAATCATTCCACCATCTTTCGGCTCCGCGGTAACTGTAAGTTTGCCCACCAAGTAGAACCTTCCTGGATTCCGTTACAAGTCTATATTGCTTTTTATTTTTCATGATTTCTTTCCTCCTATCTTCATTTTAATTTTTCTCTTAACTCTTTAACTGTGAAGTGCTTCATTGATTCTACATATTTATCAAATGTGTTTTCTTTGCTCCAATTCGGATTGGAGCCGTTAACTTTTTCAAAATAATTTTTATCTTGTTCATACTTGAGTTTTAGAAGTTCCTGGCGTTTCATTTTATTAATTTCTGTGTTTGTGTAAGAATAAATATTTTTCATATGATTTTCCTTTCTGAACACTTGTTTGTGTTCTGCGTTTCTTGTTTTCCTGTTGATATTATAATAACAGATATAACGCACTTATACAATGTACAAATCATACAAAATAACGCACTTATATCAACATATTATTTGTAAAATATATATAACGCACTTAACTTAATTGACTTTATAACGCACTTATGATAAAATTGCATCATATTATATAGGAGGTGTGGCACTTTGGAAAATGAACTGAAAACAACAGAAGCGCAGCGAAAAGCTGTTAGAACTTATGAAAAAAATAACTACAGATTAAATTTAACATTTCCAAAAGGAACAAAGGAGCGGATCGAATCGCTTCAATTAAATAAATCAAATTCGGCTTTTATCCGTGATACGGTCTTGTCTAAACTGGATGAATTAGAAAAAATCTTAAAATAACACACTTATATGTATTGACGTAATAACGCACTTATAATATAATGATGGTATCAAAAAAAAGGAGATACCAGATATGCAAATTGAATACAGGAAAAAAGCTGTAAAATATATCAATTCATGCGACAGAGCTACCAAGCAAAGGCTGAAAATTGCGATAGAAAAATTGCCGCTTGGAGATGTGAAAAAGTTAGCAGGGTTAGAAAATGATTTTCGCTTAAGGGTTGGAGATCTTAGAATATTATTTTCAATCGAGGAAGACAAGATAATTATAAATAATATCCTTCCAAGAGGTCAGGCATATAAAAGAATTTAGGAGGTGTTAAAATTGAGGAAAGAAGCGTTAAAAAATATAATTGATTTAGTACCTGATGAAGATATAGAAACACTTTACAGGGTTGTTATTAAATTTATCCCAGAGGATAAACCAGAACCGGATGAACTGGAAGCAATTGCGGAAGCAAGAGCGGATCATGATGATTTAATATCACATAACGATATTAATTGGGACTGATGAATTAGACGGCTTAAAAGACAGCCGTCTTTTTTACGGTTACAAACTGGTTACATTTTGGTATACCACATGGTAACCGAGAAGAGAGTAGAGTAGATTATATATCTCTCTCTTAAATTTTAATTATAAGAGTTTAAAATCTTAGATATTAATCAAGGAGTAGATTATTATAATATAATTATATTTACGCATGCGCGCGGAGATATATTATATAAGGCGTATGTAGTGATTGAATTTAAAATCTGTCCTTGACAGATTGAGAAAATAATATTATTATAATGCTCATAAAAACAGAAAAACGCATCCGGGCAACATCTAGATTGATCGAGCAGGTCCCGGGAAAAATGGAAGTCATGCGGCCGACACAGATATATTAAACTGTGTTAGGCTGTTTTTTATTTATTAAAATACTGGGAGGAGGATATATATCATGGCTGATAATACAGTTATTATAGATCAAGGCGTAGAAGTATATGAGAACTCCATAACCGAATATCTGGATAAATATATAGCTGATAAAAATATAGCTGATATGTCCAAGGAACCTCAGAGTAAGTGGAATGCAGCTTTAATATATATTTATAAAGCCGTATTTAAAAATGATAGAGAGAGATTAAGAGATCCTAAAAATAAAGATAATTATAACGATAAACTGGTAAATGATATATGTGATATATATATTGAGTTATGCTATGAATACGACAAAGAAGTGAGCATTAACGGGTTCTGCTTCTTGACTGGGATCAACACAGATACAGTATACACCTGGGGGCACGGCGAGTATCGGCTCGGTTCTTCTTGCTCCGATGTATACAAAAAGCTGGTCAAAAACAATGAGGAATCCCTAAGCGACAAGCTCATAAGCGGCGGTCTTAATCCGATGAAAGTACTTCCGGCTTTAAACAGGCGGCACAACTGGAATATGCCGGGCACTAACCGCCAGGGCGGGGAGCAGACGCAGAGCATCGAAGAAATTCAAGAGAGATACAAGGGCGTTATTCAGCAGGAAGATGCGAAGTTAGAGCTTCCATCAGCTGATTTCTAGTGGTTTTCCGTCAAATTGCACAATGATTTTATGACGTGCGACAGATAAAAGCCGATAAACTCGGCTTTGTTCGCAAAATTGTACAAATGCGAACTTGAAAAAACATAACGCAGGCGAAGCAATGTGCTTTAAGAGCTACGGCTTGGGACGGGGGCGGGGGCTGGTGGAAACACACCACGGGCGGCAACTGAGCCCCGTAAGTTGAAATTTAACAAAAAGACCATCTCTCACAGAAAGGACTAACCGCATGAAAAGAAAACTTAAAGCAATAATTCAAACCGGAATAACAGTGATTCTTCTCTGTGGTATATGGCAGATGCTGGAATACATAGCTTACGGAGAAGTTCAACCAAGGATTGTAGATGATATAATGGTTTTATTTTTCATTCCATCTATCTACTTGGCTTGCAGATATTCAAAATAATTCAATTTTCACATCAGATAAAATTCAAAGAGTTACATTCGATAACGATTTTCAAAAATTTTCAAAAACAAAAAAGCATAGTAAGAGGTGAAAGCGTATGTTGGTACCTGCGATACTATACAGAGATCAGATTGAAAGAGAGTTTCAAAGGCTTTACTACACGAAAGACATGTTGTTCGAAACCGGATGCCTGGGGCAATGGACTCCAGAAATATCAGATAGTCCAGACGATGGAAGATTCGATTATGCAATCGTGAGCAACAATAAGTTGATTGGGTATCTTTCGTACCAAGTTGATTACTATGTATCCAAGGCTTACAATTTTGGGCTGATGTCTTTTGACCGCGGAAACCCGGTTGTTGGGAAAGACGTGTTTGAGAAGTTAGAAGAACTTGTATCAACTTTACATCGGGTTGAGTGGCGTATGGTTGGCGGAAACCCGGCAGAACGCAGCTATGATAAATTCTGTGAGAAACATAACGGAAATAAACACGTCCTGAAAGACAGCGTTAGAGATGCCACAGGCAATTATCACGATGATGTTATTTACGAAATTGTGAATTCGGATTAAAAGGAGCGATTATGTCAAGAATCAAGGTTGTAAATCCAAACGAAAGTTGGATGGGAACTGAATACTACATAGATGGCAAGAAAATCAATAATGTACGGAGCGTAGACTTCCGTGTTGCAGTAGATGAAGTACCTTGCTTCGCGTTTGAGACAATAGGGCTACCGGATATTGATATGGCTGGAGACATTGGATTCCGATTTGCACCGGAAACAGTTAAGCAAGCGGTAGTTGTCTTGCGAAAGGAATTGATTTCAAACAGAGATTTACGCGACGCTTTCTTGAAAAGTATGTTAAGTGCATTAGATGATGACTTTTGGAACAGCAGGGAAACCGTTGGAGACCAGCTTGATATTGGTTACGATGATTTCAAAGAAGCTGCAGCATTGATGCTGAATCGTTTGATTGGAATTGAAGAATGAAAGGATGGAATGACATATGAGAGGAAATGAGTATCAGAAGTTAGCTATGCGGACAAATGATCGTAAGGCAACAGAAAGAATCACGGATAAACTTGATCTGCTTAAAATTTGCAAAAAAAATAATATCGAACCTGAGTTGCAGGATTATGACCTTGGCGGTATCTTTAATGCCTGTTTGGGATTGTCCGGCGAGGTCGGAGAGTTCAACGATATGATTAAAAAATGGATTTTCCACGAGAAACAGCTTGATATTAACCATGCCAAAAAAGAAGCAGGAGATATTTGTTGGTATCTGGCAATGCTTTGCGAATCCTTTGGCTGGAGCCTTGACGAGATCATGCAGATGAATGTAGAAAAACTCAAAGCTCGTTATCCAGACGGTTTTGACATTGAGAGAGCAAACCACAGAATGGATGGTGATATATAATGGCCGATCGAAAACAGTGCTGCGGCACCTGTGAATACGGTTCATATGATAAAGTAGATGGCTATGTCTGCGTAAACAATGAAAGTGAGTATGTTGCCGATTTTACAGAGTACGATCATACCTGTGATTGTTGGGAGCGGAAACGGAGAAGGCAGAAGTGAACAATGCATTGATGAAAAACGAGTATTCCGAAGCCTTTGACGAAAAGCGGAAGGGATTGATTGAGCAGTCGTATTACAAGTATGGACCGGCAAGAATGAATTTTGCAACCGGAAATGTGGATGCAATCGAAAGTTTGAAAATGAATCTTGCCAAGTTTGAAGAGACCGGGAACCTTGAATACTTGTGTGATGTTGCGAATTATGCCATGTTCCGGTTCATGTTTCCGCAGCAGGGCGAATATTTCAAACATACGGACTCTGATGCATCTGCCGGGATTTTTGGTATGAGTGTGAATGAGATGGAAGAGTTCAAAAACAAACATAGATTTAGCGATAGATAGGAGCATAAGAAAGTGAGAGTAGTTTCACAAAATAGAGATTTTTCATTCAACTTCGACAATACGGTATTTTGGAAACAGTACAACATCATCTATGCAAGAATTGGGAAAGAAAATATTCCAATCGGACAGTATGAATCAGATGAGCGAGCTACAGAAGTGTTTAAGGAAATACATAGGTTAATCGGTGAAATAAATTTGTATTATATGCCAGAGGAGTGAACCAATGGAAATTATAAAAACAGTTATAACAACGCTTGATATTTTGCTTATTTTGTTATTTTTTACGTTTGGAAAAACAGCAAAGGATAAGCCGACAGCAATAGGATTTGGAAGCATGATTATGTTGCTAATTATAAATATTTTCCTCATGTGGAGATGATGCAATGTTTGTATATGATCAAATATTTGGTATCTACTTCTTGCCACCAATTTTAAGCGTGTTAGGAAGAATACATAGAATCAAGACAAAAGCCCCAGAACATTCGGGAGATTTTCTTAATCTGGATAGTGACGCCGAACACCAGAATGAGAAATCGGAGCATCCGGTATAGCTTAAGTCCGCAAGCGATAGTTCTCGGCTGAATAATTGATCTATCGGCGTTAGGCTTTGAATTACGTTTGCGGACGAATACAACATTGGGCTATCGCCAAGTGGTAAGGCAGTGGAATTTGACTCCACGATTCGTAGGTTCGAATCCTACTAGCCTAATTTCGTGTAGAAAATTTTACACGGACGTTTCATAGGGCTATGTTTGAAACTTGAATGTTTCATTTTGCCCCTCCTTTCAGCCACTAGGACGATTCTGTCAAGGACTGTGCGAGACGGTCCGGTGGTAATCGCCGCGGAAAGCGGTAGGAACGTAAGCCGGCACATGCAAAGTCGTGTGTTGCAGTTCAAAGCCATAGTTCGGACATCTATCCCACGGTGCCCGAACCGTGAAAATGTAATCCCCCCTAAACAGATAGGTGGTGGCGGAATAGGTAGACGCTTTAGGGCATTAAATTGTCGGTTGAGTTTCGGAGTTAAACCAGGTAACCCGTGCGGTCAAATGCTGAAACAGTGTACCCGTAATCCAGCTTAGGTAGCTGGCTCATGTGAGGTGCAAATCCTCACCCACCTGTTCAGCCAAAATTTTTCTGTTTGAATGTAGGCGGTCTATGTTTTGGCTGAAAATGAGTTGCCGGTGAAATGCTGTAAACCGGATAGTGCAATGCATGGCACGAAAAACATTATTGCTAACCGTCTGATGGCGGTTATTGGGATTTAATTCAGTGGTAGAAGACACGGCTTATATCCGGGTTGTCGCGGGTTCGATTCCTGCAATCCCAATGCGTTGCAGAATAGCATTTGTGTGACAAGGTTGACGAATTTTGGTGTAGCAAATGAAATTCTTCTTGTGATGGAAGCGTTGTCGACTTAAAAAGCGTGAAAACAGGACGATGAAAGTTCGTTGACGATTATGGAAAGGTATATCGCGTGGAGCAATTACGGTGAGGTGCACCAATAGTCCGTGAGGTCGGTTCGATTCCGGCACTTTCCATTTTTGAACATTGATAATTGAATATTGGCGGTTGATAGCATTGAATAAGCCGGGCGAAAGTGATATAATAAATTATCATCAAACAGAGGAGAATCATTATGTGCAATAATCAAAAGAATAATAACAATAAGAACCAAAGAAATGATAATCAACAGCGCTCCACTCACGAACAAGGAGAACGCAGGGACTACGGACATATTAACGAGAGGGTGGAGGAAACAGATTCTACTAAAAACCCACCAGAGGAGAGATAGTGGATCCAGATGATATCATTCAAATAATTAATGAAATACCAAAATATATATGCTATATCTATCCTGGCTATATAACGATGTATTTGTATTATTACTTTCATTCACTTACGTTAGACGATACAACAGGAAAATTATTGAAAAGTATTGCTATTAGCTATTTTTATGTTGTGATTATTAAGTGGGTGTTTGGATTAGCAAATCATATTCCATTTATTAACATTATAAATGATGTTAATGGTGTGCTATTCAATATTTTGTTAATAATATTTTCTATTACAGTTCCATGTATGGTAAACTTGCTTGAAAAAAGTGAGAAATTTGATGAATACATGAAGAAAATAAAAAGTGTATTAAAAATAAATACGTCGTTTGCTAAAAATGAAATTGAAGCAATCCAGAAGAAGTATAACGACACTATTTGGATTTATGTTTATATGAAAGATAGTAACATAATGTACGAAGGTTCGTTAACAGAAAAAGAGCTGGAAGAAAGCAGAACTAAATTTTTTTGCTTGAGTAAATACAGGAAATATCTTTTGAGGGATGATGGAAGAAAGAAAAAACTTGCAGATTATTCAGAGGATGACAAAGAAAAAGTGCTGATATACTTTGATAGGATATCCCATTTTGAAATAGCAAATGTAGATAAAACATAATAACCAACCGTCAATATTCGATGGTTGGTATTTTTTACGCAAAAATGAGGTATGGGTATGGCTCTGAATGTGACGAACGAACAGAAAAAAGTGATTGAATCACAAGGATTCATGGTCGTTGAGTTCAAATTGTGGTATCGAAAACTGGGAGAAATACTTTTGGAGTATACCCAAAGAATAATTGACACATGGAAAGCGATAATGCTGTTTATACAAGAGAAAATGAATAGGGTATTTGATATGCTTAAAGATTTTGCAGATACAATCAAGCCTTATGTTGAAGAATTGCAAGAATTTGAGCATGAGGAAAGACCGAAATATCCTTTTGTTCGTTCAATTGGGAAGGGATACAGACCGAATTTCAATAACAAGGTTGTATATCACAGGTGTAGGGACAGGTGTTGAGTATGTGTGAATTTTGCGATGGAAAAGCAAGAAAAATTGAAAACGGCTATACATATGGAAATGCGAGAATAGAAAAAATGTATGGAATTTACAGCTTGCATTTTGATAATAGCGGTGATGAATATGGAGAAGGACAGTTTGAAATAAATTATTGCCCTATGTGCGGCAGAAAGTTGGTGGAAGAATGAAAATATTATGGAAAAGTCTTAGAATAATCTGCGTTATCCTATACATTTTTCTGACATGGATTATGATTTCAAGTGTTTTAGGGTATTTATTATCCGAAATGATAGGAGACATTGGCGATTGGATGGGAAAAATATTTTGCACATTGCTCGGATGGGGAGCGATTGAAATTGCAGATAGCGTGATTAAGCATACTTTAAAAGAGGACTGAAGAATGAGCATGGCAGAAGTAATTGAATCAATAGAGCGTGACGCATTTAGACAGGTAACGCCTATAAGTGTTGGGAGTAATGAGAAAATCGAATGTTCGCAGTTAGAAGATGAACCTGTGATTATGGCGGATTCAAAGAAAACTGCTGATATTTTGAAAAGTTGCTTTACTGATAAAGCACACGAAATGTCGTTCGTTGAGTTTGCAGAAAGAATTGCACCATTCCCGCTTTCTGATTTGCAAAAAGAACTGCTTCGGAAATATGAGGAAGAATGTACCAAGGGCAATGACGTTGTTCTTGTACAGGCATCAAGAAGTTGTGGGAAGCGATTTATTATGCAAGTGGTTGATGAATGGAAAAAGTTACATCAATTATCTGAACATCGTTGTAGTCGTTGTAACCGCCTGTTAGGAAAATTCAACGGACAGGCTGAAATCAAGTGCCCGAAATGTGGGGAAATCAATAGAATTGGGGTGAAATGATGTTAGATGTAAAAGCAACGGACGGACAAGTGGATATAATGCAAATGGACGGTACCGAGAAGAGGCTTGTTTGCGACCTTGGAACTATTGCACACAAGGTAATGCTTTTAATTGCGAATGATGGAGCAAAATCTGCAGATGAAGTTTACATTAAGTACGGAATGTTGGCAAGGGAACTTGTTGATTACATCGAAAATACTGTACATAGAATTGATGAATTAGGTAAATAGAATATATCAGAGCACCAGTCGTAGAGTGCCTACGCAGAGAGCCAAATTTCCAAAATTTGAGGAAAGGAGGCTCTCTTTTTTGGTTTCAGAACAAACGAAGTCAACGGCAGACAGCATTAAAAATTACATAAAGCAAAATGGAATTGAATACCAATCGTTGTATGACCTTTTGGATGTGGCGAAAGTGGCATTTGAAAAGGAAAATGACACGGAATGGGCGTTGAAAGTCACTTCGTACATCAAAGATTGCTGCAAGTGGGCGATTCAAAACAGTATTGAAGTCTTACAGATGGATGAATTGTACTGGAAAACCATGAAAGCTGAAGCTCCGTACCATTTTGAATCATTCCTTTTCTACATGGAGAAGAACCGCCGACCGAAAAAGCGATTCTATGAGCCAAGAAAGCGGACGCTCAAAATCGTTGTTGACGATCTCCAAGATTTGGAAGATGGAAAGTTAGATTTTTATGGCTTATCACTCCCACCACGAGTAGGAAAGTCCACTCTTTGTATTTTCTTTCTTACATGGGTTATTGGTAGGCATCCAGAGAGCCACAACGCTATGTCCGGGCATTCCGGCATTTTAGCTGACAGATTCTATAATGACGTATTTAAACTCACGCAAAACGAGGAATACACATTCAAAGAGATATTTCCGGATATTGATCTTGCAAATAAGTCATCCGAGAAGAATGAACTTTACTTTTCTCCTACAGAAGCATTTGCAACGCTGACTTGCCGAGGAATTGACGGAACATGGACCGGTGCGGTTGATATTAGTTCGGACGGATACTTATATGTCGATGATATGGTTCGTGATCGTACCGAATCATTGAGTCCTATTCGATTGGAGAACAGATACCAGGATTACTTAAATGTCCTTGTTGACCGTAAAAATGACGGGTCCAAGGAACTTATGGTCGGTACTCGTTGGAATGTTTATGATCCACTCGGACGAGTAGAGACGGAGAATGCGAACAATCCGCGCTACAGATTCCGGAAGATTCCTGCATTGGATGAAAACGATGAATCCAATTTCCAATACGATTACGGAAAAGGATTTTCTACAGAATATTACAGGAAGATGCGCGATCGTCTGGATAAAAACGAATGGATGGCTAAATATCAGCAGAGACCATTTATTCGAGAGGGATTACTCTTCCCATTGGACGAGTTGAATTATTACAACGGAGTGCTGCCGGATGGAGATTGTATCACGGCCGCAGCGTGTGATGTTGCATGGGGCGGCGGAGATAGTCTTTCAATGCCGTTTGGAAAACTTTTCGGGAGCGTCGATGATGGACCTATATATATACCGGATTGGATTTTCAATAAAGGTGATAAATACGTTACAAAACCTCTTGTTGTGGCAAAGACGTTGCAACATAAGCCTAATATGGAGCGTTTCGAGGCTAATAACGGCGGGGATGAGTACGCGGAAGACATTGACCGCCTATTACGAGAACAAGGCTTTAAAACTAATATCTCTTGGGCGAAAGCAAGCAACCAAGTGGGAAAGATGGCAAAGATTATACAGTATGCACCGGATATTAAGCGAAGATGCTATTTCCTTAAGCCGGAACTACAGAGCCAAGAGTATAAGGCAGCAATGGAAGAACTTGGAATAATCGTTCAAGTTGGAAAGAACGAGCATGAAGATAGTGCTGACGGATTGACACAGTTAATTCAAGTATTTGAAAACGGAACTGTAAAAACGACGATTATAAATAGCCCAATGTGATAGAGGAGTGATAGAGTGAATAAAAGACAGTTGAATCTTGAAAAATATGGTATTTCCGGCAAACGATACAAAGAACTTTGCGGATTTTGCGAGCAATATCCGGAATGGAAAAATCAGTTGAAATACAATAATGATACCGTCAAAAGCCTTGAAATAACGGACATGCCAATTTATCACAGCAATTCAGATGCTACCGGAAATTTGGCAATTAAGCGAACAGGATTGGAAGAAAAATGCCGGTTGATTGAAGAAACTGCAGAGCAGGCGGGAGAGGATTTGAGTCAATACATCATCAAGTCTGTATGCTATGAGGTCCCGGTTACATATCTGATTGTCTGTGAGGGTATGCCAATCGGAAAATCGGCATTTTATGAGATGCGCAGATATTTCTTTTATCTGCTCGATCAGAATAAGAAAATGTGAAATGCGGAAAAAAGGGACATACTTTGATGATATGATTGTATCATCGGAAAATGAGAAATGAGCCATTGGTGTAAAAGCCAGTGGCTTTTTCTATGCCATGAATTGAGGTGAGACTGTGAGCGAAAAGGAAAGAAACATTGAATATCGCGGAAGAATCAAAATTTATACGGATGTGAAAAAAATCACATCGAACAATGTTATTGATGTTCTTTCACGCGCCATGATTAAGCATGAGCAGAACCGCACGCAGATCAGATACCTCATCAATTTCGAAAAAGGCGATCAGCCGCTTATGCGCGAGAAGAAAGTTCGGAAAGACATTGATATTAAGTCAATTTCCAACCTTGCGCACCAGATCACAGAATTTTGGCTTGGTTATTTTTGGGGAAATCACATGGCTTTCGTTCAGAAGTCGGATAAGCACCCGAAAAACAGCAATCCAACAGATAATGATTCGGCAATCACGCTTTTGAATGAAATGTACGATGCCGAGGATATGGAAAGCAAAGACCAGTTGCTTGCCTATTATCTGGAAGTATGCGGCACTTGTTGCCAACTTATCGACATAAAGAGAAAGCCGGATGATGAAGATGCGGTATTTGACCTTGTGACGCTGAATCCGCTGTATTCATTTGTTGTCTATTCGTCAGATGCTTATGAGCGACCGATGATGGGAGTTTCGTATTCAGAGGACGAGGATGGTTCAAGAATCTTTACCTGCGTGGCTGATGATGCAATTTATGAAATCCGTGACATGGTGGAAATCGTCAATGGTGCCAAGAAAAAAGATGGCATGAAACTGAATGAATTGGAAATTCCAGTCAATCCGTTTGGTCGTGTGAACATCGTTGAATTTGAGCGTGCTACAGACCGCACAGGCGTATTTGAACGACAGCTTGATGAATTAAACGCCTTGAATATTTTGGAGTCTGATTTGTGCAATGACGTAGCACAGACCACACAGGCAAATTGGTGGGGCAATGACATTGAACTTGATAAAGACGATGACGGAAAAGTAAAAGGACCACAGGGTGGTCAATGGATTTTAACCAAAACAAACGGACAGGGTAAACAGCCAAATATCAAGGGACTTGTCCTTGACTATAACTATGATGGTGTACTTGCTAATATCCAAGCGAAACATGATGGAATTCTTGAAAGAACGTTCACACCAAAGCAGACAGAGCAAAGCGGTGGTTCTACAACCGGAGCAACAAGTCTTTCTTCTGGCTGGACTGCAACAGAAGCCGTTGCGTGTAAGCAAGCTGCAATCATTAAGCGTGGATTTAAGGAAAGAAACCGACTTGCATTGATCGCAATTAAGAAATCTCCAGACACAGATCCGGAAAGTCCGCTTCTGAAATTGAAGAATAGTGATATTGAGATTCGACCAATCCGGCAAAAAAGCTACGATATGGCAACAAAAATAAATTCACTCGCAACGATGGTTCAGAATTTCGTGCATCCGCGTGTGGCAATGGAAGCAATCGACTTTTTTCCGAACCTCGCCGAAGCTGTCGAAGATTCCGTACCAAAGATGCTTGAATATCAGAAAGTGCTACTTGAAAGTAAGAAATCCGGTGGAAGTCAACCGGGAGAAAATAAAAACGATGATCCGCGTCAGCAGCAGGATGCGGATAAGGTATTGAAAGAGAAAATTAATCCAGACGTTAAAAGAATCATGCAAGATTCTTCGGATCAAGTAGGCAATAGTCCATTGAAAGATTTATAAATTGTTAATCAGCACTCACAGAAATGCGGGTGCTTTTTATATGCACTAGGGAAAGCGCAGCACAAATTTCG
>ERZ772893.2841-NODE-2841-length-13197-cov-6.979075_pt1 | contig 13197 bp, 12 predicted proteins | sample MGYA00511482_ERZ772893 | MGnify/ENA primary metagenome ERZ772893 (study PRJEB29015, sample SAMEA2737687) | human gut metagenome | biome: human gut; feature: human-associated habitat; material: faeces | place: China | collected 2012 ...
GCTGCCGCACCTCGCTCGCCGTATCGGCACTTAGAATTGTGCGGTATTGCCTTAATAAAATTAATGAAATAAGGTAGGAAAGTACACATGAAAAAGTTCCAGATCGTATCCCTGACCCTGGCCGCTGCCCTGCTGCTGGCAGGCTGCGGCGCATCCGAATCCGCCGCTGCCAGCGGGAGCACCAGCGAGGCCGTCTCCACCGTTGAGACCGCCCCTGCTGAAAGTGAGAGCGAGAGCGAAGCCCCCGCCGCCGAGGCTGCCCTGCCGGACGACATCTACACCGCAGACTTTAACACCGACAGCAGCATGTTCCACGCCAACGAAGCCTGCGATGGCAAGGGCACCCTGACCGTGGAAAACGGCGAAATGACGATGCACGTCAGCCTGCAGTCCCAGAAGATCGTCAACCTGTATCTGGGTATGGCCGCTGACGCCCCTGACCACGAGGACGAATGGCTGCAGCCCACCATCGATACCGTGACCTACTCCGACGGCACCAGCGACGAAGTTTACGGCTTTGACATCCCTGTCGCGGCTGTGGACACCGACTTCCAGCTGGCTATCCTGGGCACCAAGGGTACCTGGTACGACCATGTTGTCAGCGTGTCCAACGCTGTGCCCGCTGTCGATGGCGGCGATGCCGCTGCGGCGGAAGTCCCTGCCGACGGCACCTACACCTGCGCTGTCACGCTGGAGGGCGGCAGCGGCCGCGCTACTGTGGACAGCCCCGCTGCCCTGACCGTAGTCGACGGTGCCATGACCGCCACCATCGTGTGGAGCAGCCCCAACTATGACTACATGCTCATCGACGGCGAAAAGTACCTGCCCACCAACACCGAGGGCAACTCCACCTTTGAGATCCCCGTGGCCGCGCTGGACACTGCCCTGGCTGTCACCGCCGACACCGTTGCAATGAGCACCCCCCATGAGATCGATTACACCTTGACCTTTGACAGCACCACGCTGGCCGCTGCTGAATGAAGTGGCTTATAATGCTGGCTGCCCTGCCCGCGCTGCTGCTGGCAGGGTGCGCGGCCCAGCCAGCGGCCTCCGGCACGGAGACGCTGACCGTCACCGGCAGCTACCCCTTGCAGTACGCCCAGCAATTCACCATTGACGAGTGCGAGGGCGGCTATTACCTCATTACCATCGATGGTACGCGCTATCTGGTCGTGCCCGAGGGTGAGAACGCGCCAGCCGAGCTGGACGCGGACATTACCGTTTTACAGCAGCCTATCGAGAATATTTACCTCGTGTCCTCCTCCGCCATGGACCCCATCATCAGTATCGATGGGCTGGATACGGTGGCGCTTTCCGGCACGCAGGCCGATAACTGGTATCTGGATGCAGCCAAAACTGCCATGGAAAACGGCCAGATCGCCTACGCGGGCAAGTACAGTGCGCCCGATTATGAGACGATTCTTGCCGCCAACTGCGGCCTGGCCATCGAAAACACGATGATCTACCACACGCCCGAAGTGAAGGAACAGCTGGAAAAATTCGGGGTGCCGGTGCTAGTGGAGCGCTCCAGCTACGAGAGCGGCCCCCTGGCCCGGATGGAGTGGGTCAAGCTGTACGGCGTGCTGCTGGGCAAGACTGACGAGGCCGAGCAGGTCTTTGACGACGCCGTGCAGCGCATTGCACCGCTGGAAAATGAATCCTCCACCGGCAAAACCGTGGCGTTCTTCTCCATCACCTCCAATAATCTGGCCACTGTGCGCAAGGGCGGCGATTATGTCGCCAAAATGATCGAGATGGCGGGCGGTGACTATGTCTTCTCCGACCTGACGGACAGCGGCAACAACCTGGCCACCGTCAACATCTCGCTGGAGGATTTCTACGCCGGGGCCAAGGACGCCGATGTGCTGATCTACAACAGCACCATCGAGGGCGAGATCCGCACGATGGACGAGTTGATCGCCAAATGCCCGCTGCTGGCACAGTTCAAGGCCGTGCAGCAGGGCAACGTCTGGTGCACCGCGCAAAGCCTTTTCCAGCAAAGCATGGAGATGCCCGACCTGATCCTGGACATGAATAAAGTCTTTGCCGAGGGCACGCCCGACGACAGTGAATTGAAATTTTTGACGAAAATCACCTGATAACTACCCCAAATGCCGCTTGCCCAACACTGTAGGGGCCGATGTCTGCATCGGCCCGCAGGCGGGCAATGCCCGCCTTTACAAGCAAAATGCAAAGGATAACACCATGCACACCCGAAAGCGCCTGACAATTGCATACCTCGCTATGGCGGCGGCTCTGTTGGTGCTGTTTGCCCTCAACCTGTTTTGGGGCAGCGTGGCACTTTCGCCCGCCGATGTGGTCAGTGCCCTGCTGGGCCGTGGGCAGGATGTACTGACCAGCAACATTTTGCTGCAGCTGCGCCTGCCCCGCGCCGTCATGGTCGTTCTGCTGGGGGCAGCGTTATCGGTGGCCGGGTATCTGCTGCAAACTTTTTTTGCCAACCCCATTGCGGGGCCTTTCGTCATGGGCATTTCCAGCGGGGCCAAGCTGGCCGTGGCGCTGACCATGGTTGTGTTTTTAAACCGCGGCCTATTAACGAACTCCCTCACCTTGATTTTGGCTGCTTTCGCCGGGGCTATGGCTGCCATGCTGTTTGTGATGGCTGTGGCACGCCGCGTGCAGCGCATGAGCATTTTGGTCATCTGCGGCGTCATGATCGGTTACATCTGCTCCGCCATCACCGATATTGTGGTGGCCTTTGCCCAGGATTCCAACATCGTCAACCTGCACAACTGGTCTATGGGCAGCTTCTCCGGCATGACCTGGGGCAATGTGGGCACGGCGGCCGCCATTACGCTGCCCTGCCTGGCGGCGGCGTTTTTACTGTCCAAGCCCATGGCCGCCTACCAGATGGGTGAATCCTACGCCGCCAGCGTAGGCGTTTCGGTGCGCAGCTTTTCGGTGTTGCTAGTGCTGCTGTCCAGCCTGCTGGCGGCCTGTGTCACAGCATTTGCCGGGCCAATCTCTTTCGTCGGCATTGCGGTGCCGCACCTGGTCAAGCAGTCGTTAGGCAGCGCCAAGCCGCTGCATGTGTTGCCGGGCTGCGCCTTGGGCGGGGCATCGTTCTGCCTGCTGTGTGACCTGATCGCCCGCAGCCTGTTTGCGCCGACGGAGCTGTCCATCAGTTCGGTCACGGCGGTATTTGGTGCGCCGGTGGTCATTTGGCTGCTGGTGCGCCGCCACAGCGGAGAGGGGACAACATGAGCTACTGCGAGACCCAAAGCCTTGCCATCGGCTACGGTTCCCCGCTGCTGCGGGACATCTCTCTGCAGGCCGAGCGCGGCAGGATTCTGGCCTTCATCGGCCCCAACGGTGCGGGCAAATCTACCTTATTAAAAACGCTGGCCGGTCAGCTGGCGGCCCAGAGCGGCGCGGTATTGCTGGACGGCAAAACGCTGACCACCTACACCCCCAACGCACGCGCCCGCAAGCTGGCACTGATGCTGCCCCATGTTGCCCGCACCGAGCTGACCACCTGCTTTGACGTAGCCGCCGCTGGCCGCTACCCCTACACCGGGCGACTGGGCATCCTCTCGGATGAGGATAAGCAGCAGGTGCGGGACGCCCTGCATCTGGTACAGGCAGACGAACTGGCCGCGCGGGATTTCACAAAAATCAGCGACGGTCAGCGCCAGCGCGTATTGCTGGCCCGGGCGGTCTGCCAGCAGCCGGAGATCTTGCTGCTGGACGAGCCTACGTCTTTTTTGGATGTAAAAGGCAAGGCTGAGCTGATGGCTGTTTTGCAAACGCTGGCCCACGAGAAGAATGTGGCCATCATCGTGACCCTGCATGAGCTGGAACTGGCCCAAAAGCTGGCCGACGCGGTCGTCTGCGTTTCGCCACAGGGCGTTTCCGGTGTGCTTACGCCCAAAGAGGCGTTTGCAAGGGAAAATATCTGCCACCTGTTCGACCTTTCGGACGAGCAGTACACTGCCCTGTTTAGCGAAAAGCCCAAACCTAAATTTGAGCATTACATCCGCAGCGGGCAAAAACTGCTGCGCTGCGGCTACACCACCGGCACCTGCGCAGCGCTGGGGGCGGCGGGGGCGGCCCGTCTGCTGCTGACCGGCCACACGCCAGAAAGCGTCGGCCTGCGTACCCCCAAGGGCATCGTAGTCGAGGTTGCACCCCAATTCTGCCGCCGCACGGCAGCCGGCGCGGAGTGCGCCATTGTAAAGGATGGCGGAGATGACATTGATGCCACCACCGGCCTGCCGGTCGTTGCCGAGGTTACGCTTCTGCCTGATGCCCCGCATACCGTCACCATCGACGGCGGCGCAGGCGTGGGCCGTGTGACCAAACCCGGCCTGGACCAGCCTGTGGGCGCAGCGGCCATCAACCACGTGCCGCGCCAGATGATTACCGAAGCATTATTAAAAGAAGCCGAGACCGCCGGTTACAGCGGCGGCTTCTCGGTGATCATCCGCATCGAGGGCGGCGAACAGGCCGCTAAGCGCACCTTTAACCCGCGCCTGGGGGTCGAAGGCGGCCTGTCGGTGCTGGGCACTAGCGGCATTGTGGAGCCGATGAGCCAGCAGGCGCTGCTGGATTCGTTGCAGCTGGAAATCCACCAGGCCGCCCTGCACAGCCGCCGCCTGATTCTGGCCCCCGGCAACTATGGGCTGGATTACCTGGCCCAAAACTACCCGGAACTGCATGAGATCCCTATTGTAAAAGTCTCCAATTTCATTGGGGAAGCGTTGGATATGGCCGCAGCAGAACATTTTGCGGAAGTCCTCCTTGTTGGCCATGTGGGCAAGCTGGTCAAGCTGGCGGGCGGAATCATGAACACCCACTCCAAACAGGCCGATTGCCGCACCGAGCTGTTCTGTACCCATGCGGCACTCTGTGGGGCGGATACGGCAACCTGCCGCGCCCTGATGGATGCCGCTACCACCGACGCATGCCTGGATATTTTAACCGCTGCCAACCTGAAAAAAACCGTAATGGCAAGCCTGCTGCAGGCCATCCAACTGCATCTGGACCGCCGCGCGGCGGAAGCCTTCACGGTAGGGGCGGTACTTTTCTCCAACCAAAGCGGCCCGCTGGGCCAGACCCAACAGGCCGAAAAACTGCTGCAAAGCTGGAAAGGGAACTGACATGGTACATTTTGTGGGGGCGGGCCCCGGCGCACCAGATCTTATCACTCAGCGCGGCGCGGCTCTGCTGCAGACGGCGGATTGCATCATCTACGCGGGCAGCTTGGTCAACCCGGCCCTGCTGGGGCTGGCCAAGGCGGATTGCACCATCTACAACAGCGCCGAAATGACGCTGGAGCAGGTGCTGGCCGTGATGCGCAAAAATGAAGCAGCGCACAAAATCACGGTGCGCCTGCACACGGGCGACCCTTGCCTGTACGGTGCTATCCGAGAGCAGATGGACGCCCTGGACGCCGACGGCATCCCCTACGATGACACCCCCGGCGTGTCCAGTTTTTGCGGGGCAGCCGCGGCCCTGAACGCCGAATATACCCTGCCCGGCGTGAGCCAGACGGTCATCATCACCCGCATGGAGGGCCGTACCCCGGTGCCCGAGGGCGAGCGCCTGGCCAGCCTGGCCGTGCATGGGGCCACTATGGTCATTTTCCTGTCCATTGGTCTGGTGGACAAAGTGCAGGCCGCGCTTTTGCAGGGGGCTTACACCGAGGCGACCCCCGCCGCCGTTGTTTACAAAGCTACTTGGCCGGAGCAAAAGACCGTGCACTGCACCGTGGGCACCTTGGCCGCCAGCACCCGCGCGGCAGGCATTACCAAAATCGCGCTGATCGTGGTGGGAAACTTCCTGGCCGCGCAGTACGACCGCAGCAAGCTTTATGACCCCACTTTTACCACCGAATACCGCAAAGGAGCGCCGCAATGACCTGCGCGTATCTTGCCTTTACCAGCAAGGGACTGGCGCTGGCCCGGAAGCTTGCGGCGGCCCAGCCTGGTGCTGTGGCCCGCTGCGGCGAAAACGGCGTGACCCTTGCCAATTGGACTGCTGCGCAGTTTGCACAAAGTGATGCACTTGTTTTTGTGGGGGCTGTCGGCATTGCCGTGCGAGCCATCGCGCCTCACTGCCGCAGCAAGGCCACCGACCCCGCCGTTGTAGTGCTGGATGAGTGCGGCCGCTTTGCGATCCCGCTGCTCTCCGGCCATCTGGGCGGTGCCAACGATCTGGCCCGTCGGCTGGCGAAAGCATGCGGCGCGGTGCCGGTCATCACCACCGCCACCGACGCCAACGGTGTGTTTGCCGTGGATGAGTGGGCCAAGCACCAGCACTGCCTTGTGGCCGAGCCGGCGCGCATCAAAAAGGTAAGCAGCGCCCTGCTGGCGGGCCGTACCGTGCGTTTTGCCAGTGATTGGCCGATACAGGGCACACCGCCTGCCGGTGTGGAACCGGCTGGTGATGCCGCACAGGCAAGTTTTGCCCTGACGATAACCCCGACGATGACGTCCAACGCCCTGCACATTATCCCGCGTATTGCTGTATTGGGCATCGGCTGCAAGCGGGGTACACCTGCCGACAAGCTGGCGGACGCATTTGCTGCCTTTTGCGCCGAAACGAAACTGGCCCCGCAAAGCATTGCCGCCGCGGCCAGCATTGACTTAAAAAAGGATGAACTTGGCCTGGCGGAATTCGGCCAAAAGCAGGGCTGGCCCGTTACCTTTTATACCGCCGACGAACTGCGCGCCGTGCCGGGGCAGTTCGCCCATTCAGACTTTGTGCAAAGCATCACCGGCGTGGATAATGTCTGCGAGCGCGCCGCTGTGCTGGCCGCAGACGGCCCCGTGTGGGCGCACAAATGGGCGCGGGACGGTGTAACTTTTGCCGTGGCACTACGCCCCTTTACCCCGGATTGGAGATGGAACGATGACTGACGCAATGGTGTACGTGGTGGGCCTTGGCCCCGGCGACGCCCGCTACCTGACTGCCCAGGCGAAAACCGCCTTACAGGCCGCCGACGTGCTGTGCGGCTACACGGTCTATATCGATCTGGTGCGCCCCCTGTACCCGGACAAAGAAGTGTATACCACTGGCATGACGAAGGAAATCGACCGCTGCCGCTGGGCGTTGGAGACTGCGCAAAGCGGCAAGACGGTAGCATTGGTCTGCTCCGGCGATGCAGGCGTGTACGGTATGGCCAGCCCGCTGCTGGAACTGGCACAGGGCTACCCAAGCGTGACGGTGGAGATCGTGCCTGGCCTGACGGCGGCCTTAAGCGGCGGCGCGGTGCTGGGCGCTCCATTGGCGCACGATTTCTGTGTGATCTCCCTTTCGGATCGGCTCACGCCCTGGACCGTCATCGAAAAGCGGCTGGCCTGCGCGGCGATGGGGGACTTCTGCGCGGCACTGTACAACCCGTCCTCCAAGGGCCGGGCAGATTACCTGCAAAAGGCCGTGCGGATCTTACTGCAAAACGGCAAGGCACCGCAGACGATCTGCGGCATCGTGCGCAACATTGGCCGCGAGGGGCAGGCTGCTAGCCTGCTGACGCTGGCCGAGCTGGAAAACACGGCGGTGGACATGTTCACCACCGTGTACATCGGCAACGCGGCCACCCGGGCGCTGGGCGGCAAAATGGTCACACCCAGGGGGTATCGCGGCGTATGAAGGTAGTCATTTTCAGCGGCACGACCGAGGGACGGGAGCTTTCCCGCGCCGTGGCCGCCCTTGGGATAGAAGCTACGGTCTGTGTGGCAACAGAGTTAGGGGCTGAAGAGCAGGGGCGTACCCCCGGCATCACAGTGTGCACTGGCCGCCTGGATGCCGATGCCATGGCGGCACTGTTGCAGGGCGCGGCCCTCTGCGTGGATGCCACCCACCCCTATGCCACCGAGGCTACCCGCAACATCTGCGCGGCGGCTGCGGCAGTGGGTGTGGAATATCACCGCCTGCTGCGCCCCGCCAGTGACCTGCCTGCAGGCAGTGTGGTGCTGCAAACCGCCGCCCAGGCCGCGGTGTACCTGGCGGGCAAACCGGGCAATATCCTGCTGGCCACCGGCGCCAAGGAGCTGCCCGCCTTTGCACCTCTGGACCCCGCACGGCTTTACCCCCGCGTGTTGCCTACGCTGGCGGGTATTACCGCCTGCGAGACAGCGGGCATCCCACACCGCAACATTATTGCTATGCAGGGGCCGTTTACCCGTGAATTGAATGTGGCGGTCATGCACCAATTCCATATTGCCTATATGGTCACCAAGGATGGCGGCGCGGCGGGCGGCTTTGCAGAAAAGGCGCAGGCCGCCGCCCAGTGCGGTGTACAGCTGATCGTGCTGCGCCGCCCCGAGGAACAGGGCGAGACCGCCGAAACGATTTTGCAACGATGCAGGGAGCTTTTATGAAAATCACATTGGTCGGCATGGGCAGCGGCACCCCCGGCAGCCTGACGGTGCAGGGGCTAAACGCCCTGCGGGAAGCGGAGCTTATTATCGGTGCCCGCCGCCTATTGGAAAGCCTGCCCGATGGCTGCACCGGGAACCGTGCGCCGCTTTATAAGATCGAGGAGATCTGCGCACTGCTGCGAACGACCGAAGCCGCCCACGTGGCCGTGGCCTATAGCGGCGACACCGGCTTTTACTCCGGCGCATCGGCCTTGTGCCGTGCGCTGGATGCGGCGGGCCTGCCCTACATGGTTTGCCCGGGGCTTTCCAGCGTGCAGCTGCTGGCCGCCGCGCTGGGCCGCCCCTGGCAGGATTGGAAGCTGGTCAGCGCCCACGGCTGTGCCTGCACCCCGGCCCTGGTGTGCAGTGCCGATACACCGACCTTTTTCCTGACCGGCGGCAGCGAGACACCCGCCACCCTTTGCGAAAAACTAACGCAAAGCAGCTGCGGGAACGTGCAGGCAACGGTGGGGGAAAACCTGGGCACCGCTGCCCAGCGCCTTGTGCGCGGCACGGCGCAGGAACTTGCCCGGCAGGAGTTTGCGGCTTTAAGTGTGCTGTTGGTGGAGCCTTGCCCTGACTTGCAGCGCCGCGTACCCGGCCTGCCGGACGAAGCCTTCATCCGCGGCAAAACGCCGATGACCAAGCAGGAGGTCCGCGCCGCCGTACTGGCCAAACTGGCCGTGCGTCCCGGCGACATCTTGTGGGACGTGGGCGCGGGCACCGGCAGCGTCAGCGTAGAGATGGCGCTAGCCGCCCCTGCGGGCCAGGTCTACGCCGCTGAGTGTGATGCCGATGCCTGCGAGCTGATCCGCCGGAACCGCGCTAAATTCCATGCCGAAAACCTGCACCTGACCGCAGGCAAAGCCCCCGAAGTGCTGGTAAATTGGCCCGCCCCGGATGCTGTTTTCATCGGCGGCAGCAAGGGCAATCTGGCGGCCATTATGGATGCAGCGCTGGCCGCCAACCCGGCCGTGCGGCTTTGCATCAGCGCCATTGCGCTGGAAACTTTGCAGCAGGCCATCGCTGCACTGGCGGCCCACGGTTTGTCTGCCCAGGTCACGCAGATCGCCGTCAGCCGCAGCAAAGCGGCGGGCAGCCTGCACCTGCTGATGGCCAACAACCCGGTTTTTTTAATTGTGAGGGAGTAACATGCTGCAGCTGGTTTTGGCGGCGCCGCGCTCCGGCAGCGGTAAAACGACCGCCGCCTGCGCCCTGTTGGCGGCGCTGCAGGCGCGGGGGGAGTATCCCTGTGCCTTTAAATCGGGGCCGGATTATATTGACCCGATGTTCCACCGCGCCGTGCTGGGCGTGGAAAGCCACAACCTGGATCTGTTTTTCTCCACCCCGGCTACGGTGCGCCGCCTGTACGCCCAAAACGCGGCAGGCCATGGCGCGGCGGTGGTGGAAGGCGCTATGGGCTATTACGACGGCCTGGGCGGCACCAGTGCCACCGCCAGTGCTTGGCATCTGGCGGACACGCTGGGTCTGCCGGCGCTGCTGGTGGTGCGGTCCAAGGGTGCCAGCCTGACCCTGGCGGCCGAGCTGCGGGGGCTCATGGCGTTCCGTACACCGCATCATCTGGCGGGCATACTGCTCAATGATTGCAGCGAAACTTTGTACAAACTGCTGGCCCCGATGTTGGAAAAGGAGACCGGCCTGCCGGTGATAGGTTACCTGCCGCCGCTGCCGGAGGCTGCCATCGAGAGCCGCCACCTGGGGTTGAAAACCGCAGGGGAGATTGCAGACCTGCAGAATAAAATAAAAATTTTGTCGGATGCTGCACAGAAAACCATCGATTGGCCGCACTTTGCCGCCTTGTTTGATTGCCCCGCGCCTGCCGCGGCCCCGCGCAACGTGCCCCCGGCTAACGTGCGTATTGCTGTGGCGCGGGATGCCGCGTTCTGCTTTACTTACGCCGAAACACTGGAAGCTTTGCAGGAAAAAGGCGCGGAGCTGTGCTTTTTCAGCCCCTTGAAGGATACGGCACTGCCCCCCCATATCGGCGGCCTGTACCTGCCGGGCGGCTACCCGGAACTGTACGCCGCCCAGCTGGCAGCCAACACCGCCATGTGCAGCGCCGTAAAAACGGCTGTGGAAAGCGGCCTGCCCACGGTGGCCGAGTGCGGCGGGTTCCTCTACCTGGGCCAAACGCTGGAGGGTGCGGACGGCAAAACCTACCCCATGGCGGGTGTTCTGCCCGGGCAAGGCGTCAAAATTGGCCACCTGGTGCGGTTCGGCTATGCCGCACTGACCTCCAACGCCGACAGCATGTTGTTTGCGGCAGGGGAGACCCTGCCAATCCACGAGTTCCACCACTGGGATTCGACCGCCAACGGCACTGACTTTACCGCTGTCAAAACCAACGGTCGCAGCTGGGCCTGCGGCTTCGCCAACGCACATTTGTATGCGGGATTTCCGCACCTGTACTGGGCGGGCACACCCTTGCCGCAACGCTTTGTGACCGCGGCCTGCCGCTATATAGAGGAAGAACCATGACCGAAAACGAACTGAAAACCTTATTAAAAACGGTGGCGCCGCCTAATAAAGCCGCCCGTGCCGCCGCGCACGCCCACTGGGCCGCACTTGCCAAACCCCTGGGCGGTCTGGGCCGGCTGGAAACGATGGTGGAGGATGCCGCCGCCCTGATGGGGACAGAGACGCCGGATCTTGCCAACCGTGCCGTGCTGGTGCTGTGCGCCGATAACGGCGTGGTGGCCCAGGGTGTCAGCCAGACAGACGCCAGCGTGACCCGCGCGGTGCTGGAAAACCTTGCCGCCCGCCGTACCAGCGTTTGTCGCATGGCAGCGGCCGCCCACTGCGCCGTTGTGCCTGTGGATATGGGCATTGCCGGAACACCGGTGGCCGGGGTCATCAACTGCCGCGTCGCCCTCGGCACGGCGGACTTCACCCAAGGCCCGGCCATGTCCCGCGCTCAGGCTGTGCAGTCCATCGCCTGCGGTATCGAGCTGGTACGGGCGCAAAAACGCCAGGGCGTACAGATGTTGGCCACCGGTGAGATGGGCATCGGCAACACCACTACCTCCAGCGCCGTGGCCAGCGTACTGTTGGGCCGCCCTGTGCAGGAGATGACCGGCCGTGGTGCGGGACTTTCCGACGAAGGCCTGCGCCGCAAGATCGATGCCATCCGGCGCGGCATTGTCGTTAACCGCCCCGATGCGGCCGACCCACTGGGCGTGTTGGCGGCCTTGGGCGGCTTTGACATCGCCGGATTGTGCGGTGTATTTTTAGGCGGTGCACTGGAAAATGTACCTATCCTTATGGATGGCTTCATCAGCGGCGTGGCGGCGCTGTGCGCTGTGCGGCTGTGCCCGGCTGCGGCCAAGGCTGTGTTTGCCAGCCATGTTTCCAGCGAGCCGGCCGCCCGCCTGGTACTGGAAGAACTCGATAAAAAACCGCTTATCACCGCCAATCTGCACCTGGGCGAAGGCACAGGCGCAGTGGCCAGCCTGCCGCTGTGGGATATGGCCCTTGCGGTCTACAACGGCTGCTATTCGTTTGCCGAGGGCGGCATCACGCCGTACACCCCGCAATGTTGACGCTGGTCATCGGCGGCTCGGCCAGCGGGAAAAGCGCCTTTGCAGAGTCGCTCTGCCTGCAAAGCCCCCTGCCGCGTACCTACCTGGCTACCATGCAGGTGTGGGACGCTGAGTGTGCTGCCCGTGTGGCCCGGCACCGCGCCATGCGGGCGCAAAAACAGTTTGACACGGTGGAGTGCCCACTGCATCTTGATCGGCTGATTTTGCCCCGGCGCGGTACAGTGCTGCTGGAGGACCTGGGCAATTTAACGGCCAACGAACTCTACGCCCCCGACGGCGCAGGGGAGAAAACGGCTGATGCCGTTGTAAACGGCCTTGCAAAACTGGCCGCGCAGTGCGATAATTTGATTGTTGTATCCAACGAGGTCTTTCGCGGCGGGGCCGACTATGCCGACGATACCGACCGCTACCTGCTGGCGCTGGCGCAGATCAACAACGCAACCGCTACCCGGGCCGACGCCGTGGTGCGGGTTGTATGCGGCATCCCACGTTATTATAAAGGGGGCTAAACCCATGACAGCTTTGCAGACGATCGCGGTGGCGTTCGCCATGTTTTCGGCGCTGCCGATGCCGCAGTTTGCCTGGAACGAGAAAAACATGCGGTACGCTCTCTGCGCATTTCCGCTCATCGGCGTGGTGATCGGCGCGCTGTGGTGCCTGTGCGGTGCCCTGCCTTTGCGGGATTTTGCCCGCGCGGCAGGGTTCTGCCTGATGCCGGTGTGGGTCACGGGCGGCATCCATCTGGACGGCTACGCCGACACCTGCGATGCCCTTTCCAGCTACGGCGACACCGCCAAAAAGCTGGAAATTTTAAAGGACCCCCACTGCGGTGCGTTCGCTGTTATCCGGCTGTGCAGTTACTTTATAGCCTACTTGGCTCTGTGTGTCTGCGTGCAGTTTACCCCGCGCGTGGGTGTGTTGTGGACATTAGCACTGGTGGGGGAGCGGGCGCTCTCCGGGCTGGCGGTGGCAGCGTTCCCCATGGCAAAAAACACCGGCCTGGCCCATACTTTTGCCACGGCGGCGGATAAAACCAACGTGCGCCGCGTGTTGACGGTGCTCTGTGTGCTGCTGGGCGCGGCCCTCGTCGCTTTGGGCGGCTGGGCACTGGTGCTGGCGGCCTGTGCCGTGTTTGTACGGTACTACCACGCAGCCAAAAACCAGTTCGGCGGCACTACGGGTGACCTGGCCGGGTGGTTTTTGCAAAAATGTGAGATCTGGATGCTGGCGGCGCTGGCCGCCTGCCAATGGCT
>ERZ772893.2842-NODE-2842-length-13197-cov-3.816923_pt1 | contig 13197 bp, 9 predicted proteins | sample MGYA00511482_ERZ772893 | MGnify/ENA primary metagenome ERZ772893 (study PRJEB29015, sample SAMEA2737687) | human gut metagenome | biome: human gut; feature: human-associated habitat; material: faeces | place: China | collected 2012 ...
ATGACTAACGGCACAAACAGTTCAAATGATGCTTCTAACAGCTTAAACAGCGGTGCTAATACACTTTCCTTTTTGTAATCTCTTAAAAATACCAGTAACTTTTTCATCTATCATAAACCTTTCTTATCTTTATCTCTTACCTTATCTCCTGCATTGATTTCTCGTCCTTATCTGTCACTGTCTGCCATTTGACGTTGTCTCTTTTTCTATGCTATAGTTTGTTAGAAAGGAGTACAAACATGATAAGACAAGAAGATATTTATTTAAAAAATACCATTGTACATATTTTAGATTCAACCGTTGGAATGCCGGTTCTGTCTGATACCGAATTAGAACACGGCTCCGACTTTGCTGATTTTATAAAAGCTCATATTGCAAAGATCACCTCCGGTGATGATTTAAAATCCTGCTCTTTTTCTGAGGATTCCGTTGTCCGCGGATACTTAGATGACTTAGAAGAACATGGATTTGTCAAAGTCAGTCAGGATATTTCGACTCATCTTTTTACGATCATGAACCAGAATATCGACATTCCGCCGGCTGACTTTATTATCTGCCATTTTAGTGCAAATGAAAACACCTATCTTGCACTTTTAAAAATGAATTACAAAACCTCCTATACACACCATACAGATTCTGACGCTTTTGGCAATACCAATGATATCATAAAATTCAAAGCCATCCTGCCAAATGAGAGCCAGAAACTGACCGAAGCGGCAGTCATCAACCTGACCGACTATCAGATCCAGTTGATCGAAAAGAAGTATGATGTCAACGGTACAAAGACCAACTACTTCTCTTCACTTTTTTTAGGATGTCATGGTTCTTTAAGTTCTAAATCCAAACTGTCCATTGTCACCAAAGAAATTGACAAGGTCCAGAAAAAATATTTTGATGAAGAGGAACAGTATGCTGCCTCTATGAACACCAAAAATATCATCTATACGGAATTAGAAGAAGAAGGCACTCTCTCCATTCCCGATGTCTTAGATAAGGTCTTTCCTGAAAAACCGGAATTTCGCGAGGAGGTTACAGAGAAGTTAGAAAAATATAATATCTCTGAAGCCGAGATTACTCCGCAGAATACTGCCACCTTAAAACGCTATGAAAAGCAATGTCTCTCTACCGATACCGGTGTAGAGATCAAAATCCCTATGGAACAGTACCGAAGTGGGGACAGCATTGAATTTATCACAAATGAAGATGGAAGCATTTCGATCCTCATCAAAAATATTGGGCACATTACATCTAAGATGTAATGCGCCCCATTTATTCTACAGATATTTTTTCTCAAATGCCTCTTCCGTAAGCGGCTTGTCATAATAATAACCCTGAATGTACTGAACCTTCTTCATATCCTTTAAAATCTGAAGCTGTTCATCATATTCTACACCCTCTACGCACATACGGACCCCAATGGTGTCTGCTAACTCGGCAACCATCCGTACAAATGTCTCCGCATAGTCATCTTTTCCAAGATCAATGACAAAACACCTGTCAATCTTGATAATGTCGATCGGAAGTTCACGGATATGACTTAAAGAAGAATATCCGGTTCCAAAATCATCCAGTGCGATCAAAGCTCCAAGCTCTTTGATCTTACTCAACACCTTCTTCATTCGTCCGATATCGTTGATCGCAAGACTCTCGGTAACCTCCAGTGTCAGATTCTCCGGTCGCATTTTTGTCTCTTCTAATACAGTACGGATACGTTCCACAATATCATTCTGTAAAAGCTGTACGACAGAAAGGTTTACGTTGATGCGGTACTCCGGATGTCCCATATCATTCCAGTATTTGCATTTTTCACATGCCTTCCGCAGTACAAAATCTCCGATCGGATTGATCAGACCTAAATACTCTGCAAGCGGGATAAATTCTCCCGGTCCTACCATTCCCATTTTTCCTGAATTCCAGCGTACCAGTGCCTCCACACCGGAGCAGCGTTCTTTTTCGCCGGAAATATCGATGACAGGCTGATAATAGACCTCAAATTCCTCGCAGGAATTTGCTGTTGCATCACGCATGTTCTTTTCCATATCCAGACGTCTTGAAGCCGTATCTTCTCCATCTCCACCGTAATATTCCACACGGTTCTTTCCACCCTTTTTCGCTTCATAGAGGGAAATATCCGCTTTCTTGATCAGATCTGTTACGGTATTGGCATCCTTTGGAAAACGGACTACACCCATACTCATCGTACAGTAATAGTCTGCACTGTGTAAGAACCATGGCTTGTTGAAGATTGCCTGTACTTCCTCTATGATCTGCTCTAACCGGTCATATTGTTCCGGCTTGACAATGATGATAAATTCATCACCGCCCATACGGTAACAACTGTCCTCAATGCCCTTGATCCTGCGCAAACTGTTAGAGAGTGCCTTTAAGAGAATATCTCCGTACTGATGACCCAGTCCGTCATTGATATGTTTAAAATCATCCAGATCAATATACAGAAGTGCTCCTTCGGTCTTCTGCTCTTTTGCAGTCCGGATATACATTTTTAAATCCTGCTCACAGCGCATACGGTTAAACAGACCGGTCAAAAAGTCGTTGTTTGCCTGCTTTTCAATCTTTTGCTGATACAGCTTCTTATCGGTTACATCATAGACGGTACAAAGAGTCACACTCTTTCCGTCTACCCAGTTGATATTTGCAAACTGCACATCATACCAGCGGTTAGAATCCGGTATATACATCTCTGTCTTCTGCTGTGCTGCCAATCCGTTCGGTTTGTATTTATGGATCAGATCTTCTAAGCTGTGTGTACTTAAAAAGTTGCGGAACAACTCACGGAATTTGCAGTTTGCATACAGTGATTTGTCCTGCTTGATATCTGCCACACAGACTCCGCATCCCATATTTTCTAAGATTGCCTCTAATGATGCATAGGAGCTTGCTAATGAATTCTTTGTAATACGCTTTGCTAAAATGCTCTGTACGATCTGTTTGACATCATTTAAAAACTTGATCTCTTCCTGTGACCAGACCCTTGGAAAACGCTCCTCTACAAAGGCCAAATACATGCCGGATTTTTCATTGACACCCAATGGCAGAAAGATTCCCGCACGTCTGTGGTAGGTCTGGAAATATTTTAAGAAATTTTCCGGCAGATAAGTATCTGAAGAGATCAGATATGGTTTTCCGTTTGCCCACGGCACTTCCTCTAACGGCAGATGCCGCATCGTTTTTACCTGCTCCGGGTCATGGAATCCATAATAGCAGATCATGTTCATCATCTGATTCTTATCATCAATCTGAAGCATGCTCGCTGCACTGATATCTAAATATCCACAGACCGACTCTAAGATATTTTCCACAATGTCTGCAAAAGAGTCCTCACTCTCTAATTTTGAGACGATATGTGTCATAACCTCGCTTCTTCTAAGCTCGGCTTTCATCTTTTCTTCCGATTCATGGCTCTTGATAAATGCTTCCTGTGCGATCACTTCTTCTAACTTGACAGCAAAATACTGCTTCGTCAGACTCTCTAAAAAGCTGATGGAAGAATAAAAACGCTCCGTTGTCGTTGTCTTGATATAAGGCGGAACATCCTCTCCATGAATCCCCGGTTCATCTAACACTGCTAAGACAACCCAGATGGCTACCGTCTCTCCACCGATTTTAATGGCAAGTGCACACATCTTCAGGTAGTCTTCTTCTAACTCCTGCTCGATGACTTCTTCAATATCATTTTCTGTCAGACGTTTTAACAGGGCAATATGAAGTCCCATTCCCATCTTCTGATGCAGGTAGTCTAACTCCTTTTTCGAACCATATGCTTTTGTCAGGACACCTTCACTTCTGGTTAAACAAACACAATAGACATTATTTGCCAGACAAAACCGGTCCTGAAGCATCTGAACCATCTGACTATCCAATAAGGATACCGCAAACTCGCTCCCTCTCTTTGCTCCCTGCTCATCCATCTGTGTCATGCCCCCTTACTCCTCTATCTCTATCATATACAAATACCATTCTTCCTTTTGACGAATACAATATTCTTTTAAAAGGTGCATATCTTTTTGCAGCCGAAGCTGTTTTTTTACAAATCCGGATTCATTGGTATACATGATAATGATACCACCCGGTTTTAAATGCTGTTTTGCTTTTTGGAAAAATTCTGCATAGAATGCATCATGCTCTTCCTTGTTCTTTTTTCCTCTTGTCGGCATATTGGTTACAATCTCATCAAATCTGTGCCGATGTGTAAAATCAAAAAAGTTCTTCTGTATATACGAAATCTCTGCTCCCGCAAGTTCGGTATTCTCTCTTGCACCTTCAATGGCCTGTCCATAAATATCAATACCGTACAAAGATCTCGCCGGAAGTACCTTGTTACGTTCTATTAACATCGTTCCCACACCGCAAAACGGATCAAGCACTGCTGCATCCTCTTTTAAATACGGCTTGGCTAAATAGAGCATTAATGCTGCCTGTGTCGGATTTATGGATACCGCAAGTGCATTTTTCCGATAGGAAAAACGACGCATCGGCAATGTATAGAACTTCAGATATGCGTGGAAATCTCCCTCCCGCTTCTGTATCAGACGGATTTCCACTTCATATCTTCCCGGTGTGTTTTTCAGCCTGTACCCACTCTTTTCTTCAAGTGCATACGCTGTCTTTTTTAAAAAAGGGTTCTTCTTATCCTCTGCCATCGGAGCTAATATCTGCATACGGAAAAAATAGGGTGCATCTCCCTGCAGATGTCTTTCTAACAACTGTAACAGATCTCCCGCTAACAGTCCTTCTGCTGTCTGCTCCGGTTCCGGTAAAAGAATCGTCTTACAGTGGATCGGAAACAATATCTCACGAAACGTCCTGATGTTCAGTACGGATCTTAGATCCTGCGTGTGCAGATGAACACCGGACGGTGCAACTGCCTTTCTTCCCCTGTGGATCTGTTCTGCGGTCATCTGGGCAAATCCCCTGTCCGTGGTCAGAATCATATCACAAGGCTTGTCATATCCGCAAAAGGCATGAAGTTTACTGCTCTCTCCCTGCTCTAAGAGCTTCTCTAATTCTTTTCGTTCTTTTCGGATATGCTTTTTTTCACTCTCCTCTGCCTGCATCTTTTGAAGCTCTTCTAAACGCAATTTTAAAGGTGTAAGGTAATCTGTGCAGTCAAGTTTCTGCATCGCCTTTACATAGTCACTCTTTACAAAAAGCGTCTCTTCGTTTTCATATGCCTCAATTAATGCAGGGAGGATTTCCTGATCACCTGTCATTCCTAGGATCAGTGCCGCATTTTTCCTGACCTTTGGATCTTCCTCTTTTAAAAATCCCAAAAATATAGAATTGTCGGCAGAAAGCTCCGACAATTCCTTTCGTGTTTCCTCATCTTTGAGGAGTTCTTTCATTTGTATCAGGTTTTTGCGGACCTCTTTCTGATTCTTCAGATCTTCTAATATTACTTCTAACATTTGACTTCCATTCTCTTTTGCCGTTATCTAATACAATTTTACTTGATTTTGATAAGGTTGGCAACCTCTATTGCGAATTCTTTTCTGATTCCGATGGCAGAACGCCATTCTTTTCGATATAGGCGTCTACCTCTTCTTTGAATTTTTTCCACTCATCTTCATGCTCCACATAATAGAGCGGACATTTTTTGCCGGTAACATCGTAATGGCGGATCACATTGTCTGTCGTCAGTCCGTAACGTCCCATCAGCCATGCTGTCAGATGTATGAGTGTGTCCTTGGTTTCCTGATTAAATTTTCCTGTTGCATCCGGATGACAACATTCGATCGAAATCGTATCACTGTTCCTGTCATTGGATGCATAGGCAATCTCATTGCAGGGAATACACTGCACGATCTCGCCCTCTAAGCCTATGACAAAATGCGCACTTGCCTTTGTCTTTTTAGAGTCTTTCAATCCATTAAAATAGTTCCGGTTCTGTTTTGCCGTAGTTCCCGGATTTGCGGTATAGTGAATGACAATGCCATTCACTTTTTCTAACGTCAGTCCCGGTCTGGAATAGTCGTTGATATCCAACAGGTCTACCTCATAATCCGGTGGATTTTCCACAATCTTTGGCTCAACTTGTGCAGAGGTCTCTTTTGCATTTTTAAAATGCTTAATCAGGCACACTGCCCCTGTGATAATCAGAACAATGATTGTAATAAACAGGGTTCTCGCAAGCAATGCCCTTCGTCTTCTTTTCTTCGCTGCACGTCTTCTCTGCTCCCGAAGCTGTGCTCTTCTTCTTCGCTGTCGTTCCTCTTCCGATAACATAAAATGTTAACTCCTTTTTGTAAAAAGCTCCCCTTTACATTTTCTTGATTCGCTCTAATGCTGCTACCGTGTTCTCATAGCTTCCAAATGCAGTCAGTCGGAAATATCCTTCTCCGCTTGGTCCAAATCCTGAACCCGGTGTTCCTACGACATTTGCATTCGCTAACAGATAGTCAAAGAACTCCCAGGAATTCATCTGATCCGGTGTCTTTAACCAGATATATGGTGCATTCACGCCGCCAAATACGGTATAGCCTGCTTCCTGTAAGCCCGACTTGATGACGGATGCATTTTTCATATAGTAAGCAACCTGCTCTTTTAACTGTGCCTTTCCTTCTGCTGAATATACGGCTTCCCCGGCACGCTGGATGATATATGGTGCACCGTTGAATTTTGTTCCGTGACGTCTTGCCCACATACCATGAAGGGAAACATCCTGACGTTTCAGATCTTTTGGTACGACCGTAAAACCAAGTCTGACTCCTGTAAATCCTGCGTTTTTAGAAAAACTTCTGATTTCGATCGCACAGGTCTTTGCTCCTTCACATTCATAAATGGAATGTGCCACATCATCTTCTGAAATATATGCTTCATATGCTGCATCATAGATAATGATCGCACCATTTTTGTTTGCATAATCTACCCATTCCTGTAACTGGGATTTTGTGATCGTCGTACCGGTCGGGTTATTTGGCAGACACAGATAGATGACATCCGGTGTCTCTTTTGGAAATTCCGGTACAAATCCGTTTTCCATGGTACATGGCATATAGATGACATTGCTCCACATCTCGGTCTTTGCATCATAGACTCCGGTTCTTCCTGCCATAACATTGGAATCTACATAAACCGGATATACCGGGTCGCAGACTGCAATCTTACAATCCGCAGAGAATAACTCCTGAATATTGGAAGAATCACATTTTGCTCCGTCAGATACAAAAATCTCATCTGCACTGATGTCACATCCGCGGGATTCATAATCATTTTTTGCAATGGCACTTCTTAAAAATTCATAGCCTAAATCCGGTGCATATCCATGAAAGGTTTCTGCTGCTCCCATCTCATCCACTGCTGCATGAAGTGCTTTGATGATTGCCGGTGCAAGCGGCTGTGTCACATCACCGATACCAAGGCGAATCAGACTCTTGTCCGGATTCTCCTGCTGATATGCATTGACTTTTTTTGCAATCGTGCTAAATAAATAGCTTCCCGGTAACTTCTGAAAATTGTCATTTACTTGAAACATAATCTTCTCCTCTTTTCTTGTTTGATTAGTATTTAAATATTCTACAGATTGATCTCTCCCTCGAAGGAAATGGCTGCCGGACCTGTCATAAATACATGGTTCGTCTCTTTGTCCCATTCGATCTTTAAATCTCCTCCCAGCAGATGGATCAGGATCTCTCCATTACAATGTCCATTCAGCACTGCTGCCACGGCAGTTGCACAGGCTCCGGTTCCGCAGGCAAGTGTCTCGCCGGAACCGCGCTCCCACACACGCATCTGTAAGGTATGCTCATCGATAACTTTTACAAATTCCGTATTGATCCGTTTTGGAAAATCCTTATAGTTTTCAAACAACGGACCTGTTTTTTCAATTTCAAAATCCTCCACATCATCCATAAAGACCACGCAATGCGGATTTCCCATAGACACACAGGTCATATGATAAGTTGTTCCGTCAATTTCAATCGGTGCATCAATGACTTTTTCACTGTCTGCGATCACCGGAATCTTTTCTGCGATCAGCTCCGGCTCTCCCATATCCACACGGACAAGAACGACCTTTCCGTCCTCCACCGTCAGATCCAGATATTTGATCCCCGCTAATGTCTCTATCGAAATTTGCTGCTGATCCGTCAGTCCTTTATCATAGACATATTTTGCCACACAACGGATTCCGTTGCCACACATTTCGCCTTGTGAACCGTCTGCATTATACATGTCCATGGTAAAATCCGCCTTCTTGGAAGGTTTTATCAAAATCAATCCGTCGGAACCGATTCCAAAATGTCTGTCGCTCACGAACTTGGCAAGCGCTGCCGGATCTTCCACCTTTTCTTCAAAACAATTCACATATACATAATCATTTCCGATTCCCTGCATCTTTGTAAATTTCATGTCCATCACTCCTTCTATTATACACTCATCAGACTGAGTACCATCTGTGCGGTCTCCACAATGCTGGTACCGGTGTCCATGCTGCTCTTTTGTATATAACGGTGTGCTTCCTCTTCACTCATCTGGTTCCGTTCCATGAGAAGTTTTTTTGCATTTAATATCAGCTTTTTTTCTTCCTCGGTACGTTCTTTGGGCTGTGCACGCCGTTTCTTTCTCTTCTTTTCATAAGTATACGCCATCATCTCGACGGTCTGCAACAGTTCATGAACTTTTAACGGCATAGAGAGACATACCACATCTGAGACATCCCTATTCATGGTATTACTCTGAGAGGCGACTAACAGCATCTCAAAATTTGCAGGAAGATATGCCTGGATCTCACTGCACATCATATCGGCAAAACGATATCCGCAGATTAAGATTCCCCCATCTAAGGCATTTACATTCTGCAGCGCCTGACCCCCTGTCGTGCAGACTGCATCCACCTGATAACCACTTTTCATAAGAATGCTTCGGATGCTTTTCGCGTTTTCAATTTTAGGAAAAGCTATTACCACATTCATCTTATCATCCGTTCCTATCCTACTGTGTATATCATCTTCGTTTTCCTGCTAAATTTTATACAGGTACTGCTCAATCTCCCAGTCTGTTACCTGTGATGTGTATTCTGCCCATTCTGTACGTTTTGCGGCAATGTAATTACGGCTGATATGCTCGCCTAAAACTTCTAAAATATATTCGTCTTTTTCTAATTCATCTACCGCCTCACTTAAAGTTGCCGGAAGTGATTCAATTCCTTCCGCCTTTTTTTCATCTAAACGCATTTCATATACATTTTTTACCACTGCTGCCGGCGGCATGATCTGTTTACGGATACCGTCTAATCCCGCTGCAAGACATACAGCAAGTGCTAAATATGGATTTGCCGATGGGTCCGGACAGCGAAGCTCCACTCTGGTTCCCTCACCGCGGGCTGCCGGAATCCGAATCAGCGGACTGCGGTTTGTAGCTGACCATGCAATATAAATCGGTGCTTCATACCCCGGAACTAAACGTTTATAGGAATTGACAATCGGATTGGTAATTGCAGTCATTCCCTTTACATGCTCGATAATTCCTCCGATAAAATAATACGCTTCTTTGCTGAGCTGCATTTGATCGTTTTCATCAAAGAAAATATTTTTTCCATCTTTTTCTAAGGACATATTGATGTGCATGCCTGAGCCATTGATCCCATACTTTGGTTTTGGCATAAAACTTGCAAACAGTCCGTGGCGTTTTGCGATCGTTTTCACTGCTAATTTAAAGGTCATGATATTGTCTGCGGTAGCAATCGCTTCATCATATTTAAAATCTATCTCATGCTGTGCCGGTGCCGCTTCGTGGTGGGAGGCTTCAATCTCAAATCCCATATCCTCTAATGTCAGTACCATATCTCTTCTGGCATTTTCGCCTAAATCGATCGGTCCAAGGTCAAAATATCCTGCTTTTTCATGAGAAATCGTGGTCGGCTGTCCGTCATCATCTGTATGGAATAAGAAAAACTCACACTCCGGTCCTACATTTAAGGTATAACCCATCTCTTTTGCTTCCTCTACCACACGGCGGAGTACATACCGCGGATCTCCTGCAAACGGCTTGCCATCCGGCCGGTAGACATCACAGATGATGCGTGCTACTTTGCCCTGCTGCGGTCTCCATGGAAAAATTGCAAACGTATCTAAATCCGGATACAGATACATATCTGACTCTTCAATGCGGACAAATCCTTCGATAGAAGAACCGTCAAACATACATTCATTCTCTAATGCTTTTTCTAACTGATTGCTTGTGATCGCCACATTTTTCATGGTTCCAAACATATCCGTGAACTGCAAGCGGATAAATTCCACATCTTCTTCTTCCACTAAACGTATGATATCCTTCTTGGTATACTTACTCATAGCCATTCCTCGCTCTCTCTATATAATCAATTACTTTTTTATATTCCATCGTTCCGCCGAATAGATCCAACGCACTTCCGATCGTCACGTTCAGCTTTCCGTTTCCGCAGATATCTAACTGATGCAAATCATCAAAACTTCCCACTCCTCCTGCATAGGTGATCGGGATCTTTCCCCAGTTCCCTAAAAGAGATGCCAGCTCTTTTTCAATGCCGGATGCTTTTCCTTCCACATCCACCGCATGGACTAAGAACTCTGCCGCATAACCGGACAATTCCTCCAGTATCTGCACAGTTACCCGCTCTTTTGTGAACTTCTGCCAGCGGTCCGTTACTATATAATAATCATCACCCTGTTTTCTGCAACTCAAATCCAGCACAAGATGTTCTTTTCCCACCGTCTGCTCTAATTTTTTCAGGTTCTCATAGTTGATCCTTCCATCCTTAAATACATAGGAAGTTACGATCACATGACTTGCACCAAGGTCTAAAAATCCCTTCGCATTCTCTGCCGTGATGCCGCCGCCGATCTGAAAACCACCCGGATATGCCTGCAATGCAAGTTCTGCCTGTGCTTTTGTCGCTTCATAATACTCTGAATCCACCGGATTTAAAAGAATGATATGTCCTCCTTTTAATCCCTGTTCCCGGTACAACTTCGCAAAAAAAGCCGCATCCTGCTCTGCTACAAAATTTTCCTTTGCACGATTTCCCTCATCTAAGAGGCTTCCACCCACAATCTGCTTTACTTTTCCATTGTGGATATCTATGCATGGTCGAAACTCCATCCTGACTCTCCTTTGCATAAAACTCACAAAAAGGATACCACAAAAGTGTACAAAAATAAAGGCAGAATTTCTACATTTTTGATAATTGCGACATTGACTTCCACATTTTTTTTTGCTAGAATTGAAAAAATAATATACATTATCAGACACTTTATATAGTGAAGGAAAGAGAGGAAAATTTCATGGGTACAATTATCGGTGAAGGAATTACATTTGATGACGTTTTGCTGGTTCCTGCATATTCGGAAGTAACTCCAAATATGGTTGATTTATCCACTTATCTTACCAAAAAGGTAAAATTAAACATCCCAATGATGAGTGCAAGTATGGATACTGTAACAGAACACAGAATGGCAATCGCTATGGCAAGACAGGGCGGTATCGGTATTATTCATAAGAATATGTCCATTGAGGCACAGGCAGAAGAGGTAGACAAGGTAAAACGTTCAGAGAACGGTGTTATTACAGATCCTTTCTATCTATCCCCGGAACATACTTTACAGCAGGCAGAAGACCTGATGGCGAAGTTCCGTATCTCTGGTGTACCAATCACAGAGAACGGTAAATTAGTCGGAATTATTACAAACCGTGACTTAAAGTTTGAGACAAACTTTAATAAGAAGATTAAAGAGTCTATGACTTCCGAAGGTTTAGTTACCGCAAAAGAGGGAATTACATTAGAAGAAGCAAAACAGATTCTTGGTAAAGCAAGAAAAGAGAAGTTACCTATTGTAGATGATAACTTTAACTTAAAAGGATTGATCACGATTAAGGATATTGAGAAACAGATTCGTTATCCATATTCCGCTAAAGACAGCAACGGACGTCTTCTTTGTGGTGCGGCAGTAGGATGTACACCAGATATCTTAAATCGTGTAGATGAGCTTGTGAAGTCTCATGTAGATGTTATCGTTATTGATACAGCGCATGGACATTCAGCTAACGTATTAAAGACATTTGCTTTAGTAAAAGAGAAGTATCCTGACTTACAGGTTATCGCGGGTAACATCGCAACAGCAGAAGGAACAAAGGCCATGATCGAATGTGGTGTTGATGCTGTTAAGGTTGGAATCGGACCTGGTTCTATCTGTACAACACGTGTTGTTGCTGGTATCGGTGTTCCTCAGGTTACTGCTGTTATGGATTGCTATGAGATGGCAGATAAGTATAATATTCCAATCATTGCAGATGGTGGAATTAAGTTCTCTGGTGATGTTACAAAAGCGATTGCAGCAGGAGCGAATGTTGTTATGCTTGGTGGACTTCTTGCAGGATGTGACGAGAGCCCGGGAGAGTTTGAATTATATCAGGGAAGAAAATATAAAGTATATCGTGGAATGGGCTCACTGGCAGCTATGGAGAACGGAAGTAAAGACCGTTACTTCCAGGCTAACGCTAAGAAGTTAGTACCAGAAGGTGTAGAAGGCCGTGTAGCTTATAAAGGTAAAGTGGAAGATACCATCTTCCAGCTTGTTGGAGGATTACGTTCCGGTATGGGATATTGCGGAGCAAAGACGATTCAGGAATTAAAAGAAAAGGGACAGTTTGTAAAGATTACAGCGGCTTCCTTAAAAGAGAGTCATCCTCATGATATTCATATCACAAAAGAAGCACCAAACTATAGTGTAGAATAATAAGAACGCAAAGGGCTGCGCAGATGGGGGAATCTTCATCTGCGCAGTTTTTTTACTTTAGAAAGAGGTGATCAGATGTTTTTTTCCAGAGACCGGAAACAGGTCTGGAAGAATAATAAAGTGAGGAAAAGGAAAAAGTCTGGGAAAAAACGCAGAGGCAAGAAAAAGACATCAAATAGAAAAACGTCAAATAAAAAGCAATTGATCATTACGGTTTTTCTTTTGGCATTATTTATTTCTGTTTTACATAATAGCTTACTTTGGATGCCGGCGAAAGTAGCAGGAACATCACAGGAGCAGGGAAGGGGAGAATCATCCGGTAATCGAGTGCTTCCCGCAGAGGATGGACCTTGTGGGAGACCGGAAATCACAGAAGACTTTTTAGATAAGAACCCATATAGCAGAAGTGGAATCGCCCTTAAAAAAGTAAAAGGTGTAGTGATTCATTATGTTGCGAATCCAGGTA
>ERZ772893.2858-NODE-2858-length-13139-cov-3.883063_pt1 | contig 13139 bp, 13 predicted proteins | sample MGYA00511482_ERZ772893 | MGnify/ENA primary metagenome ERZ772893 (study PRJEB29015, sample SAMEA2737687) | human gut metagenome | biome: human gut; feature: human-associated habitat; material: faeces | place: China | collected 2012 ...
TCATTGTTCCTCCTTTCCGCTAAAAGATGTTCCACACCAGGGTGACACCCGCCGAAACAGGACCCCACCAGTTCTTTGTTCCGCTGCCGCGCCTTACCCTCACGCCGCTGATGACCACATACTTGTCATAGTCGGCATGGATATAGCCGATGCCGAGGTTGAAATCAAGAGAAAGGGCATTGTTGAGTTTCAGCTGATAACCTCCGACGATACCACCGCCCATGAGGTCGCCCTGACGGCCTGTTTCGGACAGCTTGTAGTTGAACTGCCCGGCCTTGTACATCGCACCGATATAGCCCCGTTTCTCCTTGCCGAGATACCATCGCACTTCGGGGGCCACTTCCCAAAGGGCATAGCGGCGGTTCTTGTCGTCCCAGCTCCATGAAGCCCACGTACCGTTCACGGCAATACCCACATGGCGGTTGATGCGCCACTCGATACCCAAATCGGGAGTGAGGGTTGCCCAACGCAGGAGGTTGGCACGCAAGGCAAAATGATACGGGGTGGCTATTGCCGTTTCTTCAGCTTGCAGGCGGGCTTGTTCCTCCGCTTCCAGACGCTCTTTTTCGACTTGTTCCGCTGCCATGCGTTCACGCTCCATCCGTTCCGCCTCGGCTTTCTCTCGGGCTGCCTGCTCTGCAGCGATACGCTCCTGTTCTGCCTTTTCCTTGGCAGTCTGTTCCGCTTTTGCCTGCTCTTTCGCTGCCATACGTTCGCGCTCCGCCTCGCCAGACACCTCTTTGTTATAGGCTTCCACTCTGGCGGCGGCTTCCGCACCGGCTATCTCCGCCACTTTCTCAACAGAGGCAGGGAGGGTGACGATGACCATGTTGTGCAGGGATTTTCCGTTCCCGTCCGTATAGGCTTCGTCAAACAACTGGTCGGTGACGAAGTTCGACTCTTTTATCTTGCCGCGCACAATCAGTTCCGACTTCACACGATTGCGGCGTGTCTTTGCCACTTGCGCCGCAGTCTGTTCTTCGTTGCCGTCCGTAGCGTAGCTTGTCACTAAAAGATACATTTGTCCGGCTTCGATGGCGGGGCGGTGTTCGTCGATGGCTGCAAGCAACCGCTCAAGTTCCTGTCCGTTGCCGCTCCACGGGGAGAAGAACATATCGTTCTCTGCCACGAACCGGAAACGGTAGGCAGTGGAGTCCGGCTTCTCCTGTGCCGAAAGCGACAATCCTGTAACGGCAAGAAAGACCGTCAATAATATTCGTTTTATCACTGTCATATTTGATAAGATTTGTTGTTACGGGTTAATAAAAAAGCATATCGGCGGCGTATGCGGGCATTGTTGTTCCATGCTCCGGCATACACCGCCGACGGATATGACGATACGCGCCCCCGATTGGTGAGGGCGGCATGTAAAGGTTCGGATAATAACGTGGAAAGGAGAGATATTCCGGAAAACGGACTCTCCGTAAGTGATTGGTATTTAAGGAATATTTTGTATAGTGACGCGCGTAGACATGAGAGAGAGAGAGAGAGAGAGAGAGTAACCGAATTATCTGAATATCCAAATAATCGGCACACATTTTAAGCGCATCGGACAAATATTTTCCGGATATGGAAACAACTTTACGAAACGGTAATGACACGAAAAAAGCCTCCGTCTTATAGGACGAAGCACCGCCTGAACAAAAAATATTTGTTATATACGGGTGGTATTTATATGTGCTTTTATTGCCGTTCATACATCGTTAACAAAACATTCTCGAAATACAATAGCAAAAGTACAAATAATTTCTCATTCCGCAATGAATTGAATGATATTATTTTGCAGAAACTTTTCCGGCAAGGCGGTTCCACTTTTTCATATTTGCTTTTGCCTGTCTTATACCCCTATCGGATTGACTTTCATCGTTTCTAAGTTCAGGAACAGCCCGTGATGCTCAATCATTCCGTGGCGGAACATTTTCCAGAGGATATTGCAGCCGAGTTGCGCCAGCGTGGAGTTGATAAACAGATCCTGTTTTTCCAATGCCTCTGCCAGTGAGCAACTCGGTCCGGAATCCACTTCTTTCACTCTCGCATATTTCACAAAACGGGTGATGACTTTCAGTGAGCCGACCGTTTCATACATCGTGGAAACCGGCTGTTTGATTTTCTTCGGCACGGTTCCCAGTACAACCTGCCCGGCGGTCTTTGTATTCCCGAAATCCATCCAGTAGAGCGGCGTGTTATTGTCCGTATAGGAGGATGAAGGAACTTTCGCAAGCACGTTCCACAAATCGAGTCTGGATTTTATATTATCCGTACAGGTAATGGTGATGTTCGCAATTTCGGTCCGCTTTACCTCCTTCAATACCGACGGATAGAAACTCGCCTCCGCTTTCCAGTCGTTTCCGAAAAAATTGTTTATCCTTGTGACCAGACATTGTGACTTGTTCAGTCCCAGGTCTGACGGTCCGAAGAGCTGCCGCCCAATGTTTGCGTCCGTCACGATGTCTGGATCGTAGACCGTTACGAACAATCCCGGATGTCCGAGTGCACGGAGCGTGACATCCAGTCTTGCCATACCGGTCAGCACTTGCGAGCCTGTACCGCCCGCGCCTATGATGTTTACCGTCACCGGATGTTGCGGGTTCATCAGGTAACTGTCTGTATAATGTACTCTTTTCATCGCAATATGTCTTTTAGTTTCAGTTTTTTTAAAGGTTGCAGTTCGTCAAGGTCAAAAGGCTTGTCCTTTGCCGCTTTCGTTACCAGTACCAGATTGGATTTCGTGGGGTTCCCACCTCCACCCAGATGGGAGAACTCCGTCAGCCAGAACCTCTTTTCCCAATACTCCAGCAGGTTCGTGTAGGTCAGGTCTTTCGGCTTCTCAATTTTTGCGGAGCCCAGACAGACGCTCGCTCCCGTCACATTGAAGAACGGAGCCGCAAAAAGGTCCGAATTGTCTGTCAGTTCAACATCTGTATAGGCATAGACATTCAGACGGTTTTCTCCGGCCTCATAGATCACGCCCGGCAGGTTGTATTCCGCGCTTTCAATCTTCAGGATGTCATGGAAGAACATCATGCGCTTTTGGGGCGGGTTGTACCAGATGTATTTCTCACTGCCCTTGCGCGGGTCAAACCACAGCAGGTTGGACGGTATCCTGCCGTATGGTGTCACACTGTGGCTTTCGGAATAGCCCCGTACCAGTTCGTTCATGAACTCCACCGTCACCGGACGGCCTTCGCCCATTGTCCCATTTTCGTCTATGTCCCTGACTTCGATAAAATAACCGTCGTCATCCGTGCTGTGGTTGTCATTCTCTTCCGCATAGACAATCAACGCCGCCCTCGGATGAAGCAGCGTCCTCAGTTTTCTTGTAAGTTCATTCGTTTCTACCATAATCTTTCAATATACAATGTTAATAAATTCATCCGCCCACTTGAAGAACCGTTCCGGATAGTCATCCATGATAAACAGGCGGTCGGTTTCCGGTGACAGGGCACAGGTGGTAATCGGGATGATATCGTATGTCTCCTGGCTGTTATTATTGTAATAGTCCACCAGATATTCGGACACCATGTCGTCGCAGTCATAGACCACCCTTATCTGCTGATCCAGACGCATCGGCTGAAAATCCGGTTCTTCCTCGTGAAAGGCATCATAGCCGTATTGCATGATACCGTGTCCCGGGTTAAGGAAGGGCAATCCCTTTTTCATTGCTCCGACAATGGAACGCTCGAAGTCGTTTTGCGGGGTGTATTTTTCAAGTGCTTTCGGCAAATCCTTGTAATAGGACTTTTTTTCAACATGCTTCAGCAGTCTGCCGATTTTCCCTTTCTTGTATGACCGTACCAGTTCCAGCCTTTTACCAGTTTCCTCTTCCTCCTCCTGCGGATCATCCTCTTTCAGCCACATTAATACATAATCCGTGTCATCCTCGTCCAGAATGGTGGATATTCCGTTCGCCCGCATCAGGTTGTGGATAAACGTAATTGAGATCCGCCTGAGCGTGGGATTGAGAGCCTCCACGAATTTCATCGGGAAATAGTACAAGGTCAGTTCGCCCCATTTGTGACACTTCCACAGATTGAAATAGAGCCTGCCGTTATCCTGTTCGATATTCACATTCATCCCTTCCCCGACAAGTTTGTCCATCTCGTCGTACAGATTGGCTATGCTTGCCCCGATACTTTTGCCCGGAGTATGCACCGCTTCCTGTTTCAACAAAAGGGCATAGTTGAAAAACGAGTCACGCAGGAACTCGTAGTTTTCCTGCGTAATCACGTTGATGCCATTACTGCCGTATGAATCCACGACAATACTTTTCTGTGCTATCGGGGCAAGTGCCGTATTCAGAAAAGAATTACGGCCCCGCTTGGAGCCGTAATCCGTTCTGTCCTGTTCACACCGTGTCGTACATTCCGTTCTGTCTGGCCGATGATGAGCCTTGCGAGCAGTGCCGACTGATGTTCGTCCAATGGTACACATGATTTCTTCTTTTTATTGTCCTTCTTCATGGTTTCCTATCCTTTTGTCCCGATGGTGGTCTTGAACTCGTACACCGCCTTGTCATTCTTGATGACCGGTCCGTGTACCGTCGCCGTGGTCAGCTCCGGGTAGAAGTTGGAGTAGTAACTCATGACCATTTCGGGGCTGTCCGACGGGTTGGGATCGTCGAGCGTAATCATTCCGCTGCCTTTCTTGAACGTGAACGAGCGTGTCATTCCTGTGATTTCGAGTGCCATAATCTTAAACTGTCTGATAAGGTGAATACTTGGGTTCTAACATGGATTGGGGAAAAACGGGATATTCCTCGTAATCCTTGGGATTGTAATTGATTTCTCCGTCCGCGGGATATTGCGCAGGGTAGTCTTCGGGAGAGAATGCCTGTTCCTGCCAGTGCGTGTCAGACTGTGCCCCGTATGGAGGCTGCGGAGCCGTAGGCTGTTGTCCGGCATATTGCGGCTGTGGCGGAAGCGGTCTTTGCGGCGGTTGTTGCGGTGGCCACATCGAAGGCTGTTGCAGCGGTTGTGCCGTCATAGGCCGCTGCGGTTGTCCTGCTATCGGTCTCGGAGCCTGGGGCTGCGGCGGATAGGGCGGTTGCTGCACGGGAACTGCCATTGGTCGTGGCTGTGGCTGTTGTGCCGTTGCCGCCATAGGTTGCGGTTGCTGCTGTGGCTGTGGCTGCGGTTGCGGTGCCGGTTCATCCATCAGCTCGAACAGGCTGCCCTTGTTCATCGCCTTCTTCTGTTCCTCCACCATGCTGTCAATCTTCTTCAGGTCTTGCGGCTTGGCATGGAGGCGTGCCTGGCCGAGTGCGGTGACAGCCTCGCTGTGCTTCCCGGCGGCAATCAGTTCCTCCGTCTTCTTGAGATGCTTCTCGTACTTCTCGCGTTTCTCCTTCTCCTCCTTCGTCTCTTTGGCTTTTTCTTCCTTCGCCGCCTTGCTGTCGGCAGCGGCCTTGTCAGCCTGCGCCTCGAACTGCGCCATGTTGGTGATCAGTCCCGCCACCTTCTGTATCGGCCGGGCGACGGTTTGCAGGAATCCCGCGTCCAGTTCCTCCGGCAGTCCGCTGACCGTCAGGGGCACGATGTGGTTCTGGGCCTCGTCCTTCAGCCCGTTCGACTTCGGCAGTGTGGATACCGCCATTTGTCCGTTCGCTTTGCGGATGACTATCGTGAGGTCCACGCCCTCGGTCATCATCTGGTTGATTGCTGTAAAAAACATAACTGTAATAATTTAAAGTGTGAATAATCGTATTTTTTATCGGTTGAAGAACTCCGCCAGCAGCCTGTCCCTGTCGGGATGGTGGCATATTTCCAGGATGGGGTTCAGCAGCGTGGAGATGTGTACCGGTCCTGTGCCTCTTGGCGGGAACTTGACTACGGGATTCGGCTCCACTGTCCTTTTTCTTCTTGTTGCGGGCATCGGCATCTGCACCGGTGCCATCGGCGGTCTTGAGATGATTGCTTGGTTCATGACTTTATAATTGTAATTGTGAATATCCGGGCTTTGGCAGCCCGTTGAACTACAAGGGCTTTACGGTAAACGCTTCCGGAAAGGCAAGGCTTTCGGGAAAAATACCGGAGCGCAGCGAGGATGATTTTTCCGCGAAACCCGAAGGGCCCGGCCTTGCCGTCCGAAAAGAAGCGTTTGCCAACTTTGCCCTGTAGTTCACGGTCTGTCAATGGCTGTATGCGCTTCCCTGTCTTTTCCATGCGTGTCCTCGTCATTCTCATTTCCATAAGGCATGGGAAACAAAAAGAGCCGCCCGAAAGGACAGCCCTGTTCCGCGAGGTGATATTTGGACCTGTATGGTATATCCGCTTCATATGTCTGTATCTTTAGAAAACCAGATAGCTGAGAATGCAGAAAAGTATAGCCGCCGCTACCAGCAGGCAGGCTATTTTATATAAAAACCTGAAGAATCCCTTGAAACACACGATGGCGACTGCCGCCCATACGGGCGATATTCCTCTTGAGTGGAGATAGCTGAACACGATGAAGGCGACAATGGCCAATGCCATAATCCTTATCCATTTGGCTGTCCTGAGTTTTTCGATACATTCCCTTGTTTTCATGACCGTATATGGTTAATGGGTGAAACATGTCATTTCCAATTTCAGGGGCCGGAAAGCGGACCGCCTCCACCGGCAAGGTTTTCGGGGAAAATACCGGAACGCGAGTGAGGATGATTTTCCCCGAAACCTGCAAGGCCCGACCTTGCGGGTGGAAACGGGCGGTTCCGCTACCTTTGCCCTTGAATTGGAATGGCAGTGCATTATTTCCCCTTCCCTCCCTTGGGCTTGGGGAACGAGAGTTTCAGGTTGAAGTCCGCGTCAAAGGCTACCGCGGCGTCGAAAGAGGCCCCTTTCTTGCCCTTGACCCCCTTGATCAGCCTGGTGGAGCCGGAAGAGAAAAGCTGTTCCAGATGCTGGTCGGTCAGCTCCTTGTTCAGGAAACGGCGGAACACCAGCAGTCCGCACCCCTCATGGTCGCACTTGGCGACTTTTGCCTTCACTATCACATTGCCGGTCTTGCACTTGGGGCAGGTAAAGGCGCGTGACGACGGTTCGGGGAATTTGAGACGCAGTATCTCACCGGTCACTTTCCCGGTGTATTCCCGGATGGAGAGCATGAAGCTTTCCGGATCGAGGGTGTGCCCCTCTATCTGTGCCAGTGCCTTCTCCCATGTACCGGTCAGTTCGGCATCGGCCACCATCATGCCCTTGACCGACTCGTAGAGGTAAAGCCCCTTTTCCGTCGGGCGGATGCTCTTGCCGGAACGATCGATATAGTCACGCTTGAAAAGGGTCGTGATGATGGCGGCACGGGTAGCGGGCGTGCCGATGCCCAGCTCCTTCACCGCTTCCCGTGCCTGTCCGTCAGCGATTTCCTTACCGCAGTTCTCCATGGCGGTGAGCAAGGTCGCTTCCGTGTAAAGGGGTCTGGGCAGGGTCTTTTTCTGTGCCAGCCCGTATCCCATGACCGGGATTTCCTCGCCTTCGGCAAACACCGCCGTTCCCCCGTTACCTTCCGGCTCGTCCTTTTCACGGTCTTCCTTCCGGGAGAACACGGCACGCCAGCCGGGATTGACGATGACGGCGGATTGTGAGCGGAAATCCATACCCTCGCACACGCACTCCATCTTCAGTGACTCTTTCTCGCAGCGTGGAGAGAAGGCTTCCAGCATCCTTCCGGCTATCATCTCATAAACAACCGCTTCCGCCTCGGACAGCCCTTCGGGAACGACGCCCGTGACGATCAGTGCATGGTGGTCGGTCACTTTCGTGGCGTCCACGCTCCGGGTGTTCAGGCCGGAAAGGTCGAAAGTCCGTCCGTATTCCCTGAACCAGGGCATGGTGATGACCTTTTCCAGCAAGGCCGGGACATGTGCCATGACATCCTCCGGGATATAACGGCTGCCCGTTCTCGGGTAGGAGACCAGTTTCTTTTCGTACAGGGACTGGGCGATGGAAAGGGTCTTGTCCGCCGAAAGGTCGTGGTGGATGTTGCAGTCCTTCTGTAGTGCGGTAAGGTCATACAGAAGCGGAGCCTGCTGAAATACCGTCTTTCGTTCTACCTTATTTATGGTCACCACAGAGTCGGAAGTAATGCGCCTGTACGCGGCCTCCGCCCCATTCTTGTCCCTGAAGTCCTCCGGGTGGAAGAACTGCCGGTGCACGTCGTCTTTTTTCAGCGCGATATGCAGCTGCCAGTATGGAGTGGAGACGAAGTTCCGGTTTTCCTTGAAGCGTGCGCATATCATGGCGAGCGTGGGAGTCTGCACACGGCCTATGGAGTTGTTCGCCGATCCGGAGGCTGTCGCCAGGGCGCGGCTCGCGTTCATGCCCACCAGCCAGTCGGCCTTCGCACGGCTGTCGGCGGCGGCATAGAGGCTGTCGTATCCGCTTCCCTCCCTGAGGTTCGCCATGCCCTCGCGGATGGCCTCGTCGGTAAGCGAGGAGATCCACAGCCGTCTGAAGGGCTTGGTATAGCCCAGATAAGAATATATCCACCGGAAGATAAGTTCCCCCTCGCGGCCCGCGTCCGTTGCCACGATGATGCTGTCGCATTTGGAGAATACTTCATCAATGATTTTGAGCTGTTTGCCGGCGGCGATGTCCGTCACCATCCCCCTGTCCGTGCGTATCTGCCGTGGCACAAGGCGGAACGGTTCGGGAATCATCGGGAGGTCTTCGGCGGTGGTCCTCGTGTAGCCGTATGTTCCCGGCAATGCCAGCGACACTAAATGTCCCAGCGCCCATGTCACCATGTAGCCGTTTCCTGTTATGTAGCCGTCCATTTTTTCTGTAGCCCCGACTACGCGGGCTATGTCCTGACCGACACTCGGTTTCTCTGCTATGATTGCTATCATGATTCGGATAAAATTTAAGCCGTTTCCCGCTTGCCGGTACGCGAAGACGGGAAACGGCGGTTATACATTCGGTTTACATATTATAAGAAGGCGGGGTTACTGTTCCACGGGCTTGATACCGAGGATTTCGAGCAGCGGGTCGCCGTCCTTGCGTACCAACTGGAGTGTGGCGTCCATCACCACGTCCACGCCGAGCAGCACCAGGCTGAGCGATACCACGTTTGTCTTCTCACCGCTGAGCAGCGTATCGAGTTCCCCGGCCATTTCCAGTTCATCCTTCAGAATGCCGATGGCTGCCAGCTCGTCCCAGTTCACGTCTTCCGCCTTGAAAGGCGTGTTGTTTTCCTTGTTCATTTCCATGTTCTGATTCTTTTGGGTTCAACATTCGTTTTGCTTTGACCGTCAGGCTATGCTCGCCCCCCTGGATTGGCGGTTTTCCTCTCCCTGTCTTTGTGTGGCGGACACCACGTTGCGCTGCGAGGCGTCGCGTCTGCGGTCGGGATTCTCGTTGTAGAAGTCCAGTCTGCCCTGGTTGAAGTTCGCCTTGACGTACTGCGAGATGGTCTTGCCGTCATACCCCTTGATGCCCTCGACCAGCACCGCCTTGCCGCTCTGGAGGTCGGCACGCTGCTTGCGGGTAAGCTCTACGTCCCATACCTTGGCCGGTATCTTGAACTCCTCGCGCTGGTCGAAGCCGTCCCGGGTGCGCGAGTAGCTCAGCCTGCCCGTTTCGAGGTCTGCCTTGATGAACGAGGAGAATTCCTCTCCCTTGCGGTTCACCATGTCGTTGAGGAAGATGGGCTTCCCTTCGCGCAACTCTTTCTGTTCCTCGGGAGTGATTTTCACGCCATTGATTTCATTCGGGATGTAGATTTCCCGTGCGCCTTCCGGGGAGTCGGGATTGTAGCGGGTGTAGGACGGGCGGCCTGTCGCCTCGTCGAGTTTCACGTAGGAGGAGAACAGTTCCCCGTCCTTGCGCTTCATGCCCTCCACGAAGATGGCCTTGCCCTCGTTCAGGTCGTCAATCTGCTTCTTGGTCAGTTCGACGCCTCCCAAAGACTGCCGGTTGAAGAGCTTGTCGTTCTCGAAGATGAATTCCACGCCCCTGCGCTCGGCGTTGACCTGGAGGTGGGCGTCGAACGGGTTGCCCGATCTGGCTGTCATTCCTTCGACGAATATCTTCTTGCCTTCCCGCAGGTCGTTCTGCTCCTGCTCGGTCAGTTCAACTCCGCTGATTTCACGCGGTATGAAGACATTCTCGGCTTTCATCGCCACCACCTCGTTGGTCAGCTTGTCGATGCTGACGAAAGAGGGGACATACTCGCCGTTGCGGTTCTTCAGTTCCACGACACGCCCCATGTTGCCCGTCTCAAGCAAATTTTTCTTGTCCTCGTCCGAGAAGATGTGCCCGAAGTAGGGACGGTCGAGGTCGGGTTTCTGCCGGATACCGTGGATGCCCAGCACGATGTCTCCGGAGCGGGACTGCTGGAACGAGAGCCTCGCGTCGGTGCGTAGCACGGCGGAGCCGAAGTTCATGCTGATGGGCACGACCTGGTTGGTCTTGTAGCCCCTGAGCATCTGGTCGAGCAGCCCCCGTTCCTGGAGTTCTTCACGGGAGAGCCCGAAGTTCTTCAGCTGCTCCCAGTTGATCATGGACTCGTTGTAGCGGTACTGGGGCTGCTGCTGCGTGCCGTCACCTTGGGCGGCCTGCTGCTGTGTTTCGTTTTTCTTTGCCATTTCTTCTTGATTTTGATGGTTGATACTTTGGTTTTCCTTGTCGCGTGGAACGATTTCGTATTTTTTGAGGAAGTCTTCCACGGCTTTTGTCTGCTTTCCGGCGGCGAGGTCTTCGATGGCCTGCTTCACTTCCGGGCTGTCCAGCGTATCCGCCTTGACGGAGAGGATGCCGAAACGGGTCGGGTCTTTGAGCTGGCTCCAGAAGTTTTTCACGAAATTCTCGAACATGTTGGCGTACCGGTCGATTTTCAGGAAGGAGTTGCTGTGTTCCTTGTCTGCCGGAACGGTGCTGTATTTCCCGTCCTTTCCGATTTTTGACACCGCCTGTAAAATCAGTTCCATCTTGTCGAGTATGAACACGATGTCACTCATCTGTTCGTTCTCGCTCACTTGCGGCTTCAGGGGGTCGTCCCTCACATTTTTCTTTGCCATAACTTTGAGTTTTTAGAGTTGATAAATAATATTGTCACCGCAAATATATATAGCAAAATTTGATAAATAATTGATTTTTAATTAGTTGAACTACATATTACATCATTTGTCATCACGTTTCACCGCAGGGTGACAGCACGAAAACGAAAAAGGGAAAAAACAGAGGGAAAAGGGCGGGCCACAAGGTACGGGAAGGCAGAGAGAAACCGAAGCAGGGAAAGGGACGAAGAGGGAAAAAGAAAACCTATATTATGCAGAGTTGAGAGCGAGCTGCTTTTGTCCCTACTTCCTTGTATTTCTCATAAGACAGGCGACCGAAAGGAAAAGGATTTATGATAGGATAGATGTTCCAATTGGGACGGTCTGAATTTTATAAAGTACTCCCGTCAGGTTTTGTCTTGACCTTGTTCTATGCGTCGTAGGTCGCTTCGCTTGCTAAGTCCCGACCTTTTCACCCAACTCGGACGGCGATACCGGAACGTTTTTTCGAAGAAAAATTACCGCAGGGAATTTTTTGTACGAAAACCGGAGGCCTGAACGTGAAAGGTATCGTCCTCCGAGTTACCTTCTCAGAGGGACTTAGTGAGTGAAGCGTGACTTAGGATGGTAGTTTATGGAAGAATATGGAAAAATTACCCTTTGAACGAAAATGCGCATCTTTTTAGTGCAATGGTAATCATTTTTTGAGTACCTTTGCACTAAAATTACGCATTATGACAATACGTGAATGGATTAGAGATAGAGAGATAAGTGGATTTCCAACTTTTTCGGTTGAAGAAATTAGGTTGGCATTGCCACATTATTCAGAGCAGGTCATTAAAAATGATTTGTTCCGTATATCATCACAAGGTATAATATATCCGGTCTATAAAGGTTTCTACGTTATTATTCCTCCTCATTATGCTGCCAAAAGAATGGTACCACCGATATATTACATAGATCAGTTGATGTCGTATCTAAACAAGCCTTATTATATTAGTCTCTTAAATGCGGCAGAAATTCATGGTGCAGCTCATCAACGTCCACAGAAATTTTCTGTAATGTCGGTATTTCCAAAGTCTTCTGTTTCGCAATCAAAGAACAATACACTTGTTTGGGTATACCGCAAGGAAATTCCAACAGATTTTTTGTTATCAAAAAATTCTGAAACAGGAGTGATATATTATTCGAATGCAGAATTGACAGCTCTTGACATTGTACAATATGAGCAATATATAGGTGGACTTTCAAGAGCATCTACTATATTGGAAGAACTTACAGAAAAATTAGATTTTCGTGGTGCTTCCAATAAGTTGTTTGGTTATACATCAATCGCAACTATACAACGACTGGGATATATACTGGATGAAGTTCTAAATGCAGCAGAAATTGCAGATACGCTATATATGGAATTGACTTCATATGTAAAGCGTTTCAAATATATTCCTCTAACTATAAATAAACCAAAAGATTGCGCGGAAAGGAATAACCGTTGGAAAATTTTTGTAAATACGATAATAGAAACTGACGAAATATGATAAACAGAACAGCCATCACTCAATGGAATAAGATAGTTCCATGGAATGACAACGCACAAGTAGAGCAAGACCTCATTATATCACGTGCGTTAGTCGCTATTTTTAGCGATGAGTTTCTTGCTTCACAATTAGCATTCAGGGGAGGAACTGCACTCCATAAACTATATCTGACGCCACAGCCCAGATATAGTGAAGATATTGACTTAGTTCAAATTACTCCCGGACCGATAAAGCCAATAATGTTCAGACTTGGGGAAGTTTTGGATTTTTTGCCGGATAGAGTAACAAAACAAAAACGATATAATAACACGATGTTGTTTCGTATGGAATCGGAAATACCTCCCACAATTCCTCTACGCTTAAAAATCGAGATAAACTGTTTTGAGCATTTTAATGAACTTGGATTAGTCAAAATACCATTTGAAATGGAAAATAGTTGGTTCTCAGGCAAGTGCGGAGTAACAACATATCGTTTAAATGAACTGTTGGGAACAAAACTGAGAGCCTTGTACCAAAGGAAAAAGGGGCGAGACCTTTTTGACTTGTATGTCGCTTTGTCTGAAGCATCAGTTGATGTCGAAGAAATTATGCGTTGTTACCACCGTTATATGTCTTTTGTTGTTCAACAACCA
>ERZ772893.2861-NODE-2861-length-13122-cov-5.328997_pt1 | contig 13122 bp, 10 predicted proteins | sample MGYA00511482_ERZ772893 | MGnify/ENA primary metagenome ERZ772893 (study PRJEB29015, sample SAMEA2737687) | human gut metagenome | biome: human gut; feature: human-associated habitat; material: faeces | place: China | collected 2012 ...
TCGCCTGCAAGACTCGCTGCTTGCGTGCATCCATCGTCATAGCGCCTGCCTCCTTCGTTTGCTTTTTGTTCTTTAGCACTCTGTCTTCCTGAGTGCTAAGACCATTATATCCAATTTTTCCGCGCTGTCAATAGGTTCGCAGAAAAGTTTTGAAAGATTCACAAATTGGTCATAAGCAAACGGCCCACGCCGAGGCGCAGGCCGTTTGTTTCTATTATAAGGTATTCACTCTTCCATCTGTTTTGCCAGAAACGCCGCCGCCACTGCTGCGGCCTTTTCCTGCGCGGCATCCGGCTGTGCCGCCCGGTCCTCGGTCAGAAAGCCCACGGCACCAGTCACATCCCCCGCCGCGATGATGGGGCAGACGCAGAGCAGAGCGCGCTGCGCCCCCTCGCAGGGCAGGAGGGCCTTTTCCGGGTCGCCGCTGCTGGCGTAGAGCTTCCGGCTGTCCATCAGCTTTTCCAGCGGCTGGCTGACGCTGCGGTCCACAAGGTCCCGCCGCCCGGCACCGGACGCCGCCAGGATGCGGTCCCGGTCACAGACGAAGGCTGTCAGTGCGAAGCTCTTGCTCAGCGCGTCCACATACTGCGTCGTCACGCTGCTCAGCTCCCCCACCGGCGAATACTTCTTGAAGATGACCTCGCCGTCGCCGGTCGTGAAGATCTCCAGCGGGTCTCCCCGGCGGATGCGCTGGGTGCGGCGGATCTCCTTGGGGATGACGACCCTCCCCAGCTCATCAATGCGGCGGACGATCCCGGTTGCTTTCATAACACATTCTCCCTTTCTCGGTCCCACGTTTCCTTGGTTCCCAGATTTCGTTTTCTGTGGTTATTTTGTGGTAGAGAAAGGAGAATTATTCAAGCGCGAAGCTCTGCCTGCGGGAGCTTCCCTGTTTTTGCTTGTCCTCATACATCCGGTGGTCTGCCAGGATGCGGATGTCGCGGACGTCGGCCCGGTCGGCCGGGTAGCAGGCCGAACCGCAGCTGGTGCCAATGCAGATGGTCCGGTCGTCCAGCGCATAGGGCTGCCGGATGACCGATTTGATGGTCTCGATCCGCTGGGCGCACCCGTCTGCATCGACTTCGCCGTTCACGATCAGGGCAAACTCATCGCCGCCGATGCGGAACGCAAAGTCGCTGCTCCGCACACAGCTCCGCAGCCGGTCGGCCACGGCCCGGAGCAGCTGGTCGCCCACATCGTGGCCGTAGGTGTCGTTGACCGGCTTGAACCGGTCCAGATCCAGATAGAACAGAGCAAAGGGCTGGCGCGCCTTTTCCTTCTGCTTCAGGGTGCTGTTGAAGCACCGCTCGTTGAACAGGCCGGTCAGGCCGTCGGTGTTGGCCAGCCCCTCCAGTTTCCGTCGTTCCAGCGCTTCGGTGCGGAGGGCGTTTTCTTTTTCTTCCATTTCCAGTGCCGCATCCAGCTTGACCGACCGCACCATCGCCACGGCCACGCTGCCCATCAAAAAAAGCAGCAGCAGGATGGTGACCTTCTGGATCTTCCGCATCCCGGCATCGACGACATCGCGCTCCACGATGCCCACGATGGTCAGGTCCTGAAAGCCCACCGGCTGATAGACCAGATAATAGCCCTTGCCGCCGTACCGATACCCGGTGCTGCCGCTGCCGCCGCTGCTGCTGCCGATACGACCGCTGCCGCTGCCGACACGGCTGCTGCCGCTCAATAATCGCGGGCGTTTTCGGACGCTTACAGATAAAAAGTAAAGGATCTTCCAGGAAGACCCTTTATTTTTTTGCCCCAAAAAAGAAACCGGCGGTTTCCGACCGAAAAGCAAGCCGGCTTCCCCCGATCGGGGGGGGAAGCCGGCTTGCCGTTTTCTTCAAACGGATCCCGTCCTATTTATAATAATCGAACGTCCCGTTCTGATGCGTAATCGTCACCGAAGCCTTATCGGCCGCTTCGACACGACCGACGACCTGCGCATCGACCCCGAAGCTTTTCGAAATCCGGATCAGGTCGTCCGCCACGGCTTCGCTGTCGACGTAAAGCTCCATCCGGTGTCCCATGTTGAACACGCTGTACATTTCGCGCCACGGCGTCTGCGATTCCCGCTGGATAATCCGGAACAGCAACGGCGTTTCGAACAGATTGTCCTTGACCACGTGCAACTTGTCGATAAAATGCAGAATTTTGGTTTGTCCGCCGCCACTGCAATGGATCATGCCGCGGATATCGCCGCGGTGCTCCTGCAACATTGCCCGAACAACCGGAGCGTACGTCCGCGTCGGCGACAGCACCAGTTTGCCAACCGTCAGCGGACATCCCTTTACGGTATCGGTCAAACGGTATTTACCGGTATAAACCAAATCTTTGGGAACCTCCGGATCGAACGTTTCCGGATACTTCTCGCCGACGATCTTCGCAAAAACGTCGTGCCGGGCCGAAGTCAATCCGTTGCTGCCCATCCCTCCGTTGTATTCGTCCTCGTAGGTCGCCTGTCCCGACGAACTGAGTCCGACGATATAACAGCCGCTGCGGATATTCGCATTGTCGATCACGTCACTGCGCCGGGTACGCGCCGTTACGGTGCTGTCGACGATAATCGTCCGCACCAAGTCGCCCACGTCGGCCGTTTCGCCCCCGGTCGAATAGATCCCGACCCCCAGTTCGCGCAAGTGTTGCAAAAACTCTTCGGTGCCGTTGATCACCGCGGCGATCACCTCGCCGGGGATCAGGTGCTTGTTCCGCCCGATGGTCGACGACAGCAGAATGTTGTCGGTCACGCCGACGCACAGCAAGTCGTCGGTATTCATGACGACCGCGTCCTGCGCGATGCCTTTCCACACCGACAAGTCGCCGGTTTCCCGCCAGTAAGCGTAAGCCAACGCCGATTTGGTGCCGGCTCCGTCGGCATGCATGACGAGACACGACCCGTCGTCGCCCGACAGAAAATCCGGAATGATTTTACAAAACGCCTTGGGGTAAAGCCCCTTGTCGATACTTTTGATCGCAGCGTGCACGTCCTCTTTCGACGACGAAACCCCGCGTCCCGCGTAACGTGATGATGATTCAGACATAATTTCAGTTCGAATAATGCGTTACAAAGATAGCCATTAAATTTCGGTTTGTCTGTATTTTTTCGTAATTTTGCTTGTTACAAATCCGAAAAAGATGAACATCGTAACTGGAAAACAAGAGTCCGTATACGACCTGATCCGGAGCATGAGCAAGGCGGAGAAACGCAACTTCAAACTCTACGCCACCCGCCTGTCCGGCAACCAGGAAGCGAAGTTCATTTCGCTTTTCGACTGCATGGACGCGTTGGACGAATACGACGAAACGAAAATCCTCCAGCGCTGCCCGATCAAGAAGGAACAGCTGCCGAACATGAAGGCGCACCTCTACAAACAGATCCTGGTCAGCATCCGGCTGCTCGACGCGCAACGCACGGTTCCGATCCAGCTTCGCGAACAGATCGACTTCGCCCGCATCCTGTACGACAAGGGATTGTTCCGGCAAAGCACCAAGATCCTCGAAAAAGCGAAAGAACAGGCGCTGTTCTACGAACAGTACACACAGGCTATCGAAATCATCGAGTTTCAGAAAAGGCTCGGGACGCTGAGCGTCTCCCGCGGACTGGTCGCCAAAAGCGAAACGGTCAGCCGGCAAGTCGCCGAATTGTGCACGCGGATCAAAAACATCAACGAACTGTCGAACAGCGGGTCGCAGCTCTACGGGCTCTACCTGCAACTGGGATACGCCCGTACGCAGAAAGACCTCGACATGATCGTCCAGGTCTACGGCCCGACGCTGGCGAAATACGACGACGAACGGCAGCTTTCGTTCACCGAAAAAGTATACCTGTACCAGGCGCAGGTCTGGTACAACTACATCCGGCACGATATGCTGACGTGCTACAAATACGTCTGTCGCTGGATACTGCTGTTCGACAGCGCGCCGCACATGAAAGAGCTGATGTACGATCTCTACCTGCGGGGATACTCCCGGCTGCTTGACGGACTCTATCTGCTGCGCAGCTACCGGCGGTTCATCCAGAAATTGGACGACTTCGAAGACGAAGCCGACTCGATCGCCGCCATCAACGACAACGCCCGGATGATCTGGCAGCAGATCATTTACGTCAACCGCATCAACAAGCATTTCTGGGAAGGCACATTCGCGGAAGGCATCCGGACGATCCCGGAAGTGGAGCGGTATATCCGCGACTACGGGACCGAGTTGGATATCCACCACCGGATGGTGCTTTGCTACAAAATCGCCTGCCTCTATTTCGGACACGGCGACTACCGCAAGTGCATGGACTACCTCGGAAGGATCATCAGCACGCGCGATCCGCGCATCCACCGCGATCTGCAATGCTACGCCCGCATCCTGAACCTGATCGCCTCTTACGAAGCGGGCATCGACTACAACCTGGACTACCAGGTGCGCTCAGTGTGCCTGTTCCTGGTTAAGATGAACGACATGCACCAGGTGCAACAGGAGATCATGGCCTTCCTCAAACGGCTCAACTCGATGTACGCCACCAACCTGAAAGAAGAGCTGCGCCAACTGTACGAACGGCTCAAACCGCTCGAGCACCACCCGTTCGAACGCCGGACGTTTTATTACCTCGACATTTTGTCGTGGCTCGAGAGCAAACAAAAGGGGAGTTCGGTCGCCGAGATCATTCGCAGGCGGTTTCTCGACGAAAACGGCGGGAAATAGCCGGCACGAAAAATGCGGACGGCGTAAAATCCCGTCGCAGCGCGCATGTTAAATTGTAATTTAAAAAAAATAATTTTTTTTTATCCGCTGACAATTTTCGGCCAGATTTCGCAAAAGGCTTATCATTTGAAATCAATACCGGAAATTTAAAAAACATTTAGTAACGAATCGAACCGTTATATTTTTAACACCGGTACGATCCGCCAGCCGAATGCCCGATCGTCGTTTGCCGTTCTGATATTATTCACCTATTTTTACGGTCGCAAACACCGACAGTGCGAAAAAACAAATCTCTATAAAATTCCGAATCCTATGGAAAAACACGTTCAAAAGTATGTCGACGATTTCATGGCCGATATCATCGCCAGAAATCCGGGTGAAAAAGAGTTTCACCAGGCCGTACACGAGGTCGTAGAATCGCTGGCCCCGTACATCCTCGAAAATCCCGTGCTCCAGAAAATGAAAGTTCTGGAACGCATCGCCGAACCCGAACGAATCGTGATGTTCCGCGTTCCGTGGCTCAACGACAAGGGGGAGATCGAGATCAACAAAGGCTACCGCGTCGAAATGAACAGCGCGATCGGCCCCTATAAAGGCGGCATCCGTTTCCACTCGTCGGTAAACCTGAGCATTCTGAAGTTCCTCGCCTTCGAGCAAACCTTCAAAAACAGCCTGACGACGCTGCCGATGGGCGGCGGCAAGGGCGGCTCGGACTTCAACCCGAAAGGCAAGTCCGATAACGAAGTAATGCGCTTTTGCCAGTCGTTCATGACCGAACTGCAACGTCACATCGGAGCAAACACGGACGTGCCGGCCGGCGACATCGGCGTGGGCGGACGCGAAATCGGCTTCATGTTCGGCCAGTACAAGCGGCTGCGCAACGAATTTACCGGCACGCTGACCGGCAAGGGCCTCGGCTGGGGCGGCAGTCCGCTGCGTCCGGAAGCCACCGGGTACGGCACCTGCTACTTCGCCCAGGAGATGCTGGCTACGCGGGGCGAAAGCTTCAAAGGCAAGACCGTAGCGATTTCCGGATCGGGCAACGTGGCGCAGTACGCCTGCGAAAAGGCGACCCAGCTCGGCGCCAAGGTCGTAACGCTTTCCGATTCGTCGGGATACATCTACGACCCGAAAGGCATCGATGCCGATAAGCTGGCCTATGTAATGGAACTGAAAAACATTTTCCGAGGCCGCATCAAAGAGTACGCTGAAAAATATCCGGAAGCCACCTACTACGAAGGACAGCGTCCGTGGAGCGTAAAATGCGACATCGCGATGCCGTGCGCCACGCAGAACGAACTGAACGGCGACGAGGCGCAAACGCTGATCGCAAACGGCTGTTTCTGCGTTGCCGAAGGCGCCAACATGCCCTCTACGCCCGAAGCGATCAAGGCCTTCCTGGACAACAAACTGCTGTACTCGCCGGGCAAGGCGTCGAACGCCGGCGGCGTAGCCACTTCCGGCCTCGAAATGACGCAGAACTCGATGCGTCTGTCATGGTCTCCGCAGGAAGTCGACCAGAAACTGCACTCGATCATGAAAGACATCCACGCCGCTTGCGTGAAATACGGCACCGGCCCCGACGGATACGTCAACTACGTCAACGGCGCCAACATCGCCGGCTTCATGAAAGTGGCCAACGCCATGCTGGCCCAGGGCTGCGTATAAGATCCTTTACTTTCCTGATATTAAAAACGTTCCCGGAAATCCGGGAACGTTTTTTCGTTTCGCGCGGCAGGAAGCGCCGGCAGCAAAAACAAACGATAAAAAATCATCCCGAATCCGACGTTCCGTCGCAATTTATTATCCCGAAACAGGCTCGATTTTGAAAAAAAACGTTACATTTGTAGCAATTGGAAAGTAAATAAAATTAAAAATGCCTGATTGTCATGATGAGGTAACGCGACATAAAAAACCGGACTGGCTGAAAATCAAGCTCCATAACAGTAGTAATTTCGGCGAAGTGGCTCGCATCGTACAGGAACATGGGCTGCATACGATATGCAGCAGCGGACGATGCCCCAACCAAGCCGAATGCTGGAGCCGCAGAACAGCGACTTTCATGATCCTGGGTGAAATCTGTACCCGTTCGTGCAAGTTCTGTGCGACAGCCACCGGAAAACCGTTACCGCCCGACCCGGATGAGCCGCAGAAACTCGCCCGTTCCGTTCGATTGATGGGATTGAAACATTGTGTCGTCACTTCCGTAACGCGTGACGATCTGCCCGACGGCGGAGCCGAAATATGGGCGGAAACGGTACGGGCCGTTCGCCGCGAAAATCCGGATACTTCGATCGAATTGCTGATTCCCGACTTCGATGCGCGGGAAGATCTGATCGACACGGTGATCGCCGCCAAACCGGATATTATCGGACACAACGTCGAAACCGTCGCCCGGCTGACTCCGCAGGTGCGCTCGCGCGCCCGTTACGAAGTCAGTCTCAAAACTTTGTCGCATATCGCGCGGTCGGGCTGCCGAACCAAAAGCGGCCTGATGGTCGGTCTCGGCGAAACCGACGACGAAGTGCTCGCCGCGATCGACGACCTAGTCGCCAACGGCGTCCGGATTATGACGATCGGCCAATACCTGCGGCCCACGCTGAAACACCTGCCGGTCGCCGATTACGTAACTCCTGAAAAATTCGCAACTTACAAGGAAGAAGCGCTGCGACGCGGTATGCTTTACGTCGAAAGCGGCCCGATGGTGCGTTCGTCCTACATGGCCGAGAAGGCGATGCAATGTTGCGGAAGCAAAAAATAAACGAAACATGGAAACCGTTACCAGCAAATACGTCGGACGGACGGAATACTCCGCAGCCTGGGAAGAGCAGAAACGCTTCTTCAACGCCCTGCTGGACGCCAAACGAAACGGTGGCGGACAAGCGGAACAGGTACTGCTCTTCGTCGAACACCCGCACGTCTATACGCTCGGCAAAAGCGGACACGCGTCGAACCTGCTGGTCGACGACGGTTTCCTGAAACGGATCGGGGCCACTTATTTCCAGACCGACCGCGGCGGGGACATCACCTACCACGGTCTCGGACAGTTGGTCGGCTATCCGATTCTCGACCTCGAACGGCTCGGCACGAACCTGAAGGATTATATTTGGACGGTCGAGGAGAGCGTGATCCGGACGATCGCCGAATACGGTATCGCCGGCGGACGACTCGCCGGCGCGACCGGCGTATGGATCGAAGGAGATTCCCCGCGCGCGCGAAAAATCTGCGCGATCGGAGTCAAAGCGTCCCGTTACGTAACGATGCATGGCTTCGCGCTGAACGTAACGACCGACCTGCGCTATTTTTCGTACATCAATCCGTGCGGATTCGTCGACAAAGGAGTCACGTCGATCGAAAAGGAGACCGGGATGCGGCCGACGCTGGAAGAGGTCGCCCGCAAATTCGCCGCGCATTTCGGACAATTGCTCCGCTGCGAGGTACGGTGACGGCACGCGGGAAGGGCCGGGGCCCGTCGCCCGGGAAACAGGGACGGATTAAAATTTGATTAATAAGCAATTAATAAATAAAAAACGTTATGTCAGCAGAAAAAAGATGGGTACTCAAGCCCCAAGGGGATGCTGCGAAGGTGGCCGCGCTGGCCGCCGCGCTCGATATCCCGCCGGTGCTTGCCAACCTACTTGTTCAGCGTGGCATCGAAACCGAAGAGGAAGCATGGCAATTCTTTAACCCGAAACTGGAGAACCGGCACGATCCGTTCCTGATGAAGGATATGGACCGCGCCGTCGAACGGATCGACGAAGCCGTCAAACGAAACGAGCCGATCATGGTCTACGGCGATTACGACGTAGACGGAACGACCGCCGTCGCGCTGGTCTATTCGTTCCTGCGCCGGCTGGGACTCTCGTCGCTGCTGTTCTACATTCCCGACCGCTACACCGAAGGCTACGGCATTTCGGTCAAAGCGATCGACTACGCGCAGCGCAAGGGCGTGGGGCTGATCATCGCGCTCGACTGCGGGATCAAAGCGACGGAAAAGGTCGCCTATGCCAAGACCAAAGGAATCGACTTTATCATCTGCGACCATCACCTGCCGGGGGACACCATTCCCGAAGCGGTGGCGGTGCTCGACTCCAAGCGGCCCGACTGCAACTATCCGTTCAAAGAACTGTCGGGATGCGGCGTAGGGTTCAAAATGCTACAGGGGTATTGTCAGTTCAAAGGATTGCCTTTCTCGGAAGTGGAATGCCTGCTCGACCTGGTAGTCGTCAGCATCGCCTCGGACATCGTGCCGCTGGTAGGCGAAAACCGGATTCTGGCCTATTACGGCCTCAAACGCCTGAACGAAAAGCCCGGCAAGGGCCTTTCGTCAATCATTAAAATCTGCGGCCTCGACAAGCATGTCATCACCATCGACGACATCGTATTCAAGATCGGGCCGCGTATCAACGCGGCGGGCCGCATGGAAGTCGATTCCGACGACGAGAACGCCGCTCCGTCGGGCGGACACTCGGCCGTATACCTGATGGTGGCGCGCGACGAAGAGGTCGCCTCCGAATACGGGGCCTTCATCGACACCTGCAATCAGGACCGCAAGAACATCGACCGTTCGATCACACAGGAAGCCCACGAGATCATCGAAAGCCGGCCGGAACTGAAAAACCGCAAAAGCACGGTGATCTATAATCCGAAATGGATGAAGGGGATCGTCGGCATCGTGGCCTCCCGGCTAATCGAGACTTACTATCGGCCGACCGTCGTACTGACGATGAGCAACGGGTACGTCACCGGTTCGGCGCGCAGCGTGCCGGGCTTCGACCTGTACCAGGCCGTCGAATCGTGCGCCGACCTGTTGGAAAATTTCGGAGGACATATCTATGCGGCAGGCCTGACGATGCGGCCCGAAAACGTGGAAGAGTTCACGCGGCGGTTCAACGATTATGTCGAGGAGCACATCGATCCCGAAATGCTGATCCCGCAGGTGGAGATCGACTCGGAATTGCTGTTCAGCGACATCACGCACAAATTCCGGACGACGTTGAACCGTTTCCAACCGTTCGGCCCGGAAAACAACGCGCCGGTATTCGTAACGCGCGGCGTCAGCAACCGCGGCGACGCCCGGTTGGTCGGGGCGGAGCAGGAACACCTGAAAATGGACCTGATCCAGGGACAGAAACCGAACACATCGATCCCGGCCATCGCGTTCCAGCAACCGACCCATTACGAGCATGTGCGTTCGGGCAAATGCATCGACGTCTGCTATTCGGTCGTCGAGAACCACTACCGGGGCACCGTGTCGGCCCAACTGCGAATCAAAGACATCAAAAAAACGCCCGTAAAATAATTTTCCGAGGAAAAACGCAAGAGACTGCCCCGCAATGCGGCGACAGTCTCTTTTTATTGCAAACGGGCATCGTTTCTCCGTTATTTCAGCACCCTGACCCAGACCTCCCGCACTTCGATCTGATCGTCGAGCACTCCCGATATCCGCATCGTATCCCGCTCTACGCCGATTTGATAGACGGCCTGTTTCCCGATAAAACGGACCATCCCCGGCAAGCCGTAATCGATCGTTTCGGTATAGGTATCCCCGTCGAGCCGGTAGGTTCCGCCGGCCCCGTTGAAGACCGTTCCCTCGGCATCGGACATCAGCATCCATGAAAAATGTCCGTCGGTAATCTGCTTGATCTCGGTAAATTCAGCCGGAAACTCTTTCATCGCCGAATCCCGGGCCGGATTGTTCCGAACGAGCCTCCAGACGCCCGTAATATTCGTTTCCTCTGGAGATACCTGCCCCTTGCATGCAATGCCGGATATCGCCAAAGCGAACAAGGTCAGAATTAAAACCGCTTTTGTTTTCATAACGAATAATTTTAAGGTTTTCGGTATTTCAAATTCTAAAAAAATATTCCTATAATCCAAACACATATACAAAAAAGCGACTCCCCGTCCGAGAAGTCGCTTCCGATAGAGCGATGAAATACCGTTTTATCCTAATACCGGTAGAAATCGGCCTTGTAAGGACCTTCGACCGGCACGCCGATATAATCGGCCTGTTTCTGCGTCAGTTTGGTCAGGTGCACGCCGAGGCTCTCCAGATGCAGCCGAGCCACCTCTTCGTCGAGGTGCTTTGGCAGGCGGTAAACGTTCACCTCCATCTTTTCGGTCCACAGCTCGATCTGCGCCAGCGTCTGGTTCGTAAACGAATTGCTCATCACGAACGACGGATGGCCGGTCGCGCAACCCAGATTGACCAAACGCCCTTCGGCCAGCACGAAAATGGCGTGTCCGTCGGGGAACGTATACTTGTCGACCTGCGGTTTGATCTCGGTGCGCGCGATCCCCGGATAGGCGTTCAGCTTATCCATCTGGATTTCGTTGTCGAAATGCCCGATGTTGCAGACGATCGCCTGATCGCGCATTTTTTCCATGTGTTCGACCCGCAGGATATCGCAGTTGCCGGTCGTCGTGACGTAAATATTGCCTTCGGGCAGAGCGTCTTCGACCGTCTTCACCTCGAATCCTTCCATCGCGGCCTGCAACGCGCAGATCGGGTCGATCTCGGTCACAATCACCCGTGCTCCGTAAGAACGCATACTCGCGGCGCAGCCTTTGCCCACGTCGCCGTAACCGCATACGACCACCACCTTGCCGGCGATCATCACGTCGGTCGCCCGTTTAATCCCGTCGGCCAGCGATTCGCGGCAACCGTACAGGTTGTCGAACTTGCTTTTGGTCACCGAATCGTTCACGTTGATGGCCGGAAACAGCAACTCGCCGCGGGCCTGCATCTGATACAGCCGGTGCACGCCGGTCGTAGTCTCCTCGGAAACCCCTTTCAACGCCTCCACCGTGCGGTGCCATTTGCCGTTGTCCTCGGCCAACAATTTTTTCAGAACGTCGAGAATCACCGCCTCTTCATGGTTGGACGGAGCGTAATCGAGCGTTTTCGGATCGTTCTCGGCCGCATATCCCTTATGAACCAGCAGCGTAGCGTCGCCGCCGTCGTCAACGATCAGATTCGGACCTTTGCCGCCGGGAAAACTCAACGCCATCGCCGTACACCACCAGTATTCTTCGAGCGTTTCGCCCTTCCAGGCGAACACCGGCACGCCGGCCTCGGCGATCGCGGCGGCGGCATGATCCTGCGTCGAAAAAATATTGCAACTGGCCCACCGCACGTCGGCTCCCAACTCGACCAGCGTCTCGATCAGCACGGCCGTCTGGATCGTCATGTGCAGCGACCCCATCACGCGGGCCCCCTGCAACGGTTTCTGCGCACTGTACTTCCGGCGGACGGCCATCAGTCCGGGCATCTCTTTCTCGGCGATCTCGATCTCCTTGCGTCCCCAGCCGGCCAACGCGATGTCGGCCACTTTGTAAGGCAAATTCAAATCCAACAACATATTCCGTATTTTTTTATGATTATCGTTCTTCTTCCCGTTCTTTTCGAAAAACCGGACGATCTGCGCCCGGTCAGCTTCGATCTGCCGCCGAAGCTCTTCGACAGACCCGAATTTCCGTTCGCTGCGAACAAATTCCAACAGGTCGACCGTAACGGTGCGACCGTACAGATCGCCGTCGAACCCGAGCACATGCGCTTCGAGCACCCGATCCAAACCGCTGCCCACCGTCGGCTTACGCCCGAGATTCACCATCGCGGGCCACACCTTCCCGTCCACCGTGAAATGCGCGGCATACACGCCGTTACGCGCCGGCACCGACTCGCCTACGGCAAGATTGGCCGTCGGGAAACCGAGCCGGCGGCCGAGCCGGTTTCCGCCGACCACTTCGCCCGTAATCTGAAAATCCATCCTGAAAAATAAACTCCGCACGCCGCGCACCCCAGACGAAAGCTCCGCCGGAAACGGCAAACAGGCTGCGGATTCTGTTTTATTGCTTACATTTGTGCCTGCAAATGTAGAAAGAATAATCAAGATTTGCGAACGGAATGTCACGCATCCGCTTTCCGCCGGACGGGAAATTCGGAAAAGGCATTGACAAAAAGGTTTGTTTTTTGTACCTTGCTTGAGCTACGAAAGGGTACGCATATTTTGACACGATGGAGCGCAAAAACCGCAAAATATACTACACGATGGGGGAGGTGTCGGAGATGTTCGACGTCAATCCGTCGCTGATCCGTTTCTGGGAACAGAAATTCGACATCCTCAAACCCGACAAGAACAAAAAGGGCAACCGATTGTTCACGCCGAAAGACGTCGAAAACCTGAAACTGATCTATCACCTGGTCAAAGAGAACGGGATGACGCTCGCCGGAGCGGCCAAACGGTTGCGGGACAACCGCGAAGGCGTGGAGCGCAACCTTGAGATCATCGAAAAACTACAGGGTATGCGCGCCTTGCTGCTGGAAGTCCGCGAAGAGTTGAAATCGGGCGGCGACGAAATCTTCATCGACACCTCGGTACCGGAAACCGCGACGGCTGCGCCGTCGCTGCAAACCGATGCCGCAGCCGT
>ERZ772893.2866-NODE-2866-length-13115-cov-6.499158_pt1 | contig 13115 bp, 8 predicted proteins | sample MGYA00511482_ERZ772893 | MGnify/ENA primary metagenome ERZ772893 (study PRJEB29015, sample SAMEA2737687) | human gut metagenome | biome: human gut; feature: human-associated habitat; material: faeces | place: China | collected 2012 ...
CTCAGCTTGAGTTTTCCGGCCAGTTCCGTATCTGTCAGGTAGTTTTCCCCGTCCAGTAGGTGCCGGTTTTCCGCCGGCAAATGGTCTATGAGGTCCGATACCCTTTTCATTTCATCAAAGAAATGAAGCACTTCCTTGTCTGATCTGGTGATGATTGTTCCCATAAGCTGTCCTTTTTGGTTTGAGACAAAGATATCCACATTCCCATGCCGCTGCAAACCGCCGGAGCCTGTTGTCATCAGATTTCATTAAATGTCATCAGATTTCATCGTACCGGATTCCGGCTTCCAGTCCTTCAGCTTGTTCTTTAATACCTTCATATCCTCCGTGACTTTCCTGTACGTGATTCTGGCATAGGCTTGTGTGACCCTCAAATTGGTATGTCCGAGCATTTTGGAAAGCGTTTCTATCGGAAGCCCGTTTTCCAGGCAGACGGTCACGGCGAACGTGTGCCGGGCCACATGAAATGTCACCCTTTTTCTGATATGGCAGATATCGGCAAGCTCTTTAAGGTAGGCGTTGCTTTTCTGGTTCGAGATGGTCGGGAACAGATATTCCGACTCGCTTTTCCCGATGTAGAGGCTGACCATTTTCCTGGCCTGGGGAAGAAGTGGAATGAATGCGGGGTGGTTGGTCTTGGTCCTGTACAGATGGATATACATTCCTTTGTCAGAATCTGAAATGATTTGATCTTTTCTCAACCGACAGATGTCTGAGTAGGCGATGCCCGTGAAGCAGCTGAAGATGAATATGTCACGGATGAAGGCCAGCCTGGGAATATCCAGCCGCTTGCCCATTATCCTTATTATTTCCTGCCTGTTCAGGTATTGTTTCTGACTTTCCTCTTTCTTTATCCGGTAGGTTGAGAACGGATTGGTCAGGATGATTCCGCACCGGTATGCCCATAGAATTCCTTTTCTTACCATACTCATCATCTTGGCTGTCGTATTGACCGACAGCCTGCAGTCAGTTCTGAAGAAAAGTTCCAATTCGTGTATCATCTGCCGGTCGAACTGTTCCAGTGGCATATCTTGTCTGCCCATTTTCTTGCAGAACTCTTCAAGCCGTCTGTAGACCAGTTTATGTCTGTTGGAATGGGACATGCTGATTTGTCCAGCATGTGCCAGCCTGTCCGCATCTTTTGCCTGTTTGTTAAACGTCTCCAGAAGGGAAGGCGGGTTGGATTCTGTTGCCATGAAGCGTTGTTTCAGCATGCTTGCCGTAAGCTGTTTCCCTTCTAGTTGGGCCTGTCGGTAATGATGCTGCAATGTGGAACTTATTTTGTCCAGGTATGCATTGATATCGTGCGCTTCCGGGTTTATGGCAGAAACACGCCTGTTCTGCTTGTCCCAATGCTCCTGCAGGATGGAAGTCTTCAGGCTTACATCTGCTGCCTTGTTGTTGACTATGATGCGGAGCATGATTGTTGATTTGCTGTCTTTTTGAAGCCTTCTACGCTTCAGATAAAAGTAAATGGAAAAACTATGTCTCATAAGAATAAATATTAATTGTGTCCATATCACAGACGGATGCATAGGACACGGATAAGACATAGATTATGGTTCTGAATGGAATGTAATATGTTGATTATTAATGGCCTTGGATAAAACGCTACAGGGGAAGAAAATAAAGTAAATGCATGATTTTCAGATATTTGTTAAAGTCACAGAAAAGGTTCAAATCCGCCTGGGGCCCGAACCCAGAGCCCCAATCTGCCTTGGGGTAATTGGATGGAATGTAATGTATTTATTATCAGATATTTGGACCTGTATAGTTCGACATTGCTTACGAAAATAGGTTCAGTTCCTACATAATTTGCTGGTGAACCTTGTAGGATATTAGTATTCAACCGGATACATCAGACAGTTGGTTGCAGGGCCTTTGAATAACCACCTCTTTCCATCTGCATCAGAGAAGAAATTGACGTTACGGAGGTAGTGTTTTCCGGCTCGTCGGAACGGACAGGAAAAGCTGGTTATTTCTGTTTCTTTTGGGAGTTCCTACATTCCGCAGTTTTGGCATGTCCGTTCACATAAGTATGGGCTTCTTCACGGAATCTTTCACGTTCCGATGTTCCGAGTTTGCCGAACTGGATATCCATGAGTTCGTCTATGTTTGTTAAACCGTTTTCTTTCAGAATTTCACATTATGATATAACTGTTCGTCCTACATGGCTATATATTCGAATAGCTGCATAATATATTTCATATTTGAATTCAAATCAAATTTAGCCTCATAAGTGATTTAGTTCACTACTCTCTAAAATAAACATAGCAACTTGAGTAAAATTATTAAAAACAATATTTATTTGTGCGAATATCGAAATAATTGTAATGTATATTCACTTGAAACTCATTCATTTGTTAATGTATTAAAATCATAATGTTTTACAATACAAAGATGTGTGGATTGTATAGGAAACGGTTAGTTGTTCTGATTACCAAATGACATTTACATCATAATTCATGAGTTGTATGTATCATCTTTTATATACGACTCTCCCATTAAAATATACACACAAGAGAGCAAAGGGCTTTATTGAGTTGATAACCATTGTTTCTGCTTTGTAATCCTAAGAATGAGTCAATAATATCAGACTTCTGAAAATAAAATTGTACTATTCTTGAAAATTTTACATTCAAAATTTTATTTGTTCGGATTTTATTTTTATCAGATTAAATAAGATTATTTGTTTGTTTAATAAAAAGAAGTAAAAACAGTAAAACTAAATTTTGTGACATAAAAACTAGATTCTTGATAGATTTACGAGTCTGTAGTCACTTTAAATTTTTGTGAAACTAAAAAATATATTTTGCTATATGAAAAACAGTATTTCTAAAATCATTGATCGTATTTCGGAAACTTTGAATTTTTTTGATTTCTCTTTTATCGTTTCCGGTCTTCTTACTTATGGAGTAATTCTATATACGACAGATAATATTATATCTCTAAATCTCCAGAATTACAATCCGGGAGTAATTGTTGTTATTTCAATTGCACTGGTTTATATATGTGGACTCATGTCATTTTCCATAGGGAAATTTCTGAGAATTAATATACTGTATATCTTTAATAATAATTTTTTCAACGATGTATTCAAAAAGACCTTGGAATTCATTAATTCCGACCCATATCAAAAAAGTGACGAGATAACAAAATATATATGTAAAGATAAAAGTTATTATAAAACAATTTATTCCAAAATGTGGATGGAACTAAGACATTGTGAGGAAGCCAAAGAAACAATAAGACACTTAAACAGATTCTGGATGATGGAAGCCGTATATGAGGGGTTGTTTGTCTCGTTTATTTTAGGGACTATTTCAAGTATATACTTTTTACATGAGAATTGGTCGAATGATGATTTAAAGTTATTTTATTTTATAACATTAATTTTATCGTTGATTGCAACGGTATTCAGCTTTATAGAAGCAAGAAGGTATGCAGAGACTCAAATAGTTGAGATAGTATTAACCTACAAAAGATTTATTGCCGTATGAGTACTTTACATGAGGTACAATTGTTGTTGTCGGAATCTGATTTTTCCGATGCTGTAGTCTGTGAAAACAAGAATCTGATACATCAGGTGCAAATGGAGAAAATCCTGGCTTATTTCAGTGAATTGTATACAAGGGCTGAGAAGTTTGACAGAAATGCTTTTTGCTATAATAAAGATGATATTTCTAGAAACATAGTCCATAATACCATATCTATTTTCGGTAACAGGGGGGCAGGGAAAACAACTTTCCTTCTTTCCGCATTAAGCAGGATATCCGGAAAATACAGTAGTGTGGTGTGTCTGAAGATAATAGATCCTTCTATCATTGACTGTAAGCAGCACCCTTTCATAAACATTATCGCTTTGATTCATCAGTATGTAGAAGAAAAGATTAACCAATTCGTATGCTGGAATAAAAACAATAACACTGACAGGGAACTGACGGAAGAATACAGGAAAATATACAAGAAACTTCTGAAGGGACTGACATTTATTGACGGTATAGGTACGGAAAATGTCTATAAAGAATGGGATGACGAACTGTTTATTTCCATGCAGGGTATGGAAAAGGCTGAAGCCTCAAACAGTCTGATTGACATTTTCCACAAATATGTGTTTTATGCTCTCAGGATCTTGAATAAAAAGTGTTTCGTAATATCATTTGATGATATCGATACCAATTTCCAGAAAGGATATGAAATACTTGAGGTAATCAGAAAGTATCTTACTACGGAACAGATTATCACCATTCTGACAGGAGATCTTGAACTTTATGGAAAACTGGTGAGAAAGGCGTCGTGGAACTGCTTCGACCGTGATTTCCTGAAAAAGGAATGTGAGTATGCGTCAAGGGATAAGAATGAATTCTCTAACATGGTCAACCATCTGGAAAACCAGTATCTGTTGAAAATCCTTAAGCCCGAGCTGCGTATCCATCTGTACACGATAATAGAAATAATAAAAGAGGACAACTGTAAAATAAAAATCAGTTTCGACAACAGTTCGGATAAACTATATACTCTGGAAGAATGTTACGAGAAACTTTTAAAACATATTAATCTACCTACAAACAACAGAAGGGTATTGTCAAGGGTACTTTATTTCATGATGTCTCTTTCCCTGAGAAGCCAGATAAGACTGTTGGGGCTATACAAGAACTGCATATATAAAAAAGAATATGAACTGGAAGACTTCAGGAAGAAGCTGGAAATCACCAACTCGCTTAACAGTATTTTCTGGAACGATATAAACCAAAAGGCTGTCAATGCGAAAAAACTTATAACACCTGACTTTTTCTATACAGTGGAGATGCAGTCATTCCTTATAAGGAACAATGTGCTGCATTATAGCTGTAATTTCATGCCTTATACCAATGATGAGATACTAAATAAGGCTTTGATGGCAATAGGTGCGCAGTTTAACATACAGGCGGGAAGGTTCGGCTATATGATATTCGATTTTTGGTTGAGAATCTCATATCTGCAATATGTTATAGAGACATTTGAAGCACCGGACAAGCAGGAAACGGTATTGAAATTCCTTGAATTCACTTCGTTGAACGAGAATGATGACCTGACGAAGAGTATAAGCCTTGCCCATGCATATTGCATGAAGAAGTATTCAATCCTTTATAAATTTCATTATAAAACGACTCCAGGCTCTATAATAATCAAAGGTTATCCGGAGTTTCGTAATTTAGACAAACTTTTTACCATAGCGTTTCATGGTACCCAGAACGAATATCTGCAGGAAACTGTTTTCGTGTCTGTTTATAAAATCCTTGCAGCAATCAGAGACTTGTTGTTTTATATGGAAACAGACGAACATGGCGATATTATTGATGAAAACGAAATGGAAAGTATATGCCTGTTGCTTAACAAGTTATGCCAATATAAGTTCTACAATGAACCTAGTGACTATACAAATTTGGGAATTAATGAATACAAGATGATGCAGTCCGGAAATGACGAATATGTCTTTGCCGACTTTGAGGATGAAAAGGTAATGGAATTTGCAACAAGGCTGTTCGAATGGAAAAACGATTTCAGGGACAAGAATATCAATGTTTCTGCACAACTGTTACAGCGCATATTCACAAGATTCTATTTCTCGGTAAATAATATTGATATTACAAGGAGATATGAGAATCTTGGAGACAAGATGAACGCTTATATTGTGGCTTTGCTTAATGCTGTATTGATAGAGAATGCCATCGAGGGGAACCTGTCGTCCATGGACTTAAGCAGTACAGGTGATATAGTCAGAATCTTTAAGGATAATCTGCAAAAGTATTTAGCAAGAAAGAAAAACAAATCAATATTATGCAACTTATATGAATGGATTTCACAGTGCCCTGTCTTCAGGATTTTCCTGAATCCGTATATTGTTGACATCATAGATAACAAACAGATAGAAGTGAACTGGCAGTTGTATAATTATGAAATAGACAAACGGAAAGCGAAAAGAATTAATGATGAAATAGATAAAATCAATTCAATCATAAAAATCATCAAAGAGGCTATAGAATGGGCTACAAATGACAGTGACAGCGAGAATACTTTGTATTACAACGAATATAAGTATAACAACATTGTCTTTGAAATTTTTATCAACAAGAAAATGGATAAAGAAGATTTCATTGAAAGGAAAATGGAACTATATGACAAATTAAGCTTTTTCAACAATGAACTTTCTTTGAAGACGACCTTGAAAAATGAGATTCAGGAAAGGTTCAGGGTTATGTATGCCAAGTTCGTTAAAGATGATTTTAAAAGGTCGGATATGACAACTTATAATGTGCTGCGTTCTATAGAAATAGAAGAACCTTTATATGAACATTAATTCGGTATGAATCCTATATTGTCAAAATTGCTGTATGATAACGAAAGTTTGTTTGAGTATGAAAGGAATATGAGCTTTTCATACAGCATCCCTTTTGAGCGTATCAAGGCAAGGCTTATAGCCATGGAAAGGTTAGAAAACAAGATGAAGAATGATGCGTTCTATGAGAATCTGGGTGATATGTATCTTGACAAATACAGGAATCTTCCCGAACTGCTTTATAAAATGCCCAGGGACGTAGCTAAAGACATTTTATGCTTCAGGGACGGATTCGTATTTATTAAAAAGGAAAAGTTTGAAAAATGGATGGAACTGATCAGTTTCATCCCTCCTACCCTGTTTATCGCGGCTTTCCTGATGGACAGATTTACATTATCCATGTTGTCCAAATCCGGTGAACTATGTACGTTCATAAAGACCTGCCTTTCACAGTTTGTACATACGGCACAACCTTTGGTATATATTCCGGAACTGAACTTTCTGATGTCAGAAAATGAAGGGCTGAATGACTTGCATATTCATCTTAACGGTTCTACTGAAACTGACGCTATTTGGCATTATATGATTCATAATCCTTACAGGACACTAAAGGATTTCATGTATGTCTATAACAATAATGCCATGGTGAGAAAACACACAGAACAGACTATTGCAAATTTCACTCCGGTAATACTGCTTGAGAGACTTAAAAGGGCATACAGTCTGAGGAGCCTGATTCTGATGAGAGTCGCATCAAATACGGAATTGAAGGATTTTACATCCGGCCCTGAACTTATGGATTTGGATTTCGGTATGGAGAATCTGGCAGGTAGCATTTTCAATAACGACAATAATATCACTCCTATTCTGGATGAAATCCTGTTCTATATCATAACCTTATGCGAACTGGAGAAAAGAGAAGAAAACTGTCTGGCTGCATGGTTGCACCACTATCTGCTGATAAAAGGTATCGCACACAGGCTTACTGTGATGCAGAAATCGCAAACTGGTTTTCCACAGTTCCAGCTAATAACGGAGAACTCTTTCAGATTCGGGATAGAGTCTTTTTATGCCAAAAGATTCATGCAACTGGCAGGAGGAGGTCCAATCTCGTATCTGAACCTTATTGAAGGAAGATTTTCCCCGCCCGACAACAGTTTCAAGCTACATATTCTTCTTTCCAGAATAAAAAAGGGATTTGAAGAGGCACAAAAGGAAAGTGCCTATCTGAATAATTCCAAGCTTATCCTTGTTGCTCATTTCATAAAAAAGAGAGAACATACACATGATAAGAAAATGCCTGTAAGACACAGACTGTTAAGGCATGAACTGAAGAAAAAGGCGCTGGCACTTGTGCTGTATATGAAAAAGGATTTTGCCGCAGCAAAGCTTATCAGGGGCATAGATGCGGCGGCAAGTGAATTTGATGCCGGACCGGATGTGTTCGCACATACATTCAGATTCCTCAGGAAAAACGGTATAGACAAATGCACTTTTCATGTGGGAGAAGATTTCAGGCATATATTAAGCGGTATAAGAAATATTTATGAAGCGATAATGTTTCTCGAACTGCAAACCGGCGACAGACTGGGGCACTGTACGGCACTGGGTATATGTCCTGAACTATGGGTAAACAGAACCGGCAATACTTGTATCGTTTCACAGGGTGAATGGCTTGACAATCTGGTTTTTATATGGTATATAATAAAAGAAACCAAATGCAAGGAACTGCAAGAACATATCATACGTCTGGAAAATGACATAGCGGAACTGTCGCACAAGGTTTATAATTCTTCATACCCTCCATATATACTTGCCGAAGCATGGAAAATGAGAAAGTATAATCCTTTCCTCTATCTTGAAAGCGAGTTTTCATATACTACGGACAACTGGTATAATATTGAATCTCCCGAAGAGGAACTTTCCATACGCAAGAAACTGAATGATATGAAAGAAATTAAGGATATCTGTATGATTTATCACAGGATGTACGGCAATAAGGAAAATGCCTATGATAAGCTCATCGAAATAGAGAACTGTAATCTTCTGAAGTATAATGAGATAAGAATATTGCAGAATCTTGTTTTGAACATTATGGCATTGAAAGGTATAGTAATCGAAACGTTGCCTACCTCAAATGTCAGAATAAGCTATTATAAGAATCTTGGCGAATACCACCTGAGCAGATGGATATGCAATAATACGGAGAACGTGTTAATTCCTCCTGTAGTATTGGGAACAGACGATCCAGGAATCTTCAGTACGAATATCTATAACGAGTTCGCAAAAGCATATTTGCATCTTGAAGCTTCCCAGTCTTCATCCATCACCTCTGTATCCGACAGGATACTTAAAATATCGGGTATTCATAATAATAGTAGAATTTATAATTTCATCCAACATGAATAATCAAAAAAAAGCAGCATTGGCGTTTCTTTACGCTAAATTGCATTGCAAGATTGGCAGACGGTCAATACTTGACATTAATATGAGAATTGTGTATAACTACAATTTCATAGTCAATAATGACAGGTTTAATCTGATAGACTTGAAACACCAGAAATGCCTGACCGGAAACAGAAATTCAATGTTTGACCCTGATACAAAATCGGTAGTTAACTTGAATATTGGAGAAAATAGGCTTCAGGCTTTCGATAATCAGTCAAGGTCATTTATAAAAGTAAGCAGGACTGATAATAAAATAACCGTTTATGATTCGAAGAGCAAAGAGTTTAGTGTATATGAAATAATTGAGTAATATAACTATATTACCCGTTGGCGGAATTAAATCGATAAAATATTTATGTATGAAAGGTTGCGCATATCGCTGATATTTAGTAAATTAGAAGTGATCAAACTATTAATCTACATTCATCGTATGCACAACCTATATGCAATATTCGCAAAATTTCTGAACATATGCAAACAAGTAGCCGGCAATTTAGTCAATGAGTCAGGGAATGTACCAAGAAGAGGAGTAGTTCCCAAATTCTCAGACCTTGAAATAGTAGCATTGAATATGACATCAGAAGTAACCGGCATCGACAGCGAATCATTGTTGTTTGCAAAGCTACAGGAATATAGGAATGAAATTCCCAATCTTATATCCCGCAGACAATACAATGACAGACGTAAAATTACTTCGTCCCTATGTAATAGAATCCGTGAAAGAATGGCAGCGGAGATAGATGGAGGCGAAGACTATTTCTGTATTGATTCGAAACCGATAGAAGTATGTCGTTTTGCACGTTCCAAGCGTTGCAGTATGGGAAGAAAGGATTTTGAGAAAGCACCATCAGTCGGATACTGCGCATCACAAGGTGTGTTTTATTACGGATATAAACTCCACGCGCTCTGTGGATTAAGTGGAGTCATCCATTCCTTTGACCTTACCAAGGCAAGTGTACATGATATTCATTACCTGAAAGATGTAAAAGTGGACTATAGTAATTGTACAGTCATAGGAAACAGAGGATATATAAGCGCCCAGGTACAATTGGATCTGTTTGAAACAGCCAATATCAGATTGGAAGTACCATACAGGTGTAATCAGAAAGAATGGAAGCCGACATTTCCGGCTTTTGCCAAAGCGAGAAAAAGAATAGAAACCCTATTCTCGCAATTGTGTGACCAATTTATGATTATTAGGAATTATGCGAAGGATACTGGCGGATTGTTTGCACGGATTATTGGGAAAATTAGCGCTATTACAATCCTGCAATATATTAACTACAAAAATGGAAAACCCATTGGCAGAGTTAAATATGCACTAATTTAATTCCGCCAACGGGTACTATATTATTAATTTCTGAAAAATGTTCTATTTTTAAAGGTTTAATGCGGTGTATTGCTTTTATGAATATTGATTAAAATCTTTGTTTTTATAACAATGAGTAGTTTTTTAATAAATATAAAATTCACAATATATACATACCTGTAAAAACAATTATAAAAACCTATTATGGTGTTTTTTATTTGGTTATTCAATCGAAAATTCCTACCTTTACCTCGTTGGAACAAGGCAAATTCCTATCGGAAAAACATAGAAATGAAGCAGGTGCAGAAGTGGGTGCTTTTCTTTGAGTGTTATTATAACGAACTGAATATCAGTTTAGATTAAAAACGCCGTTAGTCCCGTACGCACCGCTTAAAAGTCCTTGATTCTGAATGAATCAAGGACTTTTTTTATGCTTTTCCTGTTTCAGGTACTCCCTGGCAGCAGCTATAAGAGTATATTCTGCATCGAAACAAGGAAACCTATATACGGTTTTCTGCGGTTTCTTCTGCTTGTTCTACGTTTCCTGCACCGGAACCTTACGTTTTTCATGTGGGAAACGTAGGTTTCCGCATAGAGAGCCGTACGTTTCACGGTCGGGAAACGTAAAAAGCGCTTTTCCATGTTTCTTTTATTTCATAGTCCTTTTTAGGTTATCTATTTTGATGTTAGAAATCCTCTTGTGGTAAGTTCTTCTTTTCCCATCCTGCACTGAATACCCCATCTTGCGAACGTAAACGGGATACAAGCAGGTCCAATAAAACCTTGTGTTCTCCTTGCATTTCCATATCGCAATAAACAATTGCTTTTTTGCCACTTGTTTTGTGGAATAAAGCATTTAATTTTACGTTGCGGTCAAAAGACAAGACATTCATGATTATTTGTTGTATTTTATTGGACAGATTTTGCTCGCACTCCACATGGACTGTATATTGAAAAAGTCCTGATTCTTTTTTCTCAATCCATGTGCATAAAGGCCGGAATAGGCAATGTGTGATTAATACACAGGCCACTAAAACTGCTGCTTCTGCATATAGACCGACTCCAGATAATGTGCCGCATGCAGCAGAGCACCAGATAGTAGCTGCTGTGTTCAGCCCTCTGACATTAAACCCGTCTTTCAGGATGAGGCCTCCTCCTATAAAGCCTATCCCTGAAACAATTTGTGCTGCCACTCTTGACGGATCTCCATTACCTATCGTCATGTCACATGAGAGTACGGTAAAGGCTGCAGCTCCTACTGAAACAAGGATGTTAGTCCGCAACCCGGCATTACGTTGCCTGTACTGCCGTTCAATACCAATTAATGTGCCCATTACGAAAGCACACCCCATTCTTGCCAAGTAATCGTAAAATAACATCATATTTTTTTCTGGCAAAGGTATTGCGGGAATGGGGGAAGGTGGTATTAGAATATTGTTAGAGTTGTATTAAAAATGCGTTAGAATGGCTTTTAATGCAGTCCATATAAAAATATTTCCGATTTGGAGATCGTATTTATAAACTTATCTCCCATGTGTACTTTTCTTCTTTCAGTAGGTTGGAAGAGCAGAAATAATCATCTGTTATTTTACAAACCTGTTCAAGTGAGATTTCTGTATTTTTATGAGGTCCGATAAGATGGAATACTTGTCTGTTCTTGTCAAATAAGAATATTTGGAAGATTCTGATATTCGTTCTAATGATTTGTAAAGTATGTTTGTTAGCCTTATTGGTTATAAACATACATATTTTTGCCGGATAATATTCGGATGAAAGAATTTCCTTTGCTTGTTCTGTTGTGGCATTGCTGATTACTACATTTTTTGTTTCTCCCATTGAAATGGAAAAACCTTTTGGCCTGTTTTGCCATAACCAGCAGAGTGTACATAACAGCATGCCGCAGGCAATTAATAAAACTCCATAACCATTAAGTGTACCTTCCAGTTTATTACCATAACGGCCACCCCATACTATTCCATGACTACTACCTTGAGTCATTAGCAGATAGATTGCGATGCCGAACATGATGATTGTAAAGATTATTAATAAATAGGAATAGGTTCTTTTTGATTCGTTACTTTGAAACATATAATGAAATTTGTTTATATCTGATAATTATTATTGTAGATATATTTCTATTTTTATCTGTAATAGGAAATCGTTATCTTTTTACTGATTATAATATGTATAGGTACATTATTCTTTTTTTCTTCCAGAGGGCAGTCAAGATGTCTTGTTTTTGATTTTTAGATGCTCAATATTTGGCAGAACCGTCAAAGGTTCTATTTTCTGAGAATAGGAATCGGATATAAATATTCATATTGTTGGTACAGATGAATTAATGTGGAGTAACTTTGATGAACTATACTAATAACCAAAGATACTGAAATTTATTTGTAGGGCCATGATATTATATTGGGGAATTATATGCTTATGCTAAATAACATCTTTGTAAGAGTTCTATATTCTTATACAATGTTATGTGAGGTGTTGGAATAATGACACCTGTCAATGATGGTAAAAATGTATCTGATAACACAATATGCAAGTTTTGGTTTTTCCTTACTTTTTTATAAATTGCATATTATCTGGATTTTGTGATGAACAGATGTTTTTTTAAGTATGGCTTGCTTGTAGTAATTTAGATTTTAGGTGAAAAATGAATGCCAGAAGATTTTCTTGCTTCATTGTAACTCATTCATTATGAAATAAACGGATAAACTGTGAGATTCTGAATAAATTAAGTCAAGAGATTATGGGTGCAGAAATAAAGATTTATCAAAGTTTGTGGAAAAACTTGCTGTTGGTTATATGTTGTGTGATTTTTGCTATAGGAGCAATTTTTATTATTGCAGACGATAGTTGTAAAACCATGACCAAAGTTTGTGGAGGCTGGTTAGGTGTTATATTTTTTGGAGGTGGAGGGCTGTTTATATGCGTCACTACTTTTTATAATTCTATAAGACATATCCCATATTTAATCCTGAAGTGATTTAAACTTTTCTTTTCCTTGCACATTTTCTCAATAGCATAACGGAA
>ERZ772893.2867-NODE-2867-length-13103-cov-12.599019_pt1 | contig 13103 bp, 16 predicted proteins | sample MGYA00511482_ERZ772893 | MGnify/ENA primary metagenome ERZ772893 (study PRJEB29015, sample SAMEA2737687) | human gut metagenome | biome: human gut; feature: human-associated habitat; material: faeces | place: China | collected 2012 ...
ACACCAGTCTCTTTTATATTAGCAGAACTATCTCCATACATACATACTTTGTCAGTCATAGTACTACTTGGATTAGTATTAGCATCAGTAAATCCTACATGTATCTCATCAGTATAACTAGTACCACTATCTAGTTTAGGATACTCTGTAACTTTTTCATTTACAATATTACCACTACATACTTTATAATCATCATTATTATTATCATTAGTTAATATTTCAGCTTTACTATTAACATTAGTTACTTTATTCTTCTTTACTAATACAAAATCACTTTTTTTGAACTTGGTACTTTCGGCTTTTTTATCAAGTAAGCCTTTATTCATAAGTTCTTCAATAGTAGTACAAAAATATTTATTCTCTTTATCAGTAATATCTAACCAGTAATTACTATCATCATTTTTTTCAGTAGCATATGTTTCAGCAGCCTCTTTAATACTCTTTTCACTTAGTGTTGCTGCTTTTCCTTTGGAGGATTTTATGGCTTTAATAATACCATAAGTAGAAAAGACTAGAATTAATCCTATTATAAGTATTACTGCTAGTAATTCTATTAGAGTATATCCTTTTTTATTTAGCTTCACTATTGTTCTCCTAATAAGATTACTTTTTTTACTACTTTCATTGCTTCTTTTAATACTTTATCATCATCTATTTCTTCGATATAATTATAACCATCTTTATCTTTATTTAAGTATGCTACTTCTAGACTAGCGGTATCACTACTATCATAATCTCCTACTGAGAATAATACTATTTCTTTAGGAGTATTAGGAAGGGAAAATACGGTGATTATTGTACCTAATTTGAATTCATTTTTTTCATTTAAGATATTAAATTCCATATTAACCTCCTAATATTGTTCCGATGGTAATAAATATTACTATACTTATTACTAGTGTTATTATTATAGTTAGGGTGCTTATTGTTACATAACCTGCTGTTTTTTCTAACTCTAATCTTTTTACTTTGGCTATGGCTTTTTTTCTAGCAATGGTATTAGCTTCAATTAATTCTTGATAGTCAGAATAACCATCATTAGCATTCTTTCTTAGATAGTCAAATGGTTCACTTAATTTATCGACATGATTTCTACTAGTAGTAATGATAGTATTTTTTTCAACATTCCATTTTTGAACTTTATTTGGATTGAAGATGATATTTCTTTTATTATTATACTTTTCCATGTTTATCCTACTCCCATTTAAATAGTCTTACTTCTTCCATATCTATTCCATATTCTCTTATATATGATTCATGGTATTTTAATTTTTCTTCCATTAATTTTATTATTTTCTTACCTTCTCTTGTTTTGGCTATATCTAAGTGATTTATGATATCTATTACGATATGATATCTATCTATTTCATTTTTTACACGCATATCAAAGGCTGTTGTTATTGTTCCTTCTTCGATGTAACCATGGACACTTATGTTTTTGTTTTCTCTTTCATAAGTTAATTCATGGATTAAAGTTGGATAACCATGATAATTAAATATTATTGGTTTATCTTTAGTAAATAGTTTATTGTATTCGGTATTTGTTAAGCCATGTGGGTGTTTAGTACTTGGCTCTAATTTCATTAGGTCTACAACATTGATAAATCTAATCTTTATATCCGGAAGATAACTTCTTATAATAGATACCGCTGCCATATTTTCAAGTGTTGGAGCATCTCCAATTGAAACAAGTACTATATCAGTTCCTTTATTATCATTACTAGCAAATTCCCATTTTGACAATCCTTTAGCGCAATGTTCTTTAGCTTCTTCCATTGTAAGCCACTGAGGACGCATATGTTTAGAGGCTACGATTACATTGATATAATTTTTTGTTTTTATGATATGATCAAAGCATGATAGAAGGCAATTACTATCTGGAGGTAAATATATTCTTACGATATCGGCTTTTTTGTTAACTAGATGATCAATAAAGCCGGGATCTTGATGGGTATATCCGTTATGATCTTGTTGCCATACATTTGATGTTAAGATATAATTTAGTGATGATATTTCTTTTCGCCATGGTAATTCTTTTGATACTTTTATCCATTTGGCATGTTGACTTGCCATAGAATCTACTATTCTAATAAAGGCTTCATAACTTACAAATACTCCATGTCTACCTGTTAAAATATAACCTTCTAGCCAGCCTTCACAGGTATGTTCACTAAGGTATGAATCCATTATTCTGCCATCATATGATAGGTATTCATCTTCTTTTTTCTTTGTTAAATACCAACATCTATTATCTGCTTCAAATATATGTGATAATCTATTACTCATTGTTTCATCTGGTCCAAATACTCTAAAGTTATTAGGGTTTTCTTTTATGATATCTCTTATAAATTCTCCTAGTACACGCATATCTTCTTTTTCTATTTCACCAGGATGGGTAAATTTTACAGCATATTTATCGATACTTGGTACTTTTAATTCTTGTAATAGTAATCCACCATTGGCATTAGGATTAGCTCCCATTGGATTATATGGTACTAATTTTTTTAAATATGGTAATAAATGTCCATTATCATCGAATAGTTCTTCTGGATGATAACTCTTTAACCATTTTTCTAATTGTTTTAATTCTTCATCATTTTCAAGTGGTATTGGTACTTGATGACTACGGAATGTTCCTTCTACTTTTTTTCCTTCAACTAATTTAGGGCCTGTCCATCCTTTAGGAGTTCTAAGTACTATCATAGGATAAAAGACTCTTTCTACTTTATTATTATATCTAGCATTATACTGGATTTTTTTTATTTCTTTTATTATTCTATCTAGAGTAAGAGCCATATTTTTGTGTAATTCCATAGTGGTACTTCCTTCAACTAAATATGGTTTCCATCCATAGCCATATAATAGTGAAGATAATTCTTCATTACTTATTCTAGATAATACTGTTGGATTACTTATTTTATAACCATTTAAATGAAGTATTGGAAGGACTATACCATCTCTTTTGGGATTTAAAAATTTATTTGAATGCCAACTAGTGGCTAGTGGTCCGGTTTCGGCTTCACCATCTCCTATTACACAGGCTGCGATTAGATCGGGATTATCAAAGACTGCTCCAAAGGCATGAGACAGGCTATATCCTAACTCTCCTCCTTCATTTATTGATCCTGGTGTCTCAGGAGCAGCATGAGAGGCTATTCCTCCAGGAAAGGAGAATTGTTTAAATAGTTTTTTTAATCCTTCTATATCTTCACTTACTTCGGGATAGGTATTACTATATGTTCCTTCTAAATATACATTTGATACAACAGCATTACCTCCATGACCTGGACCTGATATGTATATCATATTTAAATCGTTCTTTTTGATTATTCTATTTAAATGTGTATATATAAAGTTTTGTCCTGGTACTGTTCCCCAATGTCCTACTATTTTCTTTTTGACATGACTCCATTTTAATTCTTCTTTTAATAAGGGATTATCTAATAAATATAATTGTCCTACTGATATATAATTTAATGCTCTGAAATATGCATTCATATCTTTTAATTCTTTTTTTGAAATACCCATTATATCACACTCTCTATTCTTTATTTAAGTATATCATAAATTATTTTTCTTAGCAATAAATTTTCTTATTTTTAAAGTAAAGTCTTTAGTCTTTACTTTATCATATATAGCCTACTAATTGTAGTCTATATATGAACTATATTAAGATATTATATTTAGGGTGAAGTGCTTTCTAACTACGATATTATCAAATAAAAAGATATTATCTAGTATTTTTTAATTAATTTAACTTATAAATTTTAAACTTTAATAATAAGTTTTAAATAAAATATTTTATTTTATAATAAATTATGGTACAATTATTTAGGAGGAAGAAGTATGAAAATTATCGAACTTACAGAGACACAATTTAAAAATTATTCTAAATTACATAGTTCTAGAAATTATTATCAAACTGTAGAATATGCTCATAGTAATAAGGGTACTATATATTATTTAGGATATATTAATGAAAATGATAATACTTTAATGGCAGCAGTTCTACTACTAGAAAGAAGTTTAGGAAAAATTAAATTTGGTTATGTTCCAGGATCTTTCTTAGTGGATTATAATAATGATAATTTATTTAAAGACTTTATTACCTCACTTAAAGATTATTTAAAAAAGAAAAAATATATTTATGTTACTACTGATAATATTTCAACGTATAAAATGTTTGATAAAACTGGTGATGTTGTTTATTATGATACTAATATTATTAAGTTATTTGATGAATTATCTTTTAAAAAAATAGGAAAATTACCTATTAGAAATGTTGTTCTAGAAACTGAAAAAACTCCAGAAGAGACTTTTAAGCTATTTAATGCTAATACTAAAAGAAATATTAATTTATCAATTCGTAGGGCTATTAATATTTATAAGGATGAGAGTAATAATATTAATCCATTGTTAGATATGAATAATACTATTAAGAAAAATAAAATTATTAATATTATTAATAATTTTAATGATGATAATGTTAAGGCAGAAGTATATTATGCTAAGATAAATCCTGAACAATACGTTAATAATTATAGATATATTCTTAAGGAAGAAGATAAAAGAAATGATAATTTAAATGAAATTATGCAAAATATTAATGTTAAAAAAACTGATTCTATTATAAATAAAAAAATGAATTCAGATAAGAAAATTACTAAATATCAAAATGAAATAATTAAAGCTACTGGTGTTTATACTAAATATCCTAAGGAAGTTATTATTGGTGGTATATTAATAATTAAAAATAATAGAGAAATATATTTTTTAGATGAAGCATATAATAAAGATTTAGAAAAGTTTTATTCTTCACATTTGATAAAATGGGAGATTATTAAAAAATATTTAAATGAAGGATATAAAATATTTAATCTTGGTTCTATTAAAAGTATCGATAAAAAGGATGGTAATTATACATTTAAAATGGGATTTGGAGCTAAGGTATATGAGTATATTGGTACTTATGATTTAATTATTAATAGATATTTATATTACTTTGCTAAATTCATAGTTAAAATTAATGAAATGATAAAGAGAATTACTAAAAAGTAATTCTCTTTTAATATATTTATTTTAAGTCACTACTTCCAAAAGGAAAAGGACATAAATCTTTAACTAGATATGTTTCTTTTTCACCATCATTACTATATAAAACTATTTCAGCATCTTTAGAAAAAAATTCGCTTATAGTTTGTCTACATATAAAACAGCATGATGATATTTTAGGACTATCACACATTACATATAGTTTACTAAATTCTCCTTTTTTATAACCGCTGGCAATGGCGGAGGTGATGGCTACTCTTTCGGCACAAATGGTTCCACCATATGAAGCATTTTCAACATTTACTCCTCCAAAGCTTTTTCCATCATTCATTAAACATATACTTGCCACTCTAAAGCCCGAATATGGACTATAACTATTCTTTAATAATCTTTTTAAACTTTCTTCCATTAAAATCCTCCTAGTAAATTAATTATTTTTGGTACAAATATTATTACTCCTACTACTAAAGAAAAGATACACATAAGAAGGACAGAAGAAGCTGCTATATCTTTTACTTCTCCTGCTAACTTATTATATTTTGGACTAACAAGATCAACTAATCTTTCTATTGCTGTATTAATTATTTCACTTACTAATACTAGTCCAATTACTATAATTATGATTATAAATTCTATTTTATCTATCTTAAGAAGATACGATAAAACTAAAGTTATAATACCTAAAAGTATTTCTCTTTTAAAATTATCTTCATTAATATTAATAAATCTTAAGCCATCTATACAATTCTTAAAACTATCTTTAAACTTCCGTCTTTTCTTAGTTCGTGAAAGCATATTAGTCTCCTTTATCTATTGATACCGTATTCCTTAAGTAATTCTTCTTGTTTACCAAACATTTCTTTTTCTTCTTCTTCAGTCATATGATCATATCCAAGTAAATGTAATAATCCATGAGTAGCTAAGAAACATACTTCTCTTTCTCTTGAATGATTATATTCTATTGCTTGGTCATAAGCTATATCTACTGCTATATAAATATCTCCTAGTAACCTGAAGTCTTCATAAACAATATCAGGATTATCTTCTAAAGCAAAAGATATAACATCAGTTACTCTATCTACTTTACGATACTCCTTGTTTATTCTATGAATTTCTTCATTACTTACAAATATTATATTAAATATTGCTGTTTCTATTTCTAATTTTTTTACAACAAATTCCATATATTTTTGTAATTTATCTATTTCTATTATTTCTTTATCTGTTTCATTAAATATTTCAAACATAATTATCCCCCTATCATATCAAAAACATTTATATTAAAAGAATATAACATAACTAAAACTAAAATTATAATTATAAGTATATCTAATATTGTATCATTCTTAAATAATTTTATTTTATTTTTTATAGCATCTAATCCTACATATATTAAGAATCCTACTATACCTCCAACTAAATTAAGTATAATATCATCTATATCAAATACTCTACCTATATAATATTGTACCACTTCGATGGTAAGAGAAGCTATTATAGTAAGAATTGTTACTACTCCTAACTTTCTATTCTTAAGTAAATAAGAAGATAGAAAACCAAATGGTATAAATAACATTATATTACCCATAACATTTCTAAAAAACTTATGAGAACCAATATCATATCTAAATATTTCTTTAAATGGTATAAAATTAGAAGTTCCATAGTTAATATCTTGAAAAGTTACTACATGAAATAGACATAATAAATATATTACTGCTAATAAATATATTATTTCCTTATGAAGTAAAAACTTCTTATGTTTAGTAATTAAGTAAGTTATTCTTAAACTAGATATAATAACTGTTATTATAATTAACATCGGCCATACATCTGGTAGTACTTCCATAAATGTCTGTTTTATCACTTCTACCATCTCCTTCTTACCTCATATTAATTATATCTTTTTTTTTACTTTTTTACAATACTTTTACTTAATAAGTAAGAAAAAACTTCATTACTGAAGTATTTTTTCATATTTAATTTTTCGCCTTACGGCGAATACCCTCTTTTTCATGGCGAATCGCCTTCGGCTCACCGGGTCCCTACCGACCGAGCCGGCACGGAGGTCTTTTTTTGACAAGCATCCACTACCAAAGTATGACATATCAAATTCTGTTACACAGAAATTTGATATGGATCTGAACTCGTACCAGTTCCTGACTTCACATTTGCATCAGAGTTCAGAAATAGGACTGGCGCGACCCCATACGCATTATAGACGTAGCTGTTGTAGTAGACTCCACCCGACGAATAGACATACCACACATTGCTCGCGATGCCAGAACGAGGGGTTAATAACCAACCATAGTTTGGCGCTACTATTGCTTTCATCCAGTTATTTGAGGTACAGGTACTATTATTATAATTATTTAAGTTTTGACTACATTTTCCTAAATCTGCAGCATAGCCATAATCACTTGGATATGCTAGTGCTATCTTTCCTGTCCATTCTGTTGGTCTTCCGGAATATACTGTTGTTCCTCTTTCTTTTTCATATATTTGATTTGGATATACTGAAAAACTATTATGCCCTCCTAGATAATATATTGTATCAGATATTAAGTTTCTTGTTGTAGCATTCTTTATTCCTGTGCTAGTAAAATTACATGCTTTAGTTGCGTTACTCTGTCCTGAATAGCAGTTACCACTTTTTGCATTATAATATAGGCTACCTCCAGTAGTTTTTGATTCATAACCAGGATTTAATAATTTCATTAGTCTGGCATCTGTCCAGTCATTTTTACCATAGTCATTTTCTGCTCCTGTAGAAACATTTTTATTATCCCAAGAATATTCTCCTATAGATTCATTTCTTATAAGTTTTATCTTACCATCAAACACCCCTATTATTCTCCATGTTTCGCACGTAGAACTAGATTGATTAGAATAATTACTACAGTTAAAATAAATATAATTATTTGGTGATGCTCCATAATATCTTATATTATTGCCTACATCTTTCATAAGGCTATTTTTAGGATCATACTGATATGTAATACTATTATTTATTACTGCTGTTTTAGTTGCATTATTATATAAATTAGTTATGTATGATGATAAAGGTGATTTTTTTTCAGTTACTAGTGTTACTCCTGATGGAACTATCAAATCACCGCCATTTTCATAGCCTAAGATCGTAGATAGTGTTGCAGTACTAGAAGTTGTTCCTGTATTTTCAACAGATAGTTTTATATATTTGCTTTTACCATAATCTACTGTACCAGTTACTGGGTCGATAGTATCCGTATAATACTTTACTGTTATATTAGTACCGCTATAACCTACGCCATACTTAACTATTCCTTTATTGGTATTAGTTAATTTATAGTATACTGTTTTGGTACTACCAGCAGGTACGGTAATGGTAGTTCCATCGGTTATTGTAACATTATAATAACCACTTGTATCTTTGGTTATATCGCTACTTAAAGCAAATGTTTGATATAATCCTAGTATAACTATAGCACTTAATATAATTACTCCTACTATTACTAGATGCTTTTTCTTCATTATTTACCTCCACATTAAGTTACTATGAAAAAATCCTAGCATTTCTACTAGTTATTTCATATTATTTATCTAGATCATATTTATCTAAATCTTCCGCTATTTCAAGTTGTGACTTTATTATATTTTTGACTCTATTTTTATATACAGTAATGTTCTTTTTTAAGAGCATTGCTTCATGCTCAGTCTTTTCAGCATTTAATAATGCTTCATGGACAATAGCATTAGCATTATTTCTAGCTTCTTCTACAATCATATTTGCTTCTTCTCTAGCTAAACTTTTGATTCTATCAGAAGTATCTCTCGCTGCCATTATTGCTTCAGTTACTTTTATTTCACTTACTTTCTCTTCTTTTAATTTTTCTTCTAATGAAGAGATTTTTGTTTGCAACATTGCATTTTCATTATTTAATTTTTCTAGTCTTTTTATTACTATATCAATAAATCTATTTACTTCTTCCATGTTATAGCCTTCATTAACTACAGTAAACCTCTTCATTATAGTCACCTACTTTATTACCATTCTAAATCTGGATCGTTTTTCTTTTTACCTTTTTCTTCGTCTTCAGAAATTGTTCCTTCAACATTAACATTCTTTGGAGTACATAAGAATATTCCTCCACCTATTTTTTGAAGATCCCCTCCAATAGCATATACCGTTCCACTTAAAAAATCTACTATTCTTTTTGCTTGATCGGGAGTTACTCTTTTCATATTGACAACAACAGTATTTCTTTTTTTAAGATGATCTGCTATCTGTTGACTTTCTGAATATGCACGAGGTTCTAAAAGAATCATTTTACCTGTACCATTTGGTATTGTTACTTTTTCAGCATCATAGTATTCATCTTCACTTACTTCGTCCATAACTTCTTCAGTTACAAATTTTTTTAATTTGTTTAATGCCATATTCATCTCTCCTATTCTTCTTAATTTTACCATATTTCTTTTTAAAAAACAATATCTTTTTTTATTTAATTACAATTTATATTATTTACTTTATATTTAAATCCTTTAACTTTGCAATTATAAGTTACTGACACTGTACTTTTTAAATCAATTTCTTCTTTATTTATTGGATTAACTAGTTCACCACCTAAATAACCAGCATCCACTAATGTCTTTAATGTTATTTCTTTAGGAGTACCACTGCAATCAAAGCCTAACTCATACTTATTTTGATTAACATATATTTTAGCAGCACTTTCTATATTATCAATCATTTTTTCACATGATCTTTCTTTATTTTTATCTATTAATACCATTACATTTGGTATTAGTATTAATGATAATATTGCTATTATAGCTATTACCATTATAACCTCAATTAAAGTAAATCCTTTTTTATTCATTACTATCACCATGATATAATATTTTTTCTAACTTACCAGTACAATGCATTTCATCTTCCTCATAACTTTCGCCTTTATATAAATACATAACACAATTATTTTGAAATATATATTTACCTGTATATTTAGCTTTATATGGGTATGTTGGTTGAGCAGGAGTAGTTATTTCTTTATTAAATTCATAATCTTTTTCTACATCGCTAGTTATTATATCTAATCTACTCTTTTTAGTACCTAGTAGTGTTAAATAAGATCCTATTAAAACAACAAATAGAATAAGTAATCCATATAGAACTGCAGTTATTGCAAAACCTTTATTATTTAACTTCATAATTCCTCCTAGTAAGTAATTACTTTCTTATCTGTAGTACCTAACTTATTTTTATTTTCTTCTTTAATAACAATAGTATCAGGATTGCCATCAGATATATATTTACTCTTCTTTAACATGTTAAATACCATATCGATATCAAATTCTTTACCATTATTATCATAAGCTCGACATCTCTTTAAGAAAGTCTTATCAAAATCTTTATCAAAACATGATACTTCAGGTTCCCAGCCTACTCTTAAGGCTGCTTCTGTTTCATATGTTTTTCCATTATAACTAGTAGATAAAACATATTTAAAATTATCGTGTGTTTTTACATAAGGACTACCAAATGGTAATGCTATTATTTTTACATATTTACCTGGTATTACTTTTTCTAACTCATCATATACATAAGCTATTTCTTTTTGTACTCTATCACCACTAGATTTTTTAATATCTAGATGCGTCTCTGTATGATTACCTATATCATAACCATTTTCTACCATCCATTTTAAGATTTTATCATTATATTCGCTTTGATTAAATATACCACCATTTACAAAGAATGTTGCAGTAACATTAGTGTCAGGATGTTTCTTTTTAAATTCTTCTAATATACCAACTGCACTATTCTTATCAATAACAATATTACCATTATCATCTAGTCCAGTAACCTTAATATTATCTTCATTACCATCATCAAAAGTAAGTATAATAGGACTCTTACCATAACTAGCTTTTACTATACCATTAATATAATCATCTAGTCTAATCATTTCATAACCATTTTCATAATAAAATTCTAAGTCTTCTCTAAAAGCTTCTGGTGTTCTATTATAACCATCTTTATCGACATTACCTCCTACTGTACCAGTACTATTACTAGTCTTTTCTCTAATACCATGATACATCATAATAGGTACTTTGCCTAATTCATTAATACCATCATTAGCTAGTTTATCTTTATCTAATTTACCAAGTGATACTACTACATCAATTGAAGTAACATCTTTAATACTTTCTCCCTCTTTAATACTTTGACTAATTACTTTGTCTTTCTTAATATTATCATCATATTCATAACTAATATTAACTTTAATATTCTTATCTTTACTAAAACTATTTACTTCTTCTAAAGTATTTAACTTTATCATTATATTTTTATCTTTTCTATGTTCTATCTTATTATTCTTACTTAATATAAGTAAGCCTCCACCTACTAATAATATTAATGCTATTATAATTATTACTACTACTAAACTTCTTTTTACTCTAGTTTTTTTTCTCATAATTTATTTCTCCTCTATTTATTTAATTATAATACATTTTTATACTTTTGAAAAGATATATTTTGTAAAGTATTCTATTATTATATAAATACTTGCATTATTTTATCTACACATACAATTATTTATTTTAAAGATTATGAATATAAACTTTAAAATACCCTCTAAAACCTTAGGTTTAGAGGGATATTATTATATTAATTATTTCTTTAAATATTCAATTGCTTCTTTAAAGTTATCTACTCTTACTATTTCTAAATCATATTTATATTTATTTTTAGTCATAATTGCTTCTTCATAGTTAGCAGTAGGTACAAAAACAATTTTAACATTATCTTTAGCGGCTCCCATTATTTTATATTTTATACCATCTATTTCTCCTACTGTACCATCATATGATATAGTTCCAGTACCTGCGATTTTACGATCTTTAATGATATCTTCATCTGTTATAGCATTATAGATAGTAAGTGTTAACATTAATCCACCAGAAGCACCTGATTCACTATTTTTAAATTTAATATCTATCTTCGGATCAATATCATAATCATACTCTGTTACTATTACTACTCCTACTACTTTAGAATTATTTTCAAGATATATTTTACTTTTTACTTCTTTTTCTTTATTATTTCTTAATATCTTAAAAGTTACTGTATCATTTTCTTCTTTATTATTTATAATTTTCTTAATATCGTTTACATCTTCACAAGTAGTATTATCAGCACTTAATATTATATCTCCTACTTCTAGGCCATTATCTTTAGTTCTAGCAATAACAACATTTTTCTTTTCTTTGATAGTTATACTTTTACCAGCTTCAGTATATGCTACCATCGTAGCTATATCTAAGGAATTATCACGCATAATAGTATTTCTTCTATTTATTTCTTTTACTGATTCATTAGATATTTGTCTTTCTTTATTACTCTCAATATCATAACTTTTTAATTTGGCTAGTAAAAGAGAGGCTGGTGTTCCTTCATACTCACTTACATATAGCATATTTAAACTACCTTTACTTTTTTTATTATAATTATCCATTACTACTCTATCAGTTATATTTATAGTACCTCCTGGTGCCATAATATAATATGGTAATTTTACATTAAAAAATAATACTATTAATATCATTAATATTATAAATTTATAATTCTCTTTAATAAATTCTTTAAATTTCATTATATCCTCCTTCTTTTTTCTTATGTTATATCATATATTAAATTATGAAAAAATATTCTAACTTAATGATTATTATTATAACTTTTATATTCTTAATTTTAATACTATTAAATAGAGAAATAGTATCTTATACTATTATAAACTCTTTTAATATTTGGTTTAATACCTTAGTACCATCTATGTTTCCTATGTTTATATTATCTGATATATTAATAAACTATAATTTTATAGAATATATACCAAATAACTTGGAAAAACTTGCAACCATAGCGCAAAAGGAAAATGCACAAGCAATTATCCCTATAATTTGATTAAATACATTCCATACTATCAGAAGAAAGTGCTCTTCTTTATTTTTCATAAAAAATAAATCTATCGTTTTTCCAAATAAAAATATAAATAATGTCC
>ERZ772893.2875-NODE-2875-length-13047-cov-22.506235_pt1 | contig 13047 bp, 6 predicted proteins | sample MGYA00511482_ERZ772893 | MGnify/ENA primary metagenome ERZ772893 (study PRJEB29015, sample SAMEA2737687) | human gut metagenome | biome: human gut; feature: human-associated habitat; material: faeces | place: China | collected 2012 ...
AAAGATGAATAATCTGTTCTTGCTTATTACCGCTACAAAGATAACGACTTAATCGGATGATTGTTCATTGAAAATAGTTTTGTTTGATAACAAAAAGTTATATTTATTCAAAGAGCAAGAGGGCCAGTTACGTGAACTGAACCCTCTCTTCCTCTTTTTACCCCTCGTGTAAACAATTAGTCTACCACTTTAAAAAGATTCTTTTCTCCTGACTGGCTGTCCGGTGCTACCCAGAGGGCGAAATCTCCCGGTTCTACCGTCTTTACCATATCGATATTCCAGAAAGCGAGTTCACTGATGGGAAGTTCGAAAGATACAGTTTTCTTCTCACCTGGTTTTAAAGTGACACGGGTGAAGCGTTTCAGTTCTTTTACCGGACGGGTGACGGAGCCTATCATGTCTTGTACGTACAGTTGGGCGACTTCCGTTCCTTCGTACTTGCCTGTATTTTCCAGATCGAAGGTGACTGTCAATACGTCGTCTTTCTTCAAATTGTCGGAAGACAATTTCACACTACCGTACTGGAAGGTAGTGTAAGACAGACCGTAACCGAATGGAAACAAAGGATCGAAACCTGCATCCATATAGAATGAGGTACAGCCGAGTGAAGTCTGACCTGCTTCGAGGGCAATGTCGTCTATCAGTACTTCGCTTCTCGTAGCGGGACGTCCCGTATTATTGTGAGCATAATAAACAGGAACCTGACCGACCATTTTGGGGAATGTGACAGGTGTCTTCCCGCTCGGAACAGCCTTTCCAAAAAGCAGGTCTGCCAAAGCAGGACCGCCCATGGTGCCCGGATGGAATGAATAGAGCAGGGCTGAAGAAAGTTCCGTTTCCTTTCCGATAGTCAGCGGACGTCCTGCCATGACAATCGTTACCACTGGTTTACCGGTTTTGGCAAGGGCGGAGATCAGTTCGCTTTGCGCGCCTTGCAGGTTCAGGTCTGCCAGGCAGTGCGCCTCACCGGAAAGGATGGCTTCTTCACCTACAAAAGCGAGTATGACGTCGGCACGTGCAGCGGCAGCAGCGGCTTTAGCCACACCTGCTATGTTTTTGTCACGGCTGTATGTCAGCCCGGGTTCATAAATGATTTGCACTTTGTCGTCTGCCAGTTCTTTGATTGCGGTCAGCGGAGTCATTGTATGGGATTTTTCGCCATCAAATACCCAGGTGCCCAACTGGTCGTATGGTGCGTTTGCCATTGGACCTACTATGGCGATTGTTTTTACAGAAGATTGTAGCGGAAGCGTTTCATGATCGTTCTTCAATAAGATAGCAGACTCTGTGGCTGCCTGTTTGGCGGCTTCCAGATGAGAAGGAGCGTATAGGACATTGGCTTTCTCATCCACGTAAGGGTTTTCAAACAGTCCCAGACGATATTTGATTCGAAGAATATTACGCACGGCGTTATCTATCTCCGCTTCTTTGACTTTGCCTTCTTTTATCAGCCCCGGCAGCTCCTTGACAAATGTGTTGCCCACCATTTCCATATCTACTCCGGCATTCACCGCTTTCATCGCTACCTCTTTAGAGTCAGCGGCAAAGCCGTGAGCGATCATTTCGGTAGAAGAAGCCCAGTCGGTAACCACCAGTCCGTCAAATCCCCATTCGGAACGGAGTACATCTTTCAGAATGAACGAATTGCCTGTGGAGGGTACTCCGTCATTATCGTTGAAGGAGGTCATGAATGTTGCTGCCCCTGCTTTGGAAGCGGCTTCGAACGGTGGAAGGTAGACGTTGCGTAAACGACGTTCCGGAATGAAGGTCGAGTTGTAATCCCTTCCGCCTTCCGCCGCACCGTAACCTACAAAATGTTTCGGGCAGGAAGCAATCGAGGTGGGACTGTTCAGGGAGTCGCCTTGAAAACCTTTCACCATGGCTACTCCCATAACGGTAGTCAGATAGGTGTCTTCACCGCATCCTTCCGCCATACGTCCCCAACGAGGATCACGGGCGATATCGATCATGGGGGCGAATGTCCAGCGGATACCTACGGATGAGGCTTCGATGGCCGCTACGCGTGCGCCGTCTTCAGCCACTTGCGGGTTGAACGATGCCGCCTGTCCCAACGGGATGGGGAAGATGGTCTTGAAACCATGAATAACGTCACGTGCCATCAGCAAAGGGATGCTGAGGCGGGACTCCTCGATGGCAACGCGTTGCAGCGCATTGATGCGTACCGGGTCAGTTTCATTCAATATAGAGCCGGCACCGCCTTGTTTTATCAATCCGCTCATGTCTTCAATATTGCCGTAAGAGGTGATTTGGTTCATCTGTCCCAGTTTCTCTTCCAGTGTCATTTTGGACAACAGAGCTTCTACTTTCTTCTCTATCGCTGTGTCGCCTTTGTCATTCGTCATTTGCGTACAGGAAACGAATGGCAGGAGGAAAAGGCACGCGGAGAAAATCTTTATTACTTTCATACCTATCAAATATTATTTTTTTTGAAATACACGTACATAGTCGATCTCGTAAGTTGCGGGAAGGGCCGACTCATCCACCCCTTGTGCACCACCCCAGTCTCCGCCCCATGCGAGATTCAGCTTCAGATAGAAAGGGGCGTTGAATGGCCAGGTGTTCCTGTTGTTGGCCTTGTCATTGTCGAAGCGGAAAAGTTGCTTTCCGTCCACGAAGGTGCGGATGAAGTCTTCCGTCCACTCCAAAGCATAGACATGAAACTCGGTCTGTGCGGTAGGCAGGAATGTCTCGCCGGTCTTTTGCGTACCGATGGAGTGGTGGTAGGCTTTACAATGGATCGCTGAGGACACGTAGTTTGCATTATAGCCTACTTCCTCCATGATATCAATTTCTCCGTCGTCCGGCCAGGCCGTATAGTTCTTCGGCATCATCCAGAAGGCGGGCCATGTTCCTTTTCCCTTGGGCAGTTTCAGACGGGCTTCAAAATAACCGTATTTCCAGCTTTCTTTGGTGTTCATACGGATGGAATAAACCGTTTCGCCTATCTTCTTGGCGATAATGCTGAGGATGCCGTCTTTTATGGCAGCGAGTTGTTCGTTGCCTTGATTGCCGGCTACATAATGCTGCAATTCATTATTTCCCCATCCGTTTTCTCCTGTTTCATAATACCATTGGTCGAGATCGGGTTGAGTTCCTTTGTTGAACTCTTCGTTCCACACCAGTCTGTATCCTTCGGGCACGGTAATGTCCGGATCGGCCGACGGTTCCGGTCGGGCTGCCTGTGTCACAGGGATGGAAGTGCGTGCGGCTCCGGCTTTCACCACTACCTTTCCCTCGCGGGACTGGTAGGTGGTGTTTGCTTTAACCGTGACTTCAACTGTTCCCTGGCTGCCGTTATCAGTTATCTTGCAACTGATCCAATCTTTGCAGGCGTCGTCGCTGAAAGCGGTCCACTCCAGTCCCGAGTTTATTGTGGCGCTGGTGACGAGACCTTCGTGAGTGGCTGAAAGCTGGGCGGGCGATACGTCGATTACGGCAACTTCTGTTTCTTCATTGTCACTGCCACAGGACAGAACGCTTAATAAACAGACGAAGATTGAAAGTATTGTCATTGGTTTCATGCTTTTGTTTGATTAATCTTTATGCTTTTGCAAAATGATGTCTTTGATTATTACTTCCGTATTGGCAGGATTGCCTCCGAAGTCAAACACCAGTTTCGCCTGGGTGATGTCTACTCCCTTGGCATTGATAACTTTGGCGGTTACATCTTCTCCCGCAGTGAGTTTTACATCTTCTAGCAGGAAAACAAAGATATTGTCATTATCTCCGCCTCCTACCTGAACGAGTTTGATGGTGGCGGAACTGATGTCGTTAGATGCGTTCAGTATCACACGGAAGTCATAGTTCTCCTCTGCCGAGGCGGTAAGTGCGTCACTGATGAAAGTAACTTGGTTCTGCCACTTTTCATTGGTTGCCGTGGGGAAGTTGAGTGTGTACGTTGCCCCGTCGATATTGAGTGCCGGGTTGGCAATCGGATTCCAACCGGGAGCATAATAAAATTCATTGGTGAATGTAACGCTGTGCCACAGGTTGTCTTCACTGTCTACCGCACTCCATGTCGGTTCCGGAGTCTCTTCTTGTTCGGGTACTATGGTTCCGTCATCGTTGGCGTGATCTTTCAGTACGATGCTTTCTATTGTCATCACTGTTCCTGCTGCATTGCCTCCAAAGTCGAAGACGAGGTTCAGGTTGGCGATGTCAAGCCCCGGCATATTGCTTTTCCAGAAACAGACCGGCTCGTTGGCAACCAGTGGCGTTTTGCCTTCGAAATAATAGATTTTATCTTCTGTGGCATCAACCAGCTTCACCGTCACATTCGGATGGTCGATTGTAGAAGTCAGGATGACGGAGAAATCGTAATTCTTTCCGGCATCGGTTGCGATGTTCGTCTTTATCGGCATTTGTGCCTGCCAGGTCTCACTGGTTGCTTCGGGCAGTGTTACTGTGTATGTACCGTTAACCAGTGAGTAGGCCGGGTCCGCAATCGGACTCCATCCCGGTGCATACCAGAATGTTGGTTCACTGATTGTGGCAGTCCGCCATATATTGAAATTGCTTTCTGGGTCGAAGCCACCGAAGCCCGTCATGATGGTTTTGTCGATATGGAAGTTTCGGGTGATTGCTCTGTCGCTTACTCCATTCGAGTTGGCTATTTTCACTTCTACACTGTAATCACCGGCCTTGCGGTAATATTTCGTCATGTTGAATGAAGAAGAATAGTTTTTGCCGTCAATAATCCATATCGGCATTACTCCCTTTTGTCCCTGAAAAGAGAAAGTCACATAATTGGTTTCCTGATTCACGTCGATGCGGATACAGTCTTCGTAGTCCGATACCACCGGAATGCCGGCTTCGTTGGGTGATGTGAAGCTTTCGGGCGAGCAGGCCGTGATGTTAAGAATAAGGGTGAGCATCAGCAATGCTCCGCTGATTTGTTTATATATTTTTTTCATAATTCCTCTTTTTAAGTACATTAATAATTGTTCTGAACTAAGGTACCTTTGGCTGCGTCGATTTCTTTCTGTGGGATAGGTAGATATTTCTTGCTTGACGACCAGCTGTTTGTACGATAACCATACGCATCGGGAACCAGTACACTGGCAGCTTTGCCTGTACGGATTAAATCCCAGTAACGTTTGCCTTCGCCCACGAATTCAAGATGACGTTCTTCGATGATGTTGTCGAGTGTAGGTTCTATTTCGGTTACCAGTCCGGCACGTTTGTGCACGAGGTTCAGATACTTCTTGGCATCACCCTGACCGGCGCCGCGTGTGATCAGTTCGGCAGCATTGAGCAGTGTTTCCGAGTAACGGTAAATGCGTAGATTGTTGTTCCAGTTCAGCTCCGAACTTGACTTCTGGTCTTTGTTGTTGCCGGTGATGGCAGCATATTTTTCAAGGAAGAAGCCGGTGTCCTGATAGCGTGTGGTGTATGACAGTTTATCGCCTGGGTGTTCCGCATTGTGAGCGTCAAGCACGGCTTGTGCATTCCAGCAAGTGGCGTTGCGGCGGGTGTCGTTATTGGAATAGCGCTCGTAGGTTTCTTTACGTACCGGGCAGAATCCCCAGCCACGGTCGTGATTGTCTGTTCCATTAGGCCAGATATACGGACTGATGAGTGTCGGCAGGGCAGTTCCTCCGGCAACGAGGGGACTTCCCCAGTCGCGTACGGCATTATCGTCTTTGTAATTGATCTCGAAGATGGATTCGATACTCCATTCACCGGTTTCCTTGAAAATATCGGTGTAGTCCGGCATCAGGTCATATTGAGGGCTGCTGATGATTTCTTCCATGTATTTTAAAGCGGTGGAATAGCGTGAATCGTCATTCTGATACATCACGATTTCGGCATAAAGCATATATACCATTGCTAAGGTTACACGACCATAGTTTTCGGAATCTTCTCTCATCGGGAGTACGTTGAGCTGAATTACTTCTTCAAGACTGGTGACCATCTTTTCATATAGCTGGTCGGCAGTCAGTTGCTCTGCAACATACGGAGCGGTCAGGTTCTTGTCGAAATAAGGAACATTGCCCCAGAATTTCCACACCCAGTTGTAGTAGAATACGCGCAGGGCGATGACCTGAGCTTCGTAATAGGCGCGATTGGCGTCGGTTACATCGGTTGCCCAGTCCAGATAGGTTATTACGTCGTTGCAACGCTTCACACCGCTATATGCACATTTCCACAGACCGTAGATCATATTGGTGGGAATGGCTTCAAAGTTCATCATCAAGTGCCACGGCTGGTTGTCGGTTTTACTGTCACCACCCACCCAAAGGTCGTCTGCCATGATATCGCTCATCAGATTGACAGGATTATATTCGTCGAATGCCCAGTCCGGCCAGTGCAAAGGGTCATAAGCAGCTACTACGGCTTCTTGAATGTGTTCGTCAGTGGTGAAGTAAGTGTCTATTGTTTCGTCCGTAGGAGATGAAACTTCCAGAAAGGAGTCAGCGCATCCGGTGGTTAGAAGAACGGATGCCATCAGGCATACTGCTATGTATTTATATTTTTTCATAACGTTTTATGTTTTTAGAATGAAAGGATCAGAAAGAAAGACTTGCGCCGATTGTCCATACTCTGGCTTGCGGATATACACCGTAGTCAATGCCAAGTGAAGTTCCGCCGGAAGAGATTTCGGGGTCGAAGCCGTGATATTTGGTGAAAGTAAACAGGTTCTCGGCTGCCACGTAGAAGCGTAGTGAAGAGATGAATACTTTCTGGGTCAGTGCGGCAGGCAGAGTATATCCCAACTGGATATTCTTCAGGCGCAGATAGCTGCCATCGTAGACGTAAAGGTCGGATGATTGCCAGTTTACGTTGTCACCTTGTACGAAGCGGGGGATACGGTTGGAGGTACCTTCACCTGTCCAGCGGTTCAGCATCCATGAGGGCAGGTTGCTGGTGGCGATGTCCGTACGGCGGGTTGCGTCGTAGATATCGTTTCCGGCAGTGCCTTGCCACATCATGTTCAGGTCGAAGTTTTTCCAGCTCACACCCAGATTGAAGCCGAATGTCCAGTCGGGCATACCTTTACCTATATCTGTACGGTCGTTCGCATCAATGATTCCGTTGCCGTCTACATCTACGAAGCGGACATCGCCCGGTACGGCTGTCGGTTGCAGTAATTCTCCCTTGTCGTTTTTGTAAGCCTTTACTTCGTCTGTGTTCTGGAAGATACCAGCTGTCTTATATCCGTAGAAGAAAGGGAAAGGTTTGCCGTTTTCGGCGCGGCTGATATCACCCGTTCCTTGGAAGGAGTCTAGGTTTTCCCAACCGGATTCGTTACCATATTCTATCAGTTTGTTCTTTAGGTAACTGGCGTTGGCGCTGACACGGAAGTTCCAGTCGCTGACGCGGAACTTATAGGCTGCTTCCAGTTCGATACCGCTGTTTTCCATTTTACCCACATTACCGATAGGTTTAGCTTCACCTACATAGAAAGGGATATTCATTTCCATCAGCATGCCGTTGGTTTTCTTCTTGTAATAGTCTGCTGTAAAGGTCAGGGCATTGTTGAAGAAACCAAAGTCCAAACCGAAGTCGAGTTGTTCGGACTCTTCCCATTTCAGATCGGGATTGGCCAGCCCGCTGGCTTTCACGCCGTTGATTACGTTTTCGGATGAACCGAAGATAGCATTATTGCCGGGAGAAGTCAATACGGTATATTTGAAGTTACCGATATTTTCGTTACCATTCTTACCCCATGAAAGGCGGATTTTGGTGGTAGTCAGCCAGTTCGGGCGTTTGTTCATGAACTTTTCGTTGGTGAGGTTCCATCCCAAAGAGAAGGAGGGGAATACGGCATAGTGATTGTTGGGGCCGAAGCGGGAAGAACCGTCACGGCGTACGGTCACCTGCAACATATAGCGTTCGTCATAATTGTAGCTTGCACGTGCGAAGATTGAAGCCAGTGTGGCATCTACCGAAGGAGCACCTGCGGCGTCACGATCTGCATTGGCTGCCAGTCCGGTACTTGCGTCGATATAAGGACGGCTGTAATTGGTGATGTTATTGCGTGAACCGTACAGATAGGAGCCTGAACTCTTTTTGGCGGATTGACCCAGCAATACGGAGAAAGAGTGCTTGTCGATGCTCTTGTCATACATCAGCACGTTTTCCAGCTGCCATACGGTTCCGTCTTCTTTTCTTGAATAAGCGGAAGACTGGGTAGAAGATTCACCGCTTCGCAGATAATAAAGAGGTCTGTAACCATCGTATCCCCAAAAAGAGAGGTCGGCACCATAGGAAGTCTTGAATTTCAGGTTGTCCCATAATTGCAATTCTGCAGAGAAGTTAGCGACGAATTTATGACTCCAGTGTTTGTCGCCCGGCAAAGAAAGTTTGGCAATCGGGTTGGACATTTCACCGAATTCGCCCGGGATGCTGAAAAGTTTTCCGTTGCGTGGGTCATATACAGGCGTGTACTCTGCCGTTGTACCGTATTTGTCGAACTGGGCTTTTATCGCTTCTTCTGTTTCGTCGTACACGTTCAGTATGGGAGACAGGGCGAGTGCCGATCCCAGTGGTGTGCCCCAGGTAGAGTTATCATCAAAATTCGTACTTTTAATGCGGGCATAAGAGAGGTTGGAAGTCACTTTCAGGCTGTTTAGCCAGTTACGTTCTTTCGATTCGTCGAAGAGGGTGTACTGTGTATTGCTGCGCAGTGTCAGACGTTCGTAGTTGGAACGGTCGAAGTTACCTCCCACGATACCGTCTTGTGTGTAGAAGCCCAGAGAAAAGAGGTAATTTACTTTTTCGCTCGCACCACTCACACTCACTTGGTGGTTCATCATCGGAGCATTGTTGTTAAATACTTCGTCTTGCCAATTAGTGCCTTGACCGTAAGAGTATGGGTCACTGAATTTTGGGGCGATACCTGCATTGATCGCACCTTCATTGATCATGAGTGCGTATTCCGAAGCATTCAGTACGTCCCGTTTTTTCCAGGCACTCTGCCAGCCGTACGAAAAGTCGTAAGTTACTTTCGTTTTGCCGATCTTGCCGGTTTTGGTGGTAACAAGGATAACACCGTTGGCGGCACGTGCACCGTAGACAGCTCCGGAAGCGGCATCTTTCAATACTTCGATAGAAGCGATATCATTCGGATTCAGGTAGTCCAGCCCACCTTCAAGCGGCATACCGTCTACAATGTAAAGAGGATCGGCGGCTCCGTTCTCGGTACGAATGGTACCTACCCCACGTACGCGGATTTGTGCAGCGGCACCCGGCTGACCGGAAGAGGATGTAACGGTAACACCGGAAGCTAAACCTTTCAGGGCATTGTCCATACGTACCGGGGCTGTGGAGGCCAGATCATCAGCGGATACTTTGGCGATAGAGGCCGTCACAACGCTTTTCTTCTGGACGCCATAACCCACTACTACCACTTCGTCCAATGTCTCGGAGTCTTCCTGTAGGACAATTTTAATATCTTTATGCCCTTTTACCGCAATTTCCTGTGACTTGAATCCTATATAAGAGATGGAAAGAATAGCGTCGGCGGGTGCCGATAATGTGAAAGTACCGTTGAAATCGGTGATTGTACCTGTGGAAGTATTCCCTTTCACAACCACATTTACTCCGGGCAGAGGTTCGTTGTCCGTACCACTTACCACCGTACCTTTTATCTGTATATTCTGTGCATATACAGCAGCTAAGGTGAAGCTTAATAGAAATAAAACTGATAATAACTTTTTCATGAGTTTTACTAAATTAAGATTAACTATACTCTTTTTATGTTCGCAACCGAACGATGCAAACATAAGGCTAAATGGTATACGGCTTGATAAATTATGTTATTCATAAATACGTCAAACCGGGAAAAAAAATACGCTATCAATACGTCATATTATAGTAACGTGTTGATAACTAGATAATAAAGGGTACGTTTGTTTGATACGTCACAACAACAGATTCAGAAAAATAATCAGTTTCCGAATCTGTCGGGGCGACTATTTGTGTCAGAGGTAGTTGCTTAAGTAATCTGTCAAACTGTCTTCCCGCTCCAGACCGAACTTCTTGCGCAGACGATACCGGATCGTCTCTACCCCCCGGACGGAGATATTCAGAAGCGGTGCTATCTCTTTGGTAGAAAGGTTCATTTTCAGATAGGCGCACATCATGCGTTCATTGTTGGAGAGATCGGGGTGTTTGGCATGAAGCCTTTTCATGAAATTATTATGGATCAGGTCGAACTGGTCTTCGATTCGCTTTAATACCTCGTCGCTCTGGATATTGGAATCAATTTTGCTGTTGATCAGTATGAGCTGCTGTTTGCTTTCACGGGAGCCTTCGCCTTTCAACATGGCGGATACTTTGGCTATTTCTGACTTAATCTCGGTCAGCATCTCGTTCTTGCGTACGAAGTTTATCATCAGGTTGGCCATTTCCTGACTTTTGTGTTGCAGGTCATGCTCCAGCTTTTCTTTTTCCAGTTGCATGATCTGTTTTTCGTTCCGGGCTTTTTCTTCTTCGTATTCCTTTTCCATCTCAAACAGTTCTTTGTCTTTTTCTACAATGGCTTGTTGCTTTTTACGCTTCACACGCATATCGTCCCATCGATAAACACCCCACATACCGAAGAGAGCCAGAACGATGTAGCAGATGTAAGCCATTACGCTGCGATACCATGGCGGGAGTATGCGGAATGATATTTCATCGGAAGAGGAAGTGCCGTCGGGGAAAAGGGCTTTGATTTCAAATATATATTCGCCTTCGGGCAGATTACTGTATTCCTTGGTGCGTGCAACGGTGAAGTCCGACCATTCTCCTTTGTTCAGACGATAACGAAAATGGGTGTCGTCACTCAGAATTAAAGAAGAAAGCTCATATTCGAAACGGATGGAATTCAGTGCATAGTCGATAGACAGTGCAGGTTTTCGCTTTAGGAAATTGGCCGTATATACCAGTGAGTCTTTGGGATAAGACAGATACATATTCTTTATATATAAGGAGTGACTGCGGTCTTGTTGCTCTCTGACAGCAGGAATGCTGAAAAGGGCGAAACCGTCTTCGTTAGGAATAACCAGCAATGAATCGGATAGGGGAATGATGGCCTCGAAGTTGAGCACCGACTCTATCTTGGGTTGTCGGATAGGATTGATGCTGGTATTAGCCCCTTTCTTATAAGTTCCCAGATTGGCGATACATATTTCATAAGGGCTTAAGCTGATGAGATGGTCATTATATTCCAACAGACGTGAATAGGTTGCCGTACCGTTCAGAAGATTGTTCATATCCGGGTAGGGTTCCATGATATCTTTATGGATGTTGTGTTTATAGATGCCGGACGGTGTGGCAAAGTAGATACGACCTTTAATTTTTGCGGGGTATATATGATTTTTTGAAGGAAAGCCGTCTTTGGTATCATAATCTTTCACGCTGGTGACCTTTGTCAGATTTTCGGATAACTTGATATGGGTAATATGGTCTGTGTTATACATCCAGATAGTTCTTGCATCCTCTTGTTCGAAGAGACGGCTGGAATCGTTCAATCCTTCGATTTTGCAGACGACACGCCACTCTCCATCTGTTTTTTCCACTAGATAAATGCCGTTGTATACACCAATGTACATCAGGCCTTTACGATTCATGACCTGCTGACAGCACCATGCGCCGGTGATGTCCGTCACTCGTTTCATTCCGTTGTCCTGAATCAGGAAAATTCCCCGGTCGTGCAGGCAGAAAAGTTCGTCTCCTATATGGCAGAGGTTCCAGACCTGGCCGCTTGACTGCGGAACGGGACGGATATCGGGCAGGTTACCGTTCGATTGCACCGGATAGGAAGTGTAGTATAAACCACGGTTAGTACCTAAATAAAGAGAACCGTCTTTTACTGCTGCCGTATATCCCGCTCCATAAGAGTAGGGGTATGAATATAGATTCGTAAAAGGAGAAGTGAGGCAGACATAGTCAATGCCACTATCCAGTCCTGCCCAAAGATTGCCGAAAGTATCAAAAGCAACGGAAAGAACTGTGTTATTGTGAAGTCCGTTATTCTCATTGAAATATTTGAGCTTCATGGTTTTGCAGTCAATCAGTATCAGGCCTTTATGAATAGTACCCAATGCAATCTGGTCATTTTTTGCCGCCACGCAGAATACTTCATTTTCGCGCATGAAGTCTTCGGCACCGGTAACGAATGGTTCCATTGTGCGTCCGTCACAGTAAAACAATCCATTATAGGCGGTTACCACAAGTACGCCACTTTTATAAGGTATAATGCCACGAATGCGTTTTGATGCCAGGTCTTCCGCACCCTGTAACGGGAAAGGGGTATTGCCTACCAGTACCCATACTCCCCGGTCGGTTCCGATATACAAGATCCCCTTTATCATGCTCGAACAGTCAATCTTGGCATCCGTCTCGATGGCGGTATACTTACCGTTCAGATATTTCACTATGCGGCTGTCTCCCTGAAAGTACATGATATTATCTGCTTCGTGAATGTTCCATACATTGCCAAGATAGCGGCAATCATCTTTCAGCGTATCCGACATACAGTAATATTTTAAACTGCCGTCCCTGCCCGGTTCATAATAGCCGAACTCATTGATTCCTCCTGCATAAATCCGGTTATGAGCGGTAGATACCAAAACAGAACGCACATCTGAAGTATTGTTCAGCGGGAAAACGTTCCACGCATTGCCGTCGAATTGTAACATACCGTTCTTATTGGCAAAAAATACCCATTTATCATCGTAAGGTGCTATCTTCCATGTCTGAGCGCCTTTGCCATAGAGATTCTTATCGAAGTTGATAATGAAACTGTTCCAATTGGCGAAGGTTTCAATAAAAGGTAAAAAGGAAAATAAGAGAAACAGATTGCGTATCAGGTGTTTTTTCATATGTATTAATCATTTTATTCTACAAAAATAATGTTTATTTTCAATGTAGCCTCTTAATGCTGATTTTTATGTGCCGATTTTTAATAATCCGTTCAACAATGTTTGGGTGAAATCTGTTGCTTTTCATTATCTTTGTCTTTCATAAAAACAATAATTTTAAAAAGTATGAGTATCGAATTAGGAAAATTCAACCAACTCGAAGTGGTAAAGGAAG
>ERZ772893.2876-NODE-2876-length-13045-cov-9.770285_pt1 | contig 13045 bp, 7 predicted proteins | sample MGYA00511482_ERZ772893 | MGnify/ENA primary metagenome ERZ772893 (study PRJEB29015, sample SAMEA2737687) | human gut metagenome | biome: human gut; feature: human-associated habitat; material: faeces | place: China | collected 2012 ...
TCCAGCCCGTGGCTTTCATCACGTAATAGAGGTTCATGAAGACGTTGCGGTCGGTCAGCAGCTGGTAATCCTGAAACACGATGCCGATTCTGCGGCGCAGGTAGGGGATGTCGCGCCGTTTGAGCCTTCGCAGGTCGAAGCCGGCCACACGGCCTTCGCCCGTGAGCAGCTGCACTTCGGCGTACAGCGTTTTGAGCAGGGTGCTTTTCCCGCTCCCGACGCGGCCGAGCAGATAAACGAATTCGCCCGGCGCGACGCACAAATTCACATCGGAGAGTACCATCTCGCCCCGCTGGAGCAATTTGGATTCGGACGTGCTGCCGAACGGGTTGTCCGCATGATAAATAGCCGCGTTTTTCAGTCTTACAACGTATTTTTCACTCATAGAGCCGCTCTCTGGAATTATTTTCCAAAGATAGTCAAAATATTCGTTCCGGAAAGTTCCCGAAGCGAAAAAAATACCTCCGGCGGGCCTCGGTCCGGTTTCGGAGAGGCGTTTGCGGATGTTTTTGTTTAATGAATCAGCCGTTTGTTTTCATAAAATAACCGCAATAATTTGCATATCCGCCCCGGCATGCCTACTTTTGTATAGACGTGCCGGGAGATTCCGGCCGGACAGTGACGCTAAAATTTATCGAATGAAAGAATACGAAATCCTGCAGGAGATCATGCGGGATGCCAAGATAGGTTGGTGGCAGGCCGACCGCAAACGTCGTATGTTCCACGTATCGGAAGGGCTTCGCGATCTGCTGGGCCTTGCCACGTGCCAAGTGAGCTACGAGGAGTTCCGGGATATGATAAGCCCCGCCTACAGGGACTACGCCTTCGCTTCGGTGGGGGTGCGCGGGGGCGATTTCAACGAGGAGCGCCTTTACCCGCTTCGGGGACGGAACGGCGAGATCTGGTGCTACTGGAAACTGCTGCGCGAGGAGACCACCGAGGACGGAGGGATGCTGCTGACGGGTTATTTCCGCGTGGGCGATCCGCCGCTCGAAAAGATCAACTCGCCCGAACGGCAGCAGATCAACGACCTGCTGTACCGGCTCAACAGCATTTCGCATACGCTGCTCTCGCTGCTGAAAACCAACGATCTGGATGTCGTCATCGACAAGATACTCACCGACGTGCAGACCATGTTCCACGGCGGCCGGGCCTATATCATCGAATTCGACCGCGAGCGCAGGACGCACGACTGCACATACGAGGTTACGGCCGAGAACGTCACGGCCGAGCAGGATTTGGTAAACAGCCTGTCGATGGACGAGGTGCCGTGGTGGACCCGGCGTATCGAGAACGGCAATCCCATCATCATCTCCTCGCTCGACGAACTGCCCGACGAAGCGTTCCGCGAAAAGGAGGTGCTCGCCATGCAGGACATCAAATCGCTGATCGCCGTACCGCTCGCCTCGCGCGACAAGGTGTGGGGATACGCCGGCATCGACATCGTGAACGAACCCCGGAGATGGAGCGGGGAGGATTACCAGTGGTTCGCGTCGCTGATGAACATCATCAGCCTCTGTATCGAGCTTCAGCGCTCCGAACGGGAGGCGCAGTCCGAACGCACCTACCTCGAAGGCCTTTACCGCCACATGCCGCTGGGCTATGCACGGCTGCAAATGCTGCGCGGCGAGGACGGCGCGCCGTCCGATTTCAGGATTTTGGATTCGAATTACGCCGCCGACAAGATCTCCGGCAGCCGCCGGGAGCGCTACATCGGCAAACGCGCATCCGAGCTGGGACTCGACATGCGGTTTTACATGCCGATTTTTTCGCAGGTGCTCGACGGCGGCGATTATGTCGAACACGATTATTACGACGAGCAATCGAAACACTGGATACACTCGATTCTCTACACGACCCACGAGGACGAGGTGATCTGTCTCTTTTCCGACACGACGGACGTGCACAACGCCCACGAAGCGCTTTTCAACAGCGAAAAGCTGCTGCGCAACATCTTCGACAACGTGCAGGTCGGCGTCGAGCTGTACGACCGGGAGGGGTATCTGGTGGACCTCAATAACAAGGACCTCGAAATCTTCGGACTCAAAACGAAGGAGGCGGTGCTGGGCGTCAATTTCTTCCGCAATCCGCTCGTTCCGCAGGAGATCCGCGAAAACGTGCGCAACGGACAGGAACAGGCTTTCAAACTCGATTACCATTTCAACCGGCTGGACGGCTACTATCCCTCCGAAAAGAAGGGGAACGTCCAAATATACACGACGGTCACCATGCTCTACGACATGTACGGCGAGCTGATCAATTTCGTGGTCATCAACATCGACAACACCGAGATCAACGAAGCCTACAGCCGTCTTGCCGAGTTCGAAAGTTCGTTTTCGCTGGTGAGCCGCTTCGGCAAGGTGGGCTATGCGCGATTCGACCTGATGACGCGCGACGGCTATGCCGTGCCGCAGTGGTTCCACAATATCGGGGAGCGGAGCGATACGCCGATGCCGCAGGTGATCGGGGTTTACGACCATGTGGATCCCGAAGACCGCGCCGCCATATTCCGGGAGATCGGGCGCGTCAAGGCGGGCGAATCCAACGGCTTCACGCTCGACCTGCGCGTCACGCCCGAAGGCGAACCGACGGGATGGACACGTGTCAACGTGGTGCGCAATCCGCTGAACACCGACCCGTCGAAGATCGAGATGGTCTGCGTCAATTTCGACGTCACGGAGCTGAAGCAGACCGAGAAGAACCTGATCGAGGCCAAGAACAAGGCCGAGGTCAGCGACAGGCTCAAATCGGCTTTTCTGGCCAACATGAGCCACGAAATCCGCACGCCCCTGAACGCCATCGTGGGATTTTCGAACCTGCTGGCCGAGACGGACGACATCGGGGAGCGGCGCGAGTACATGCGTGTCGTCGAGGAGAACAACGAGCTGCTGCTCAAACTCATATCCGATATTCTGGACCTTTCGAAGATCGAAGCCGGCACCTTCGAGTTCAATTACGGCCGGGTGGACGTCAACCGCATGTGCGAGGAGACGGTGCGTTCGCTCAGTCTCAAGGTCAAGGACAAACCCGTCGAGCTGATCTTCGGGGAGCACGATGCGCAGTGCTGCGTGGTCGGCGACAAGAACCGGCTGATTCAGGTCATCACCAACTTCATCAACAATGCGGTGAAGTTCACCGACGAAGGCTCCATTACGCTGGGCTACCGCACGGAGGGCGGCGAACTGCTTTTCCATGTCGAAGACACCGGATCGGGCATCTCCGAAGAGCATCGGCAGAGCATCTTCGACCGTTTCGTCAAACTCAACAGCTTCGCGCAGGGCACCGGACTGGGGCTTTCGATCTCGAAGAGCATCGTCGAGCAGATGGGCGGCCGTATCGGCGTCGAATCGGAGGTGGGGCGCGGTTCCCGGTTCTGGTTCACGATTCCGGCCGTGACGTGCGATGCACCCGAAAAAAAGAACGCAGCCCCCGCACCGCGTCCGGCGGCGGTGCATGGCGACGGACGGCTGCCGCGGCTGCTCGTGGCCGAGGATACCGACAGCAATTACCTGCTGGTGTCGCTGATGCTGCGCAGGGAGTTCGACATCGTGCGCGCTTCCGACGGCGAAGAGGCCGTGAGGATATGCCGCGAACTCAAACCCGCCGCAATTCTCATGGACGTCAAAATGCCCGGCATGGACGGTCTCGAAGCCACGCGGCGTATCCGCGCCTTCGATCCGTCGGTGCCGATCGTCGCCGTCACGGCGTTCGCCTACGACCGCGACCGGCAGAAGGCGCTCGACGCCGGAGCCAGCGAATACCTGTCTAAACCCCTTAACGGCGAACGGCTGCGGCAGACGCTCCGCGAGCTGCTTTCGGAAGAATAGGACAGCTCCGGAAACAGTGGCCCTGCGGTATGCCGTCCGGCGGGATTCGGGCTGTCATGGGTGTCGTTGCGGCCCTCATACTCTGCTCATGCAGGTGCGCCCGGCCCGAAATGGAAAACGGGCCGTTGCCCGACCGGCTCATAAGCGCATCGCGGAGTCTTCCGCAAACAGAGACCTGTCTGCGCCCGGTTCAGCCACCCTTCCCGGCGGCGACCTGTCGCGGTGCAAGGAGACGCTCATGCAGTTGCGCGCAGTTCTTCCTGCCGGGCCGGACGAGTGCGTGAACCGGGGCCGGATTCCCCGGCGCAACGCCCTTGGGCGGAGCCGAACAGACGATTTCTCCCGGTGCGCTGCATTATTCCGAAAATTTGTACTATCTTTGCAATGTTTTCATGAGACTTTGTTTCGCAAAACGGGGGTGCCCGGTTTTGACAGCAGGCAGAGTTTGATTGTAAGCACGCCGAGCGCTGTGTGGCGGCTCGTTAATCCCGATGCTCGATTTACAAATGGCAATAACAGCTATGCACTCGCTGCCTAATTTTCAGAGAAAGTTAGCTTAATCGCCGGGTCCAAGGAGGCTTGGCGACGAGTATCCCGGAGAGTGGTTCCGCTCTTTAACCGCTTTCCATACGGGGTATCATCGATTTAGAGATAGTGCGCCGGACCGTCCCGGCCGGCGTGCGAAATTCAGGGACTGGGACCTCGGTTAGGCGGCCGCCTGCCGGACCGGGGTAGAAGGATCAAGTGGCGGCTAAGCGTGTAGAAAGCTTTCGGGTTCCCTGTTTGGACGCGGGTTCGACTCCCGCCACCTCCACAATTACTAAACGCATCTGCTTTATTTACAAGTGGGTGCGTTTTGTTGTTGTATTATTCGTTGTATTGTTCGGTTTCCTGCATGAAAAATGGATGCCGGCTCAACATTTCTGCATTCTCTTGCGCAGACACTTTTATGTATTTTAAGAATGTACTCTCTTTCGTGTGCCCGGTAATCTTCATTATGGCAATAGTTGGAACTCCCGCTTTATAGGCGTTCGTCGCAAAGGGCCGACGGGCGGTGTGGGAGGAGACGAGTTTATATTTCGGGATAATTTTTTCGACGTTCTTTCCGCCTTCGTTCTTATTGATTAGAACATCTTCGGTAATTCCCGCCAGCCGGCATAATTCTTTGATCTGCTCATTGAGCTTTTGGTCGCTGATCGTATTTGTGAGATCAAATCCGCTTTCAATGATTTCCCGGACTATAGGGTGAATAGGAATAACGACCGGGATGCCGGTTTTGTGGGTCTTGATCGTGATATGCCGTCCGATATGAGCGGCACTCAAACGCGAGAAATCGGACACCCGTAGTCCGGTGTAGCAGCCGATCAGGAACAATCCCCGCGCCCGTCTCAAAGCTGTGATTTTGCGGGGAATATTCTCTCCTTCTTGGGCTTTGTTGCAAGCGGCATCCTTCTGAACCGCAGAAGGGATATCGAGGGTGTATATTTTCTCCAGCTCTTTCAGGTCGAGATATACATTATCTACCGAATCCTTTGGCGCTATAAAATCCCGGTGGTCGGTTCCGTGTTCATTGTGAAGGCGGTCGCATACGCGTGATTCCCTATATACCTGCTTTACTATTTTTATAATGTTGCCAAAATAATTCCGGGAATACCCCTGCTCGTAAAACCAATGCTGGAACCGGTTGTAAAAATCAATGTCGATTTCATCGTTTATCTTGTTTCCCTCCTTGAAATCGGCCGTCGTCCGGGCGCGCTTCTTGGAATCGTTCCAATACTTCACCGGCACACCGATTCCGATGCTCTTCTTGTACTGTTTGCCATACAAACTTACGAGCATCACGATAGTCGCTTTCGGACGGTGCTTGTTGGTGACCGTAAAGGTTATCATAGTCTGGATTCATTATGGAGCGGTAGCGTAAATTATTGCACTTCGCTGACAATAATTATCCGCTCGTATATTTTGCCCTCAAAGGTATATTCATCGGTCTTGCCGAGAACCCAGCGCCAGTCGGTGATCCGTTTGGCATTGTAGATCGACTGCCATTTACTCCAGTCTGTAGCCTTGAATTTGAAACGAAGGTTGGCTACTTGGTAAAGCTTTATTTCTCTTGATTCGCTGACGTCCGGTCGAGATGTGTCGGTCGGAGCAATTTGAGCAAAAACTTCATCGTCGGGGAAAATGTCATATGGAAGCCGGTCGTCAATGCTTAATAGACTGAATCCTCCACTTGCGTGTTTCCCTTGAACATAGAACGTCTGTACATATTCATGTCCGACTTTATACTTGGTCGTATAGGGAACCGGATCGTTGCTGCTGTCCTTGCTGCAAGCGAAAAATAGAGTAATTGCTAATAATATAAATAATTTTTTCATTGTTGATGTGTTTTTTTATAGCTATCTAAGCGACAATACTTTCTGGAAATTTTTCCTCTTTTTGCGGAGCTATTTTTGATTTAATTGCTTGGGTTTCTCTGTAATCACGAGCTTCTGCTACTTTGGTAAATTCGATTGTTGCATCGTTTTCATGCACAACTTCTTCTATTTCATCGAGAGTAACATTGAAGAATTCTTTACGAGAGTTCATTAAATTTGTTCGTTGGTGTTCAAATGCTTTATGTAGTTTATTTTCGAGTGTTGGAGCATCTTCACAAAAAATAATCGCATGAACATCGAATGGGAAGGGCACACTGGCGTCTCCGAGTTCTCGAACCCGATCCATTGGGTCGAGTCTGCGGGTCATACCTATTTTATACACATTTTCACCAAATGAACCAATGTTGGATATTACATATACATGTCCCCTTCGAGTTTGTTGGGCCATAGATAACGCACGTTCCTTGTTGGTTTCTGCTTCGGCTACGCGAACTTCGAGTTCCTTTATCTTGGCTAATAGTTTTTCTTGTTTTCCGCCTTCGACCGAAAGTATCTCTTGCCGAGCTTTTGCAAGTGCCTTTTGATAAGTTTCCTCTTCCTTCTGAGCCTTAGACAGGGCTGCTTCAATTTCTCTTCGTGCTGTTTCTTCTTCACGCATTTGTTCCCTAATGGCCCGTTGTTCCTCACGCTCTTCGTGCTTCTTGAGCTTGTATTCGTAGGCTAATCGTAGTTCATTAAGTTTTAATTCCTTATATTCTTCCGAAATGGTTATGCCTTGTTTTTCATAGACCTTATTTATAGCATCAAATGATTTATTCAGGCGGTCTTCCATGCGATAAACATTATTCCATTCAACATCGGCGATAAACCCTTCGCATTCACCATTGAAGGCACGCAACATCAGCTTTTTTTCTTTGTTTACCATGGCTTGTCCTTGTGCGAGACTTCCGTTCCATGTAATATTTTCTCCTCCGATTGTAGCCTGTTTGGTCTGGATAAATATTTTTTGGCGTTCTCTTATTCCGTATATTTCGTTTTGGTACTGCTCGGAAACATCAAAATTGAAATGAGGCTCATATACTCCATAATCTGCTAAATCAATAGTGTCTTGATATATTTGAATTTCTTTTTCTAATTTTTCATAAATATTATAAGCAGTTACATATTTATCCTGCAATTCTTTAAGCTTCTGATTTTTAGCTTCTATTTGCGTATCAATATCTCTGAGCGGCTCGTATTTTTTAAGGACAATAAGGTTGTCAGATAAGGAATCAATATCCTTTTTTAGGGAGTTGATTTCAAACTCCTTTTCTTGTAATTTTTTTTCAAGCTCAGATATTGAGTCTTCTTTTTCCGCTAATTGGTTGCGAGCATCTTTCAGTTCTTGTGAAAGTTTGGCAATTTGGGTTAATTCTTTCTTTTTTAGGAAATCAAACATAATTACGCATTTTTTTATGTTTAATTGAAAGATTTACATAATATTTCTATAAAATATTTCTGATACTTACATTATCAACATACAACGTCAACGTATCTACAAATATATAAAAAATATGGACGAATTATGAAAAGCGGATATCACGCACTTTATTTTAAAACAGAGGAATTAAAAAAGAGAGAATAAAGATAGCAGGAATGCGGATAAAACGATGATTGGGAAAATGGGATTCATTTTGGAAGCGGCCCGAAAACGAATCTCCCGGTTTTTCGCCACCCTTCAGGATCATACAGTAATCACTAACAAATACGACCTGCCGCAGTGACGGCAGGTCGTATTTGTTTGAAGAGCGGAGTATTATTTCTTGTACCAGTCTTTATTCTTTTCGCCGTTCGTAGCGGCCCATTCCGCATAAGCGGGGTAGACCTGATCGATCGGGGACTTTTCATTTGTCTGGTCGAGCAGTTTGGCCACGTCCCCGTCGTTCGCACCCGAAAGGAAGAAGGCGAACGGATAATTCTCGGCGCGTACGTAGTAGATGCCTTTTTCGGGAACAGACTTGTCGTCGTTCGTGCCGAAGAACGACATTTCGGCGCGTGCCGTCGGCGCTTCGTAGGGGATATGCACCTCCCAGCGTTTGCCGGCGGTCAGCCCGTCGCGGTCGGTGCGGTAGATGAACGGCTTGATCGTTCCGGCCTGCGCTTCGGCGACCGGCGCGTCGTATTTCGCCGTAATCCGGTAGGTCGCACCCATCGTCTCCTTAACGTCGGGCGTCAGCAGCACGACCTTGCCGTCGCGCTCGAAATCCGCGGCTTCGAACGTCTCGGCACCGGGCTTGCGGACGCTGAATTCGAGTTTTGCGTCCGCCGCCGCTCCCGTAAGGGTCACGGCGAGTCCGTTGGCGTTGCCTGCGAAGTTGGCGAAGGTCTTCAGCATGAACGACTCCTCGAAAATGCCCTTTTCGTTGAACACCTTCTCGTAATCGCTGCGGACCATCACGTCGTTCATGTCGTAGTCGCCGCGGCTGGGCCAGAGGTCCTCGAAGGCATAGATGCCGCGCAGTACGTTGGCCGTCTTCTTGCCGTCGTTGACATCGACCGACGGAATGTCCGTCACGGCGTCCACGGGATTGGAGGTCATCGTGAATACCACGTCGCTGAAATTTTCGTCGTTGTTGTGGTCCTCGAACGAGAAGAGCACCGAGTTGATGCCGCTTTTCTTGTTCGTATAGCGGAATACGGCCGTGCGGGGCGTCTGATAGGCGACACCGTTGTTATTGACGCTCAGACCGTCGGAAGTCGCGGCGCGGTACTTTTTGTCTCCGGCTCTCAGCCGGTTGGTCCATGCGTTGGTGGCCAGTACGAATCCGATGCGGTAATCGGCCGGGAATACAGTCGTAGCTCCGGCCTTGCTGCCGTCGGCGATTTCGGGATAATAGATCAGCTGTACGGCTGTGCCGCGCTCCACGCCCTGATAGAGCCGTGATTCCCACGGCGAGTTGCTCCACCGGCCGTCCTGCGTATTGGGGAAGATCATCACCACGTCGGCGTCGGCGAGCGACTTGGGTTTGTTGCCGGTCTTGTAGTAATAATAACCCATCGAGCTGTTCCAGCAGGTGTTGCTGCCCAGCAGGGTGATAACTACTTCGGCCGATTTTTCGAGGTAGAGGTCGCGCGAGGAGCGGTACTCCTCCGGACACTTTTTGGTCGTGTCGAACACGCTTGCGTGCGCCTTGAGGAGCGCTCCGTAATTCTTGACTTTCAGGTCGCCCTTGTATTCGTAGCCGATGCTGCCGTAGGTCGTGTCGTAGCTGCCCAGCCATGTTTTCCAACCGTCCCGCTCGACGGCCGTCGAATGATACTCCTTGGCGCGCGTCGATGCGGGGGCCGCGTTCGCGGGTGCTCCCGATTCGGCCGATGCGGTCAGCATATCGCCGCTGCGGGTCGCTTCGAGCAGGGTGCGCGCATAGAAGGCGGGGGTCAATACATAAGCCTTCCGGATATACGAGGGCAGTTCGATCGTCCCTTCGAAACGCCCCTGCCCGTCGGTATAGCCGGCATAGAGCGGCTCGGTCCCTGCGATTCTGGCATAGGCCGTTTCAGTCTCTTCGACGGGGCAGGTGTCGTATACCTCGAAATAGACGTTGGACGGCATGCCGTCCATGTCGCCGTAATCGACGCAGAGCGTGACCGGGACGGTCGTCGTGAAGCCGAATTCATTGAATTCCCCGCCCTTTGCGGGCGGTTCGGGCGACGGGGTGGGGTTGTCGTGGGAACAACCCGCCGCAGCGGCCATCGCCATGGCCGCAATCGTTAGGATAGTGACGCTTTTCATTATCGTTGTTAATTGCACCTGCTCTGTTTTGTGTATATTTTGAGCGAAAGTGTATATTATACCGCAAAAGTATGCAAAAAAAACGTACGTTGTACGCCGACGCACGAAAAATTGCAGGAAATTATTAAAAATAAGATTTATAGACCCTTTTATGGTATTCGGAAGACCTTGCCTTCGGCGAAGGTCGCCCAGAGGGAGCCGTCGGGAGCCTGCGCGAAATCATTTCCGCCCGAATTGCAGCATTTGACGCTCCACAACAGCGTGCCGTCTTCGCCTACGGCGGCAACGGTGCCGTGACGGCCCGCGACATAGACCACCCCGTCGCGCACGAATGCCGGGCAGGAGTTGTACTCATACCCCCAGCCGAGGTCCGTGCACCATAGTTCGCGGTACCGCTCCGCCGAGGTGTCTATGGCCGCCAGCTCGCCGTCCATCGTCTTGTAGTAGAACCTCCGTCCGTCGCCGCTCAGTCCGGTCGTTTCGCGCGATTTGCGGCTGTTGTCGCGCCATAGCTGCTTCCCGGTGGCGAGATCCAGACAGGTCACGACGCGGTCCGGGGCGACGATGAAGACCTTGCCGCCGGCGATGCGGGGTACGACGTGCCCCGGCGAGAAGAAGAGACTGCCGCTGCCGTTGTTCCACTTCCAGAGCAGTTCGCCGGTGCCGGCGTCGAGACAATAGAGATGGCGGTCCCATGCGCCGAATACGAGCCGTCCGTCGGCCAGCGCCGGACGCCCCTGCGCCTGCCCGCAGCCGTAATCGTGCCGCCACAACAGCCTGCCGCTGCGCAGGTCGATCTTGCCTATGGAACCGGTCCCCAGACCTATATATAATGCCCCGTCGTCCGTAATTCCGTCGCCCACGACGGCGCTCTGCGTCGGAAGGTGCCATTTCTCGCGCCCCGTCCGGGCGTCGAAGGCCCATATGCCGCCCGATGCGGCTCCCGCGATCACGAGTCCGCCGGTGCAGAGCGGGGTGGTGTAAAGCCCGTCCGGAAAGACGTGCCGCCACAATTCGCGTCCCTTGCGCGTGTCGTAAGCGCGCAGTGCGCCCTGCGAATTGCCGTAACAGAGCACCTCGCCGCAGAATGCCGCTCCCGTCAGCACCATGGCGCTGTCCTGCACGACCAGCCGCATGCGGCCTTCGGCGTCGGGCGCCGGCGGCAGCGGGTCGCAGGGGAGCGCCAATATCTGCGGATCGTCTTTCAGGCAGACCGTATACCGGGTGACCGGGGGCATGCCGAGCGGCTTCTCGCGTATGCGCACCGAGTCGGCGAAAAAGTCGAGCAGCGTATACCCCGGCGCTTCGCCCCTTTTGCCCGCGAGCGCGCGGCCCGGAATCCCCGCAATCCCGTCGAAGTTACGCAGCTGCAGCTGGTGGTAATGGCCGTACAGCGATGCCGTGACGCCCACGCTTTTCAGCGTCTCGGTCACCTCCTGCCGGTTCGTCAGATCCCCGTTGAGCGGATAGTGGCAGAGGCTTACGATCCGCTCGCCGGGCCGTGCGGCGGCCGCTTGGCGTTCGAGCCATGCGAGGTCTTCGCCCCGTATCATTCCGTCGGCCATTTTCATATAAGGCCCGCTGGCATAGCCCAGAAAGAGATAACCCTTGGCGCGGCTGGCGACGCATCCCGCATGTCCGAACAGACGGCGGAATGTCGTGCAGCCGCTTTCGGACCACGTCGTTTCGTGGTTGCCCGGCACCGTGAACCACGGCTTGCGGAGCTGCGACATGAGTCCGTGCACATGCGCCAGCTCGCGGTCGCTCCCCATGTTCGTCAGGTCGCCGCCGAAGATGACCAGATCGGCGTCCGAAGCGTTCGCCTCCGCGACGGCGATCCGGAAGAGCGAATCCTGCACGTTGCCCGGCGTGACGTGTATGTCGGTGAAGAAGACGGTGCGGAGCGTATCGGCGGGCGGCACCTCCCCAACCGTTTTCGCCGCGGCAGGCTGCGGCGCCAGCGTCAGCAGGGTCAGGCACATGCAGCCGTATAAGTCGATGAACGGGTTTTTCATGGTTTCGGAGCAGTTTTATCTTTACAAGGTACGAATTTAGGCCGAAAAAACATATCTTTGCGTCACTAAAAAAACAGAAGTCCATGAAAAAGATAATGCTGCTCGGTTCGGGTGAGCTGGGCAAGGAATTCGTGATCGCGGCGCAGCGGCTGGGGCAGACCGTCGTCGCCTGCGACTCTTATGCGGGCGCCCCCGCCATGCAGGTCGCCGACGCATGCGAAGTGTTTCACATGCTCGACGGCGACGCGCTGGCCGCCGCCGTCGGGAAACACCGTCCCGACATCATCGTGCCCGAAATCGAGGCGATCCGCACCGAACGGCTCTATGAGTTCGAAAAGGCGGGCGTGCAGGTCGTGCCGAGCGCCCGCGCCGTCAATTTCACGATGAACCGCAAAGCCATCCGCGACCTCGCGGCCAAGGAGCTGGGGCTGAAGACCGCGCGCTATTTCTACGCGACGTCGTACGACGAGCTGAAGCAAGCCGCCGCGAAGATCGGTTATCCGTGCGTGGTGAAACCCCTGATGTCGTCGTCGGGCAAAGGCCAGTCGCTCGTCAAAGGATCCGAAGAGCTGGAGCACGCTTGGCGCTATGGCTGCGAAGGGTCGCGCGGAGACATCCGCGAGCTGATTATCGAGGAGTTCATCCGCTTCGACAGCGAGATCACGCTGCTCACCGTAACCCAGAAGAACGGCCCGACGCTCTTCTGCCCGCCGATCGGCCATGTGCAGAAGGGCGGGGACTACCGCGAAAGCTTCCAGTCGCCGCACATCGCGCCCGAACATCTGGCCGAAGCGCAGCGCATGGCGGCCGCCGTCACCGAAGCGCTGACCGGCGCCGGGCTGTGGGGCGTGGAGTTCTTCCTGAGCCACGAAAACGGGGTCTACTTCTCCGAACTCTCGCCGCGGCCCCACGATACGGGCATGGTGACGCTGGCCGGCACGCAGAACCTCAATGAATTCGAACTGCACCTGCGGGCCGTGCTGGGGCTGCCGATTCCGGCCGTCACGTTCGAGCGTCTGGGCGCCTCGGCCGTCGTCCTCTCGCCGGTCGCCTGCG
>ERZ772893.2880-NODE-2880-length-13037-cov-2.852796_pt1 | contig 13037 bp, 7 predicted proteins | sample MGYA00511482_ERZ772893 | MGnify/ENA primary metagenome ERZ772893 (study PRJEB29015, sample SAMEA2737687) | human gut metagenome | biome: human gut; feature: human-associated habitat; material: faeces | place: China | collected 2012 ...
CAGCTGCCAGTCGCGCAGTTCCCGGCCCTTCCGCCGGACGGGTGCATTCTCCGACCGCGGGTGGGTGTATACGGAGCAGGCATAGAGCCGCGCCGCGCGGACGGCTGCGTCGAGATAACGTTCGTTTCCGCTCGCTTCGTATGTTTCGAGCAGTGCCTGGGCACTTTGCACGGTGGCGAAGTCGTTGATGAAACGGGCATCGCCGCAGACGCCGAGGAACCGTCCCCGGTCGACGGCGTGCCCGACATACCAGTCGGCGCCGCGGAGCGCCGCATCGAGGTATTTCCGTTCGCCCAGGATGCGGTGGGCGACCAGCAGTCCGTAGAACGTGGGACGCAGGTCTTCGAGGTCGGTGAAGAGCGCCTTGCCCGTGAGTTTGTCATAGGCCACGTCGAAACTGCCGTCCGGATGTTGCAGCGAGAGCAGCAGATCGGCACCTTCGCGCAGTTTCTCGCGCAGCAGCGTGTCCTGAGGCTCGAAGAGCAGGATGTTGCCGATGTCGATCAGCGTGTAATAGGTGATGCCGATCGGTTCGATGTGGTTGCCCCATTCCTCGACGAACGCCCCCTTTTTCGAAAGGTAGTATTGTCCGAGCGCCGCGCCGCGGTTGCGGTCGCCGTGTCCGCCCTGCTGCATGAGTTTGAAGTTGCGGATATAGGGCAGGCGGCCGTGCCGGAGCAGGCTGTCGCCGGTCATCGCCGCGAGCATCCACACCGCACCGGCGTCGGCGTTCTTCATGGCGTCTTTCTCCGAGCCGACGACACTGCCCAGATAGGCCTGTGCTCCGATTTCGATCCCTTCGCAGTATTCCGTGCGCCAGAGCGAGAGCGAGTCGTCGCAGACATAGCGGCAGATCGCTTCGAGCCGGTCGGTGAGCGAGATTCTGGAACGTCGCAGGGCGAGTTCCTCTTTCAGCCCGTAGATGTCGTAAACGACGTGTTTGAAAACTTCGTACCAGTCGGTGCGGCGCAGCGTGTAACGAAATGCAAAACGGATTTGACCGCCTGCTTCGAGCCATGAACCCTCCTCGCCGAGTACCGGGTGCCAGGCCGTAGGGCAGAGCCGTCCGTCGCGTGTCATGTGCGAAAGTCCTGTGCGCCAGCATTCGCCGTGCGTGCGCCGGTCGCCCACGTAAGGTTTTCGGTCATAGCCCGGTTCGGGAATGACGGCCAGCGTGAGTCCCTGCGTGTCGGTCAGGAGCGAAACCATCGTGGTTACGGTGTTTTCGTTGCAGATCACCGGCAGATGCGGCAGTCCCTGACCGTACATGTAGGCCAGGTGGAAATCGGGCTCGATGGCAGCGCCCTGAAAGAATCCCGGGACGCAGCCCCAGGCCAGCTGCTTTTCGGGAAGCGTGGCCGTTGCCGGCGTCGAGAGCGAATAGTAGCCTGCACGCGCTGCGGTGAAGGTCATCCGCACGCACAGATCGCCCGGATGGATCGTGTCGGCCCACCATTCGGCGGTGAGCTGTCCGGGTTCGCCCGAGGCTTCGAAACGGAGGGTGTCGCCGCTTCGGTGCATTTCCTGCGGTACGAGCCGGAAGGCTTCGCCCGCGCGGTTCAGCGGCACGGAGGAGGTGGCTTTGCGGTAGCTCGGGGCGATGCAGTGGAAACGGTCGATGTCGAAGCGCAGCGTGTCGCCGCTCCGGTTGACGACGATCTCGCCTTCCGTCGGCGGCGTTTCCGGTGTGTAGAGCACGGTGTATCCGCCGTCGGGAGTGCCCCAGACGAACGTCTGCCCTTCGTCGCGGAGCTCTATTCTCCGGGGCTACCAGCCTTCGCGGCTTTTCTGCCACGAAATGTTGATCCGGGAATCGCCGATTCGCGGACCGCTTCCGAAAACGGTCAGCGGGCCGAGGAGAGCGAATATGCAGAGTGCTTTTTTCATCGTTGCGGCTGTTCGGGTTTATGGCAGACAAGCAGCCGGGTCGGGACTCCTTGTCTGCGCGTTCGGTGAACCTGCGTTTAGTAGCCGGGGTTCTGGTCCGGGGCGTTGATGAAGGGATTGGTGTTGATCTCGTTCTGCGGAATAGGCCACAGGTAATCCCGGTTGGGGTTGAACGATCGCGTGTCAACCTTGTAGGGAATGTATTTCGGCGGGTTGAGACGCACGTCCTGATATTTGTAGCCGTAGGCGTCGGTCATCACTTCGGGACCGATCCGCCAACGGCGGATGTCCGAGATGCGGGTGCCTTCGAAGGCGAATTCGACGCGGCGTTCATGGCGGATGATGGCCCGCAGTGCATTGGCGTCGAGTTCCGTGCCTTCGATGTCCTCGACCTTCGGCATCATCACCGAGGGGCGCTGGCGTACGCGGTCGATCAGCCCGCGGACTTCGGCCTCGTCGAACGTCCCCGATTCCACGAGCGCTTCGGCGCGCATCAGCAGCACGTCGGCGAAACGGATCAGGATGATGTTGTGTTCCGAGTTGTTCTTCTCGGTTTCGGTATAGTCGTTCCACTTGCGGATCTTCATGCCTGTATGGTTCGAAGAACTCGGGAGGAAGATCGCTCCGCGGCCGTTGTCCGTGCCCGGCATGATGATCGACTGGTCGAGACGCGGGTCGCGGTCCTTGTAGGGATAGGTCGGGTCGAAAGCCGGGTCGGCACTCTCGTAGAGTTGCGTCTCGGCGTTCCAGCTTACGGGGTAGCCGTTCTTGGTGTAGTAACTCTCGGCGAGTGCGGATGTCGGACAGTAGGAGTTCCACTCGTAGGTGAAGGTGTAGAGCTGGTGCGTAAGTCCCTGCGAATAGGCGTTCTTCATATACTGGATGTCGAAGATCACCTCGCAGTTATTCTCGTTCTGAGGCAGGAACAGCTCCCGGTAGAGGGGATAGAGATCGTAACGGAGTGCGCCGTTCTCATCTTTGAGGTCGATCACCTCTTTGAGGGTCTCGGCCGCCTGGGCGTACATCCCGTTGTAGAGTTCGATTTTGCCTTTGAGGGCCAGTGCGGCGCCGCGTGTGGCGCGGCCGGTATCCTCTGCGGCATAAGTTACGGGCAGATATTTGGCCGCTTCTTCCAGATCGCCGAGAATCTGCTCCACGACTTGCGCCTTGGGTGTGCGGGGTTTGCTGTCGGCCAGGTCTACCTGTTCGAGGTACATCGGCACGTCTCCGAAAAAGTCGATGAGCTCCGAGTAGAAATACGCGCGCAGGAAGAGCGCTTCGCTGCGCAGCCGGTCCTTGATGTTGGTGGCCGGAACGGTTATTTCGTAACAGTGGTCGAGCCAGGCCAGCAGGGTGTTGGCGCGCGAGATCCCGCGGTAGCCGCGGCTCCAGAAATTCAGTGCATAGACGCTCGACGAGCCGTGGGTGCCCTGTCCGAATTCCTGCGTGTTCTGGTTGCGCGAGTAGTTGTACATGTTGTCCGACATGCAGTCGAAGTCGATGGCGTAGGTGCGGCCCTTGACCGGCTCGAGGGCGGCGTTGTAGATGCCGTTGACGGCGATGACGGCATTCTCCTGCGAAGAGAAGAAGGTGGCGGGATCGAGTGCGTCCTGCGGCTCGCGTACCAGGTAATCCGCGCAGGAACCCAGCATGAGCGCCGAACCGACGAGTGCGACTATTTTATGATAAGTTTTCATCTTTGTCCGTATTATGTGTTAGAAACCGATGTTGAGGCCGAAATTGTAGATGCGTATCTGGGGATAGACCTCCGACGCGATGTTGGTCGAGGGGCGTTCGGGGTCCCATCCCGGGAAATTCGTGAGCGTCCAGGCATTCTGGATGCCGGCATAGATGCGCACTTTCGACATGTGCAGTTTGGCAGTCCAGCGCACGGGCAGCGTATAGCCCAGTTCGATGTTTTTCAGACGCAGGAACGAGGCGTCGTAGATGTAGTAGCTCGAACGGGTGTTGGCCGTCTTCGAGTCGTAGTTCATGCGCGGATGGCGGTTGGTCGGGTTGTCGGCGGTCCAACGTTTGTCAACCATGTCTTTCCAGACGTTGCCGTTGTCGTTGAAGAACGGCACGACCATCGGTCCCTGATTGTACATGTCGCGGCCCAGCACCGTCTGCCAGAACATGTTGAAGTCGATACCTTTCCAGCCCCAGTTGAGGTTCAGCGACATCGAAACGTCGGGGAACGGGTCGCCGATGATGGTCCGGTCGTAGTCGAGGTTGATCTTGCCGTCGGGTTTGCCGTCGGGGCCCGAGAGGTCGGCGAATTTCAGGTCGCCGGGACGCGGACTGCCCTCGGCACGGGGCGTCCTTCTTTGAGCGTGTAGACGCGGTCCTGCAAGGGCACCGAGGGGTCGCTGTCGTTCTGCCACGTGAAGTCGTCGAACTGATAGACACCGGCCATTCGGTAGCCGTAGTAGGCTCCCACGGGGTGCCCCTCCATCTGGACGATGGGCAGCGAGGCGTGGATCACGGGGCTGACGCCTTTCAGGTCGAGGATCTTGTTGCGCAGGAAAGTGGTCGTGAACGTGGCATCCACGTACATTTTGTTGCGGTAGGTCTGACGGTAGTTGAGCGTCAGTTCGAGACCTTTGTTCTCCATGCTGCCGGCGTTCTGGTAGGGGCCGCCGTTCACGTTGCCGATCAGCGACGGCGGGATGGGCAGCTTCATCAGAATGTCGGTGGTCTTCTTGTAGAAGATGTCGGCCGTCAGCGAGAAGCGGTTCCAGATGCCGATGTCGAGACCGATATTGGTCTGTTCGGAAGTCTCCCACGAGGTGTCCTTGTTCGAGAGTTCGGTGATGGCCGCGCCGGCTACCTGCGTGCCGTTGAAGTCATAGTAGCTGTCGGTCGAGAGGGTCGGGTATCCGGTGTAGTTCGAGGTGATGTACTCGTTGCCGAGGCGTCCCCACGACACGCGCAGCTTGAGGTTGTTGATATACTCGGTCACGCCGGAGTTCTTGAAGAAACTCTCCTGGGAGATGCGCCAGCCGGCGGCCACCGACGGGAAAAGGCCCCACTTTTTGTTGTAGAAACGCGACGAACCGTCGTAGCGGACGTTGACCTCGAAAAGATAGCGGTCGTCGTAGGAGTAGTTCACGCGGCCGAAGAGCGAACGGGTTGCACGTTCGTTGATGGCGTTGTCGTTGACCTGCGTGGCGGGATCGCCCATGTTCAGCGACGGGGTGAACGAAGACATGTTGTCGCGGCGCGCCATTTCCCATTCGTTGCGCCACCAGTATTGCGAAGCGCCGACGAGCACCGAGAGGTCATGCCGGTCGAAACGTTTTTTGTAGCTGGCCGTAAGTTCGGTGGTCGTCGAAAGCGTCGTCGAGTTCTTGATCTCGATGAAGCTGGCCACCTTGTTCTGTACGTCGCCGTAAAGGTCGCCCACGGTGTAGATCGGGGCGACGAACTGGTCGTTGCGCGAATTGAAGTAGACCGTGGCGAACGAACCTTGTATTTTCAGTCCTTTGACGGGTTCGACCCCGGCGCTGATCTTTGCGGTCAGTTGGTTGGAAATGTTCTTCGTGCGGCCGCCGGCTTCGAGCTGTCCCATGTGGCGTCCGTAGAAGCCGTAGAGTCCGTTATAGGCTTTGAAGATGCTGGTGGGGCCTGCGCGGTGGATGTCCTGAATGGTCTGGTTGGTTCCCATAGCCGTCGAGGTCATGTCCTTGCGGTAGCCCGAGAGGTTGAGCGTCGTGAAGAACTTGCGGTTGGTGGAGTACATGCTGACGTTCGAGCGGAACGAGATCTTTTCGTTGTCGGTGCCTTTCAGCACGCCTTCCTGATTGCCGTAGCCCAACGAGACGCTGCCGTTGTAGTTTTTGCCGCCCATCGACATGCTCAGGTAGTGGTCGTGCATCGGGGCGATACGGAAATGACGGAGGTAGTAGTTCACGGACACCTTCTCGCCCGAGATGTATTTTTCACGATCGCTGTCGTAATTCTTGATCTCACCGTTGTAAAGGAACATCTCCTCTTTCAGGTCGAGCCATTCGAGCACTTTCACCGGTTCGGGCAGAGCCGTGGTCTCCTGCAACGAGAAGCTGCCGTTGTAACTTACTTTGAGCTCGCCCGAGCCTTCGCCCGACTTGGTCGTGATGAGCACGACGCCGGCCGCCGCACGGTTGCCGTAAATGGCTGCCGACGAGGCGTCTTTCAATACCGACATCGACTCGATGTCCTTGGGGTTGATCTGGTTGATGTCGCCCTCGACACCGTCGATCAGCACCAGCGGCTCGTTGTTGTTGGCGATGGACGACACGCCGCGGATGCGGATCGAACCCTGGTCCTGTCCCGGCTGTCCCGAGTTCTGGACCACGTCGATACCCGAGATCATGCCTTGCAGGGCCATCGAGGCTTGGGTGATGGGGCGGTTTTCGAGGTCCTTGACCGATACGTTCTCGGCCGATCCCAGCAGGTTGACTTTCTTTTGCGTGCCGTAACCCACCTGTACGACCTCGACGGCGTCGAGCATCTGCTGGTCGGGCATCAGTTTGATGATGTCGAATTTGGCCTTCGGATCGTCGGCTTTCAGTTTGAGCGTTTTGTAGCCCATGAACGAGAACGTGATCTCGCTCTTGGGTCCCGGAATCTTGATCGAATAAGTGCCTTTGCTGCCGGTGATCGTTCCAGCACCCGTTTCCTGCACGTACACGGTGACGCCCGACATGGGTTTGTCGTTCTCGTCGTGCACTACACCCTTGATCTCCCTGGGCTGTGCCATGGATGCCGCGATCGCGAAAAGCATCACCAGGGTCATGTAGACTTTTTTCATAGGTTCTGAAGTTGGTTGGTTTATTTCATTGTTTTCGATTCGATGATAATGCCCATCAGCGCCGGGCAGACATCGCCTTTCGGGCGCATGAGGCGGAGTCGGAGTCCCCGGGCCGTTACCGGCTCCGGGAAAGTCAGCGTGTTGACGGTCTGGTGGTTGCTTTCGGTGTGTGCCAGCTCGCGCCCCGTGTCGTCCGAAAGGATGTAGCCGCGGATACAGCAGGGCATCACGGAGTCGTAGTGTCCCATCTGCACGTTTTCCATCGCGTGATCGGCGTCGGTGTCGAAGAAGAGCCGGATCTGCGAAAAAGTCCGGGGCTCTTCCCAGGCGATTTCCAGTTCGGGGGCGGTGTCGCCGATGTCGGCGGCCCAGCCGTTGGGAGCGAGGTAGGGACGGAAATAACTGTTCCGCAACTGCTCCGCGCCGAAGGCAGCGAGGGCCGGGGTGAAACGCAGTGCGAAGTTCTTCCCTTCGGGACGGCGCTTCGGACACCAGAACTCGAATGCCTCGACGCCGATGCCTTCGGGCGGCGTCTGGCGTCCGAAGTTCGAGACGGCGGGATTGATGTGATTGAAAACCGACGTGAGACCCGTCACGAGACGTTCGCTCTGCGGCAGACGCACTTTGTCGTTGGCCATGAAGCAGACGAAGACATAGCGGGGCATGTCGTATTCGATGCCGAAGTCCAGCGCGATGCGGTTTTCTCCTTGGACGAGCCGCACGACCTCGACGGCGTCGGTGTGGTCGGGTGTGTAGTTCTCCCGACGCAGGGAGCTGCGCAGTTCGACGCGGAGTTCGGTGGCATCGTCAGCTTCGGCGACGATCTCGATACGGGGCATGCGGCCGCTGACGGGCAGCAGTTGAGCGGCCGGGTATTCGAGCCGGAACCAGGTGCCGTCGTGCGGCAGTTCATTCAGATGAAGTTCGCTCGATACGCGCAGCGAAGCCTTGTCCAGCAGATTTTTGCCGTCGGAGATGTCGAGCCCGGGGATGAACTGTCCCAGTTTGACGAGCTCGGATTGCAGGCGTACGATCTTGTCGGGGGCTGCATAATCGGCGGGTTTGCATTTCTCTTCGAGACAGAGCGCTGCGGCCATGCCGATAGCCTGTCCGCCGAGTGCCGCCGTGCACATGACGCGGGTCGAGCCGTTGGCCACGTGGCTCGACGACATGATGCGGCCGCCGATGAAGAGGTTGTCCAGATCGGGGGTCACGTAACAGCGGTAGGGTATCTGATAGACGCCTTTGCTGTGCCATTGGTTGCAGCCGTTCCTGGGGCTGAATACTCCGTCCGACGGGTGCAGGTCGATGGACCAGCCGCCGTAAGCCACGGCGTCGTAGTGGGTATGCTGTTCGATGATGTCCTGCTGGGTGATGGTGTAGAGCCCCGTGAAGCGGCGGCTTTCGCGCTTGCCGGGGAAGAGTCCCGCCCACTCCAGCGTGAGGTTCTCGGCCTGCGGGAATTTGCCCGAGTTTTTGATATAGTCCCAGACGCCGTAGACCACGCGCCAGAGTTCGAATTTGATCCGTTCGGTGTCGGTCACCGTGTCCAGACGGCCGCCGTATTCCAGCCACCAGTATTTGCAGCCGTGCTGGGCGGGGTTGAAATAGTTGGGATTCTGTAATTTGGGGATGTGGCGCTCCGCATCTTTGATGGCGAAGTCCGGCGCCGTGTATTTCACCGGGCGGCCCGTGTCCTTCATGTAGAAGAGGATGCTGTGGCCCAGCAGCTCGCCGTATTCCCGCTTGTCGGGGGCGAACCCTTCGCCGTATTCCTCTTTCTCCTCGGCGCCCATGCGGAACGAAGCACCGGCGAGGTAGCCCAGCGTGCCGTCGCCCGTGCAGTCGGCGAACAGACGCCCTTCGAGCGTGTATTCCGTGCCGTTCTGCGGATTGATGGCCGTGAGACGGCCGATCGTGCGGTCGTCGTCCTTTTCGACTTTGTAGACCACCGTGTTGAGCAGCAGCGTGATATTGGGCTCGGCGAGCACTTTGTCCATCAGCACCATATCGAACAGCACGGGGTTGCCCTCCTTGTTGCGGAAGGTGTTTTCGACGAGGATCTCGTCCAGTACGCCGCCTTCGCGCGACCAGCGGTTGTTGTTGCCCATATGGGAGGTGGCGCCCAGCACCCACAGGCGCACCTCGCTCGAAGCATTGCCTCCGAGCACGGGCCGGTCCTGGACCAGGATGACCTTGACGCCGGCCCTCGCCGCGGTGATGGCGCTGCATACGCCCGTCATGCCCCCTCCGGCGATTACGTAGTCGGCTCGTAGCGAGATGCGTCGGAATGCTCTTTGTTTTTCGAAATTGCAGGTAAACATAGTTGGATCAGGATTTCTTTTTGCTGTATGAATAAGCCGAGACGCCGATCGCCAGCAGCAGCAGTCCCATGCCCAGCGGGATCATCTTGTGTTCGTCGGCCAATGCTCCCAATGCGGCGATGAACACTCCGGCGAGGATGGCGCCGATGCCGATGACCATCACGCTGAAGCGGTTGTTGTCGGCACCCTCTTCTTCGGCGGTTGCGGCGGCGGGGGCCTTTTCGATCATCGGGATCTGTTCGGTGGTAGATTTCGTAGCCTGTCAGCAGCAGAGCCGGGACCAGTACGCCTACGAGCATCTCTTCGGCGCGGTCGAGCGAGAAGCCCATGAGCGGCGTGACGAACTTGAACAGCGCGTTGATCGCAAGGCTCACTACGGTCGTCGTGAGGATGACCCGCCCGTTGAGATTGCGCGAGAAGAGCGACCAGATAAGCGGCAGGTAGAGCGGTACGCCCGTGAGGGCTGCTACGCTGATGACGACGTTCACAATACCGCCCATCAGGGGAATCAGCAGCGCCACGACGATGGCCAGCACGCCGAAACCGATGGTGGACCAGCGTGCGATCCGCATCAGCCCTTTCTCCGAAGTGGAGGGGGAGAGGCGTTTGAAAATGTCATTGGTGAAGACGCCTGCCGAGATGTTGAGCGTGGCGTTGAGCGAACTGGCCGTGGCGAAGATCATGCCGCCGAGCATCAGGCCCAGCAGACCCGAGGGCATCGCCTCCTTGCACATCAGCAGGTAGGCATTCTCGGCTTCCAGCCCTTCGAGACCGGGGTTGTAGACGCGGTAGATCATCGGCGGCAGCATCCAGAGGATGGGGCTGACGAGATAAAGGATGCCGAACAGCCATCCCACCTTGCGGGCGTTGCGGGGTGTGCTGACGCTGGTGTAGCGCTGTACGTAGGCCCAGTTGCCGCCCAGGAAAAAGAGGTTGTAGAACATGAAGGCGATGATGAACACCCAGGTGTAGTCGCCCGATACGGTCTGGAAAAATCCCTCCGGAACCTTTGCGAGGAAAGCCTCGGCTCCGCCGACTTTTATCAGCGAGAGCGGAATGACGATGATGACGGCGGCGAACAGAATGAGAAACTGCAACACGTCGGTCACCACGACGGCGCGCAGGCCGCCGATCGTGACGTAAAGGATGCTGAAAGCCCCCAGCAGCAGGATGCTCGTGTTGAGCGGAATGTCGGCCGTGACTTCGATGATCTTGGCGATGGGGTAGAGGAATGCACCGGTCGTAAAGAGCGAGATGAAGAGGAACAGATAGGTGTACATCTTCTGCGTCGATACGCCGAAGCGGCGGGTGATGTATTCGGCGGCCGTGAGACAGCCGGTGCGGTTCCAGCGCGGGGCGATGAAGAATCCGACGGCGAGGCCCGCGGCGGCCATCGTGAGCTGGATGGTCACCGACACCCATCCGTGGGAATAGGCGATCGAGCCCCAGACGACGAACGTGCCGGCCGAGAAGAAGCCCATGAACAGCGAAAGGCCGCTGATCCACCAGGGAACGTTACCCCCCCCCGCGAAGAAACTCTTCATATTCTTACCCGTAGAGGAAAAGGAGACGCCGGCGAGCATCACGCCCGCGGCAAACAGCAGAATGGTTACGTAATCTAAAGTGCCCATGAATCGGTTCTCATTTAGGTCGTTTTCGGATTAGCCCAGAACAAATATATTCCATTCGGACCGTTTCCGCCCCAGGCGGAGTTCATAAAATCGTCGGGAACGTTTTCGGGAACGCTCCCATTTTATGCAACCGCTCCCATAGGCGTTCCGGTTCGTTTTTGCGCTCCGGGGAAATGCGGAAATTCCCAGGCATGGAATTTGATTTTTGACATAAACTGCGTATCTTGCTTCAAATTTTTTCGTATTCATGGCACAAAACACCACGATAAAAGACATCGCACGGGCGCTCGGAATCTCCAAATCGACCGTGTCGCGTGCGCTTGCCGACCGTTTCGATGTCAAACCCGAGACCAAGAAGGCGGTGATGGAGATGGCGGAGAAAATGCACTACCGCCCCAATCCGTTCGCCCAGAACCTGATCAAGCGGCGCACGAAGATTATCGGCGTCGTAGTTCCGGAGTTCATCAATTCGTTTTTTGCCCGGATCATCATCCAGATCCAGACGGTTTTCGAACGCGAAGGCTTTCATGTGCTCATCACCCAGTGCAATGAGTCCGCCGAGGCCGAACGGCGCAACCTGCAACTGCTGGAAGAGAGCATGGTCGAAGGCATCCTGATCTCGGTTACAGAGAAAGGACGCAATACCGATTATTATAAGGAATTGATCGGCAGCGGCATTCCGCTGGTCTTTTTCAACCGTGCCGCCACGGACGTTGCGGCCAGCCGCGTTGTCATCGACGACTATAAATGGGCGTTTTTCGCTGTGGAGCATCTGATAAACGTCCGTCGCGAGATGGGCCAGCCGATGCCGCGCATCATGCATTTCCAGGGCCCTTCGGAGATCGATCTCTCGGGGTTGCGTTACCGGGGTTATGCCGACGCCTTACGCAAACACGGCCTTCCGGTCGATTCGTCGCTGGTCATTCGCTGCGAATCCATTACCCGTGAAGAGGGCTTCCGGATGATGAACCGCTGCATCGTGCAGGGAACGGTCCCCGACGCCCTGTTCGGGTTCAACGACCAACTGGCCATCGGTGCTATGAAAGCGCTCAAACGCAAAGGATTCCATGTCCCGCAGCAGGTTTCGGTGATGGGTTTCACCGAATCGCAGTCGGCGCTGGTCACCGAACCTATGCTGAGTTCCGTGGCGCAGCCGCTGGACCGGATGGGGGAGACCGCAGCACGGCTTTTGCTGGAGAAGATTCAGAACCCTGCGTCGGAAAACCGAACCGTCGTGCTCGAAGGACTGCTCAACGTTCGTGGTTCGAGCGACCCCAAAATGCTCGATGCCGAGTAGTTCCGTCCTTTCCTTCCTCCTTCGGACGCTTCTTTTTCGGGAACGATTCCGAAAGATTAAACCGTTCCCGAAACCGTTCCCGCTGATTTATTGCCGCCGTCGGTCCCCGAAAAAGGTTTATTCCGAATATATTTGTTTCTGCAAGGCTCTTTCAGGGCCTTCCGATTCGGAATATTAACCTAAACCAACCGATATGAAAAGATTTTTCTGTCTATTCACGGCATTGACGGCGGTCTTGTCGCTCTCATCCTGCATGGAGAAAGAGGATACGCCCCCGCATTTCGTGCATGTGGAGAGCGTAAGTTTCGACGTTCCGACGCTCAGTCTCCCCGAAACCAAAACGTACAGTTTGCAGATTATCTTCACTCCCGAAGACTGCGGCAACAAGAAAATCACTTGGTACAACACCAATCCCGAAGTTGCGACGGTCAGCTCCGAAGGTCTCATCACGGCCAAGGCCGAAGGTGTGACCACCATCGGCATTCAGACCAGCGACATGCGCCGCACGGCAGAGGTGGAGGTGACGGTTACGCCGTTCATCGCCGATGTGCCGATCACTTCGATCACGCTTCACCTCGTCATCCTGCCGGGAGTCTGTTTTCTTCCGCAGGAACACGGCGCTTGTGATGGGAATGTCCCATAGTCCTCCTTTCCTTTCTGCGTCTATGCCATTATACTGTATTTTGCAGGAAAAAGCCACTGCTTTTTTCCGCGCGCATTTCCTCTTGACAGGCATGGTATAATATGTTTACAGTATCCGCAGAACGGAGGTGTGCAGGATGGCGGGCGATTCGGTCAAGATTATGGCCAGAAATCAGAAGGCGCATCACGAATATTTCATCGAAGAAAAATTCGAGGCGGGCATCGAGCTGTCCGGCACCGAGGTCAAGTCCATCCGCGCCGGCACTCTCAGCCTCAAGGAGGCCTGGTGCCAGATCAAGGACGGTGAGCTGTACATCCGTCAAATGCACATTGCGCCGTATGAGCAGGGCAACATTTTCAACAAAGATCCTCTGCGTCCGCGGCGACTGCTGATGCACAAGCGCGAGATCGCGCGCCTGTTCGGCAAGGTCAAGCAGGACGGCTACGCGCTGATCCCCCTGTCG
>ERZ772893.2896-NODE-2896-length-13016-cov-3.429751_pt1 | contig 13016 bp, 10 predicted proteins | sample MGYA00511482_ERZ772893 | MGnify/ENA primary metagenome ERZ772893 (study PRJEB29015, sample SAMEA2737687) | human gut metagenome | biome: human gut; feature: human-associated habitat; material: faeces | place: China | collected 2012 ...
CCTGACGGAGAAATCCGGCGACATCATGCGCACCGTAGACAAGCTGGACAAAATCGGGCCGGAAAAGGTGAAGGCCATCCTCACCGGCGACCTCACCGTGGCTCCGTCCGACGCCGACGAGATCCTGAAGTTTATCGCCATCTCCGGCGGAAAAATTGGCGGCAGTACGCTCTGCTGGCCGGATGTACCTTTTTTTCCGTTCTTCTTATCACAGCTTACGCCTGCATGATGCGCTCTCCCACTGTCCTCACCATTCTGCCGGAGGGAGGGGACTCCCGAAAGCAGGTAATGATGGTCTTTGTTCTGGCCGTTTTGGGCTGCGCGGTTTTTACCACGTATGCCTCCGGTCTGTTTTTCCGTCAAAAGTCCCGGGAAATTGGCACCTTTCTGGCCCTGGGTGCCACCCGGCACCAGTTGAAAACGGAACTGAGCAAGGAATTGGCCCTTCTCTCTCTGGGCTCCTGCGCCGCTGGTGCCCTGTTGGGTGTTCCGCTGTCCTGGGGCATCTGGCAAATCTTCCGTACCATGATTGTGGATACCGAGGAAATGGTTCTGCGTTTTGACGCGCAAGCCTACCTCTTTGCACTGGCCTTTTCCGTCTTCGTCATCCTCATGCTGTTTCTGATGGGCTGGCGCTCTATTCGTCGCACCAATATCATTGATATTGTCCAGGAATCCCATAAATCGGAACCCATCCGCGCTGTCCCACGGTGGTATGGTCCTGTTGGCGTCCTCCTCATTGCATTGGGAGGCTTCCTGGGGTACTTCATGCCCAGCTTTTTCGTCAAAGTTCTCCACTGGTATGCCCCCTCCGTGGTGGATGCACTGTTCTACCTGCCTGCACTGATCGGCCTGTACATTCTTCTGCTCCACACCGTGGTCAATGGATGGGGCGGCAAGAAAAAACAGTATCGGGACCTGATTTCCACCAGCATGATGAAATTTCAGGGGCGGCAAACAGTGCGGAACATGCTGGTGATGACCGTCCTGCTGGCAGGTGCTTACTTCGCCAGCTTCTATGCTCCGATGATGCTCTCCAGCTCTGGAACCAGTGTTGCCAGCCGTCCCTACGATTATCTGTACCATTACCGCTGTGATCAGGATATGATTGGACAAAACGACGTGGCACAGCTGGCTCAGAAACACAACGTGGACATCACAACCTGGGTGACGGCTACCGGCTCTATCTTGGGCACGGATGGTATGGAACATATTGAAACCGAATCCTCCATCGGAGTCACTTATACAGAGGAGTACCGAGAACTGCTCCAAAGTGCCACCTTCCTGCCTGAGCGTGCCTACAACGCGATCACTGGTCAAAAGATCGACCTTGCTCCCGGCACTTGTGCCAATGTTCTCGATGACGACGGCGGCAGCAGTTACCTGAGCGGTGGTGATGTCACCCATCTGACCAATATGGTGACGGGAAAAACCCTTGACGTTACGCCGGCAGAACCTCTGTCATACACCATGCTGCTGGGGTGCTACGTATTGGATGACAGGGATTATGAGGCCATTTCTGCCGGCTTGACCGGCCAGTGGCAGGAGGACTATGTCCTTTTCAATGTCACGGATGTAGAAGCCAGCTTCCCCTTTGCCAAGGCGCTTTTTTATGACATCGTGGACCACTCCGGACCGGAAGTGGAAGTCTTTGACGCTTGGGACCCTGTGGCCCGCCAAATTGCCATTGAGGAGACAGGATCGTATTTCTGCGACCCGGAATCTTTGGAAGAAAGCGGCACTTCTTCCATCGACTATGACAAACCCGACAGCACAGAATTCCGCACAAGCTGGAAATACATGCCTCAGTTCAAAATTCTGGATGAGACGGAACTGGTAAAAACCATGGCAGTTTTCCTCATGCTCTTTATTTTCATCGCCATTGTCTGCTTCGCCGCAGTCATCGTCATCTCTTTCACCCGCTGCATGACCATCGGTATGACCAATGCCCGGGTCTACGATGATCTGCGCCATTTAGGGGCGCCGCGGTCGTACCTATACCGCTCGGTGAAAGGGCAGGTGAGCCGGGTCTTCCGAGTCCCCATTCTGGTGGGAACCATCCTGATCTACGCGTTCTATACCCTTATCATGTACTCCAACGGAGAGCCCATGGGCATCACGCCCAGTGAGGCTTCCGGCATGATCACCTGCTTGGGTGTGATCGCCGTGGTTTCTCTCCTTCTCTATCTTGTCTACCGCCTCACCTTGAAAAAGGTCTGCTCAGTTACCATCGATTCCAAAACAGCTTTTCCCCATTAAAAGGAACTCCACCGGCTTCGGCCGGTGGAGTTCCTTTTCATAAAAAACAGCCCTCCACACTGGAGAGCTGTTTGGCGGAGCGGGTGGGATTCGAACCCACGTGCCGGAGTTACCGGCAAACTGATTTCGAGTCAGCCCCGTTATGACCACTTCGATACCGCTCCTTATGAAGAGTGTTTCCACTCGTTTTGAAAATTACCATAATATTATACATGCAAATATCTGGTTCGTCAATGGGAATCTTTTTGGGGATGCAATCAAATTACATTCCGTGAGAAACGCTTCCAAAATGTCATAAATTTGTATGATATTTGGAACGATTCCTTAAGAATTTTATGATAAAATAACAATGTCTAAAATCCGTTTTCCCTTTGAAACCCCATATAGAAAGAGTTGTTATCATGGAGCAAACTATTCTTGTTGTAGACGATGAACGGGAAATTGCCGATCTGGTGGAAGTCTATCTGAAAAACGAAGGCTTTCCCGTTCTGAAAGCATACACCGCTGCCGAAGCCTTGGAGATCATCGCCCAAAAAGAGCTTAGTTTAGCCATCTTGGATGTGATGCTACCGGACATGGATGGATTTACCCTCTGCCAAAAAATTCGAGAGTCCCATTTGTATCCCATTCTGATGCTCAGCGCCAAGGTGGAAGACATGGACAAAATCATGGGCCTCACGCTGGGTGCAGATGATTATATTACTAAACCATTCAGCCCCTTGGAACTGGTGGCCAGGGTAAAGACCCAGTTGCGCCGGTACACACGCTATAACACCGCAGACCCCAGAGAGCAGGAGCGGAATGAACACGACTTCCGCGGCCTGTTCATCTGTCAGGATAGCCACCAGTGTACCCTCAACGGAGAAGACCTCACCCTCACCCCCATTGAGTTTAACATTCTCTGGTATCTCTGTGAGCACCGTGGGAAAGTCGTCTCCTCGGAAGAGTTGTTTGAAGCAGTCTGGAAAGAAAAATACATGGATGGAAACAATACGGTCATGGCACACATCGCCCGCTTGCGGGAGAAAATGAAGGAGCCCAGCCGGAAACCAAAGTTCATCAAAACCGTTTGGGGGGTGGGGTATACCATTGAGTAAGCGTCGACTCCTATGGCCGCCCCGCCGGAAACGCCATAACCAGATCTCCCAACAAATTCTGATCCGGTATGTATTCAGTGTCCTCGGGATGATTGGGGGGCTGGTACTGCTGTTTTTCCTGGGATGGGTGTTTTGCCGTCTTTTCATTTGGCAGCCCCATGAGCCCCTGTACCGCCTTCTCAAAGCCTTGGAGGACACCGCCATGTTCTGGGGAAGCGGCGTGGTTCTTCTGGGTGTCTTTCTTCTCACTTACCGTTCCATCTCCAAACCCTTGGACTACTTGGATGAAGTCATTGAAGCAGCCGAAGAACTGGCTCACCCCGCAGACACTCCGATCCGGCTTTCGCCTCCTCTGGAGAGTATTCAGGATGAGTTGAACATCGTCCGGGAAGGTGCCCTGCGCAGTGCCATGTACGCCAAAGAGGCAGAGCAGAGAAAAAACGATCTGATCGTCTATCTCGCCCACGATCTGAAGACCCCTCTTACCAGCGTCATCGGCTATCTCTCCCTTCTTCGGGATGAGCCGCAGATCTCCCCGGAAATGCGCGCCAAATACACCGGGATCGCCTTGGAAAAAGCGGAACGGCTGGAGGCACTGATCAATGAATTTTTCGAAATTACTCGCTTTAACCTAACGCAGCTCTCTCTGCGCCTGGAAGAAGTAAATCTCACCCGGCTATTGGAGCAGGTGACCTTCGAGTTTCAGCCCATCTTGGCTGAAAAGGGCCTTTCCCTGTCCCTTCAATTCACGCCCGATGTTATCTTAGCCTGTGATCCAGAAAAATTAGAACGTGTTTTCGATAACCTTTTACGTAACGCCGTCAATTACAGCAATCCAAACACCCCTATTGGCGTCACCATGCTTAAAGAGAAGGACGCCGTCATCGTCTCTGTGGAAAACCAAGGCCGTACCATTCCTCAGGACAAATTGGATCAAATCTTTGAACAGTTTTTTCGGTTGGATTCCTCTCGTTCCAGTTCTTCCGGCGGCGCTGGCTTGGGGCTTGCCATTGCCAAGGAGATCGTAGAACGGCACAACGGCATCATCCGTGCCCAAAGCGCCAAAGAACGGATTACCTTTACCGTAACCCTTCCATTGACTCAGCCAAGAAGTTCCTAATCTGGCACAAGGGTTTTGCAAACAGGATCAGGAAAAAACAGAGCGGAGAACGTGCCGCTCTGTTTTCTCATGGAAAGGAGCAAAAAACCGTTGACAAATACCCCCAAGGGGTATATTATCAAAATACCCCTTGGGGGTATTTACAAGGAGGTACTGCAGATGGAAGATAAAACTTGCTGCTGCCATAAGACCAAGGAACGCACGGAAGAGGAAGTCAAAAAGCTTCTCAATCGCCTCAGCCGGATCGAAGGACAAATTCGGGGCATCCGGGGAATGGTAGAAAAAAACGCCTATTGTACGGACATCTTGGTACAGTCAGCGGCAGTCTCCGCCGCCATGAACGCCTTTAACCGGGACCTTCTGGCCAATCACATCCGCACCTGTGTAGTGACAGACATTCGGGATGGCAAAGAGGATGTCATTGATGAGCTGGTGCTCACCCTGCAAAAACTGATGAAATAAGTGCCCCCCTCCAGGGAAATCCTAATTTTGACCGCACAAACCAGAAAGGGGTCGACGCGATGGAACAATTCAATGTAACCGGCATGAGCTGCGCCGCCTGCAGCGCCCGGGTAGAAAAAGCGGTATCCAAAGTACCTGGCGTGACGGCCTGTTCCGTCAGCCTTTTAACCAACTCCATGGGGGTGGAAGGCACTGCTTCTCCCCAGGATATTATCCACGCGGTAGAAAACGCTGGATACGGTGCCTCCGAGAAGGGCAGCGCAGCTGCCAGCGCAAATCATACTGCTGAGACAGAAGACGCCCTCGCAGACCATGACACACCCGTGCTGAAACGGCGTCTCATCTGGTCCCTTGTTTTCTTGGTCATCCTCATGTATTTCTCCATGGGACACATGATGTGGGGATGGCCAGTCCCCGCCTTTTATCACGGAAACCACATCGCCATGGGCTTGACCCAGCTGCTGCTAACCGCAGTGGTCATGGTCATCAACCAGAAGTTTTTCATCAGCGGGTACAAGAGCCTTTGGCATCGGGCTCCCAACATGGACACACTGGTTGCCTTGGGCGCCACCGCCGCCTTTGTTTACAGCACCTATGCGCTCTTCGCCATGACCGCTGCGCAGGCAGCTGGCGACATGGCCGCTGTTGCGGATTACATGATGGAGTTCTATTTTGAATCCGCGGCCATGATTCTGACGCTGATCACTGTGGGAAAAATGCTGGAAGCCCGTTCCAAAGGACGGACCACAGACGCACTCAAGGGGCTCATGAAGCTGGCCCCCAAAACTGCCACCCTTCTACGGGACGGCACAGAGATCACTGTCCCCATCGAGCAAGTCAAAAAGGACGACGTCTTTGTGGTCCGGCCAGGGGAGAACATCCCCGTAGATGGTGTCGTCATAGAGGGCAGCAGCGCAGTCAACGAATCTGCCCTTACCGGGGAAAGCATTCCTGTGGATAAAACAACCGGTGATTTGGTCTCCGCCGCCACGCTCAACCAATCAGGATTTTTGACCTGCCAGGCAACTCGGGTGGGGGAGGACACCACACTTTCTCAAATCATTCAAATGGTCAGTGATGCTGCGGCCACCAAGGCGCCCATTGCCAAGATTGCGGATAAAGTCTCTGGCATCTTTGTCCCGGCAGTCATCACCATTGCCGTTTTTACCACCATTGTCTGGCTGCTTTTGGGGCAGGAAATCGGTTTTGCTCTGGCCCGCGGAATCTCTGTGCTGGTGATCTCCTGCCCTTGTGCTCTGGGCCTTGCCACCCCTGTGGCCATTATGGTGGGCAACGGAATGGGCGCCAAGCACGGAATTCTTTTTAAGAACGCTATATCCTTGGAAAACGCCGGAAAAACGCAGATTGTCGTTCTGGATAAAACCGGCACCATCACCTCGGGAGAGCCCAAGGTCACAGATCTGATCCCAGCTCCCGGTGTCCAAGAAGAGGAACTTCTGCGCCTGGCATTTGCCTTGGAGCAAAAGAGCGAACATCCCTTGGCCCGGGCCATTCTCCACCGGGCAGAAGAACGAAACCTGTCCCCTGAACCTGTCTCGGATTTCCAGGTGCTTCCCGGCAATGGCCTCACCGCTACCTGGCAGGGCACGCTCCTTCAGGGTGGGAACTATACCTTTATCAGCCGCCAGTCCCAAGTCCCGGAATCTATGCGGATACAGGGGGAGACCCTGGCACAAGCTGGAAAAACCCCCTTATTTTTTGCCCAAGATGGTCACCTGACCGGCATCATCGCCGTGGCGGATGTCATCAAGGAGGACAGCCCGCGTGCGGTGGCAGAACTGCAGAACCCCAGGCCATTCAAGAATTACAGTCCATGGGGATTCAAGTCGTGATGCTGACAGGAGACAATGCACGCACAGCGCAAGCCATCGGAAAAGAGGCTGGCGTCAATCACGTAATCGCCGGCGTCCTGCCCGATGGGAAAGAGCGTGTCATCCGGCAGCTGAAAGAGCAGGGGAAGGTCACTATGGTGGGGGACGGTATCAACGATGCTCCCGCGCTCACCCGGGCGGACATTGGGATCGCCATTGGCGCGGGGACCGACGTGGCCATTGACGCGGCTGACGTTGTCCTCATGAAAAGCCGCCTGCGTGATGTTCCCGCCGCCATCCGGCTCAGCCGGGCCACCCTTCGGAACATTCACCAGAATCTGTTCTGGGCCTTTCTTTACAATACCATCGGCATCCCCTTGGCCGCCGGCGTTTTTATTCCCCTTGGTTTGACGCTGAACCCCATGTTCGGAGCAGCCGCCATGAGTTTGTCCAGTTTCTGTGTTGTCACCAATGCTCTGCGTCTGAATCTTTTCCGCATGCACGACGGGAGCAAGGATAAAAAGATCAAATCCATTTCAATCACTGTAAAGGAGCAACGTACCATGGAAAAAACAATGAAGATCGAAGGCATGATGTGCACCCACTGTGAAGCCCGCGTGAAGAAGGCACTGGAAGCACTGGATGCCGTGGAACAGGCCAAGGTCAGCCATGAGGCAGGAACTGCCGTGGTGACACTTTCTGAGGATGTAACAGATGATGTTCTGAAAAACGCAGTGGAAGCCCAAGACTACCCTGTAACCTTCATTCAATAATTTCTCCTCCTTCTAAAAGGCCAGAGATTGGGACGATATCGTTCCAATCTCTGGCCTTTTCTAATTTTATCTTATTTTTAATAACATATCATTTGGTACCCCACAGAAACATCGTTTCTTTTCTTGACATTTGTTCCAAAAATCGGTATCTTGAAAAAGTTCCAAGCGAGAATATCACCTGTAACCACTCGGGTTATTTTATCACAAAGGAGGCCCCTCCATGGGAAAGACACTGCAGGAGATTTTAGATCTTTGCCAAGAGAAAGACATTCAAATTGTCGATTTCAAAATGACTGACATTGACGGAAGATGGCGCCATCTCAGTATTCCTGTCGGCCGGCTCAACGAGGAGACTATGCAGTACGGGATTGGATTCGACGGCTCCAATTACGGCTATGCCCCGGTGGAGAGCAGCGACATGGTTTTCGTGCCCGACCTGGATTCTGCCACAGTTGATCCCTTTGCAGAGGTTCCCACCCTCACCATGATCGGAGACGTGATGATCATTGATCGTCCGGCCAACCGGCCCTTTGACCAATATCCCCGGAATGTGGCCAAACGGGCCATTGGCTATATGCAAGAGTTGGGGATCGCAGACGAGATGATCGTAGGGCCTGAATATGAATTTTATATCTTCGACCAGGTATCCTACACCACCCAGCCTCAACATGCCAGCTTCTCCATCTCCGCACGGCAGGCCGCATGGAGCACAGAAAACAACGGATATCAGGTCCCCAGAAAAGGGGGATATCACACCAGCCTTCCCATGGATGTCACACAGGACCTGCGAAACCGTATCTGTCTCCTAATGGAGGAGTGGGGTGTGAAAGTCAAATACCATCACCCGGAAGTGGGCGGCTGCGGCCAAATGGAGATTGAGGTGGAACTGGGAGAGATGACCCAGATGGCAGACAACACCATGGTCGCGAAGTACATTATCAAAAATGCCGCCGCTCAAGAAGGACGCACCGCCACCTTTCTGCCCAAGCCAGTGGCAGGGGAGGCCGGCAGCGGAATGCATGTGCATATGCACTTATTCAAAGAAGGTAAGCCCATCTTCTATGATGAAACAGGCTACGCACAGCTGAGCCAAACGGCGCTTTGGTTCATCGGCGGTATGCTGGAGCATGCGGCCTCCCTGTGTGCCATCACCAATCCCTCCACCAATTCCTATAAGAGACTGGTCCCCGGCTTTGAAGCGCCCGTCACCATCGGGTACGCCATGGCCAATCGCAGTGCTGTCGTTCGGATTCCCGCTTACGCCAAAGCCCCCAAAAACAAGCGGTTCGAGCTAAGGAACCCGGACGCCACCTGCAACCCCTATTACGCCTTCGCTGCCATTCTGATGGCGGGACTGGATGGGATTCAAAACCGCATTGATCCCCATGAAAGAGGGTGGGGGCCCTATGACTTTAACCTTTATACTCTCTCAGACCAGGAGAAAGCGCAAATTGACAGCCTGCCGAAGTCCTTGGGGGAGGCCTTGGATGCACTGGAGGCAGATCACGACTACCTAACCCAAGGCGGTGTATTTCCTCCCCGCCTGCTTGAGATTTGGATCGAAAAAAAGCGGGCAGAACTGGAAGAAATTGACCGTCAGCCCACCCCCGCAGAGTTCGCCATGTATTATGACCTGTAACTGCCTTCTCTCTCATAGGAAACCAGTATGCCAAAAAGGAACTCCGGTCTCGAAATCCGAGACCGGAGCTTTTTTCTATCATCATTCCATTCCTGCGTGCTTTTTAAGGGCCTTAAACGAGGTATCGCTGATCACGTGTTCCATTTTGCAGGCATCCTCCGTGGCAGTGGCCTCATCCACGCCCAGGGTCATTAGAAATTGTGCCAGCAAGGTGTGCTTTTCATAAATATTCTCAGCCACTGCACGCCCCTCTTCTGTCAGCTCCAGGTGTCCTCCCTTGTCCATTGTCACATAACCGCCTGACTTGAGCAGGCCAATGGCACGGCTGACACTGGGCTTAGAAAAGCCCATATATTCGCTCACATCCACAGAGCGCACATCTTTGCCGCTCTTTGAAAGGATCAGGATGGTCTCCAAGTACATTTCTCCAGATTCTTGTAAGTGCATAAAAGGGCCTCCCTTTCCGCAGAATTTTTTTATAGTTATTATATAAAATACCATAAAGGAAGAAACTTTTCAAGCGTTCTTTTTCCTTCCGTCATGACTTTGCACACCCGCTCCATTTGTACTTAAGAATCATTTAGAAAAGCTGACAAACGGGCCCTTTCCAGAACACCTGATACGGCTGTCAATTTTACAAAAAACCTTCTTTAATTTTTGCTAATTCTCCACATACTTCTCAGAGGGGAGCGCAAACCCATACTTCCTTTTCTTGTGATTCTCACAGAAGGATTTCTTGAAATTCCTACCGCTTCGGCGTATAATGAAGTGTCTATTTTTCATTTGCAACGCCAGAACACCGCGCAGCGGATTCTTTTACCGTTTTAAGTCCATAGACTGAGCAAGCTGCTCTCAATCAATTAGGAGGAAACGCACATGGCCATTACACTGCAAGACTATCTTACCTCTCTTCAGGGAAAACGCGTCGCTGTCATCGGCATTGGGGTTTCCAATACGCCGCTTATCAAGACCTTGCTTCAGGCGGGGATTTCCGTTACCGCCTGTGACAAAGCCCCCCGCACAGCATTCGGTGCCCTGGCTGACGAGTTGGAGTCCATGGGTGCAGTGCTTCATCTGGGGGATGCCTATCTGGATGGTCTCGACCAGGATGTCATTTTCCGCTCTCCGGGAATTCGTCCCGATATTCCACCGTTTCTGTCCGCCATGGAAAAGGGAAGTGCGCTAACCTCTGAAATGGAGGTTTTTTTTCAGGTCTGTCCCTGTAAAATCATCGCTGTCACTGGCAGCGACGGAAAGACCACCACAACCACCCTCATCGCCGAAATGCTGAAGAATGCCGGCTATACCGTCCATCTGGGAGGAAATATTGGAAAACCGCTCCTCTCGGAAGCCGGCAGCATATCTCCAGACGATATCGCGGTTTTGGAGCTCTCTTCTTTCCAGCTGATGACGCTCTCTGCCAGTCCGGATATTGCGGTTTTTACCAATCTGTCCCCCAACCATTTGGATATTCATAAGTCCATGGAAGAATATGCCCTGGCAAAGGAGAACATCTTCTCCCATCAGGGAGAAAATGACTTGGCCATCTTCAACCGGGACAATGACCTGACCCACGCCATGGTCTGCCGGGCGCCTGGAAGGGTCCTGCAGTTCAGCCGCCGCACCTCTTTGGAGGAGGGCGTCTTTGTCGACAACGGCACCATTGTGGTCGCACAAAATGGAAAAAAACGGCCTCTCTTCTCCACAGACCGGATTTTGATTCCCGGAGAACACAATGTGGAAAACTATCTGGCCGCCATCGCCGCCGTACAAGGGTTGGTCCCCGACGATGTGATCCTTCACACGGCAGAGACCTTCCCCGGCGTGGAGCACCGGATTGAATTGGTCCGTACTCTGCACGGCGTCCGGTATTACAACGATTCCATTGCCTCCAGCCCGACCCGCACCATTGCCGGTCTCCGTTCCTTCCCCCAAAAGGTCATCCTCATTGCCGGCGGCTATGACAAAAAGATTCCCTTTGATGTACTGGGTCAGGCGGTGCAAGACCATGTGAAAACCTTGATTCTAACGGGTCATACAGCAGATAAAATCCGTCAGGCTGTACTCTCTTCACAAGGGTATCAGAAGGGCCAGCCTACCATTGTCATGGAAGAGGATTTCTCTCAGGCCGTGCTGACAGCCTCCCGTATGGCGGAAGATGGGGATGTGGTTCTGCTCTCTCCAGCCTGTGCCTCCTTTGACCACTTCAAAAACTTTGCCCAGCGCGGCCAAACCTTCAAGGCCATCGTCAATGGGCTGTGAGGGAGGTTCCCATGGATATTCAAGCAAGCTTAGAAGCACTTTGCAGCTGCCCCGGCCCCTCTGGAAGGGAGGACGCCGTGGCCAGCCAAGCGATGGAACTGCTACGTCCCCTGATGGATGAAGTGAAGAAAGATCGTTTCGGAAATGTGATTGGGATTCGGCGTTGCGGCACGGAAAACGCCAAACGGGTGGTGCTGGACGCCCACTTGGATGAGGTTGGCCTGGTGATCACCGGCGCCAAAGACGGCTTTCTCCGCTTTCGCCCTGTTGGTGGGGTAGACCCTCGGATGCTTCCCAACCGGGAAGTCATCATCCTCTCCCAGCCCCCCCAGTTTGGTCTTGTGGCTGTCCTGCCTCCCCATGTTCAAAAGGCAGGCGACTCCAACCGGAGCACTCCATTGTCGGGTCTGTATATTGACGCCGGACTGACCCAGAAAGAGGGGGAAGCTCTGGTGGGAACCTTTGTTGTGCCCAGAGAACCTTTTCGCGCCCTTCTGGGACGCCGCGTCAGCAGCAAAGCATTGGATGACCGTGCGGGCTTTGTCACTCTTCTGCGGGCCGCTGAACTGCTTCGGGACACCCCTTTGGATGTCGATCTGTATCTTATGGGCAGCAGCCGAGAGGAAACCAACGGCGGCGGGGCCGTGGTCGGCGCCTTTTCTCTTGCGCCCCACTGTTTTATCGCCGTGGATGTCACCCACGCCCGTACCCCCGATTCTCCCAAGGAAGAAACTTTTCCCGCTGGCGGGGGAACAGTCATTGGCATCGGCCCCAATATGACCCGTTGGATGACAGACCGTCTCATCACAAAAGCAGAGGCGCGGGGCATTCCCTGGTCCCCTGAAGTGATGACCGGGCACAGTGGAACCAACGCCTGGCGGGTACAGGTTGCCCGAGAGGGTATCGCCACAGCAGTGGTCTCCCTCCCGCTGAAATATATGCACAGCCCGGTAGAAACCCTGGACCTGGATGACTTAGAGCACTCCGCCGCCCTGCTGGCTGCTTTCGTCCAGGACCTGGCACGAGAAGGAGGGGAATTTCTTGCTGACTGAGACCTTGAAAGAGCTCTGTGCCCTCCCCGGTGTGTCCAGCTGTGAAGACGCCGTACGGGATTACATCCGCGCAATCACCGCCCCCTACGCTGACCGGTCCTATACAGACACCCTGGGTAATTTAATTATTGAGAAAAAAGGGGTAAGCCCTGGCACAAAAAAAGTGATGTTGGCCGCCCACATGGACGAAGTTGGGCTGATGGTCCACACCATTACAGAGGACGGATACCTCAAATTCCGTCCGGTCGGTGGAATCGACCGCCGTGTTCTGCTCGGAAAACCGGTCCTGGTGGGAAAGCAGAAACTGCCCGGGGTCATTGGCCTAAAAGCATACCATCTGACCAGCGGGGAAGAGGCAAGATCCATCCCTAAGCTGACGGAGTTTTACATTGACATCGGGGCTGACAGCAGGGAAGAGGCCCTCCGCCATGTCTCCCCCGGAGATATCGTGTGTTTCGACACAGATATCTTAGAATTTGGCCATGGCTTTCTGAAAGCTAAAGCCATTGATGACCGCATC
>ERZ772893.2908-NODE-2908-length-12920-cov-8.337116_pt1 | contig 12920 bp, 11 predicted proteins | sample MGYA00511482_ERZ772893 | MGnify/ENA primary metagenome ERZ772893 (study PRJEB29015, sample SAMEA2737687) | human gut metagenome | biome: human gut; feature: human-associated habitat; material: faeces | place: China | collected 2012 ...
CAGCCGACTTGAGGGTTTCCGGCTTCTGAATTTCCTGATCGTAGGTATGGGTATGGGGAATTGTGTAGGTCGCTTTCACACTGACTTCACTGTCAGGCATTGTGAATGTGGTGGTTGCGCTGTTTGCGTCCGCAAGGGTAATACTGCCACTTACAACTTCCCACTTATCAAATACCTTACCGTCAGGAGCCGCATTTGCAGTCAGAGTAACGGTTGTGCCTTTCGCCGCTTTACTGATTTCGCTTCCTGCACCGATTGTCGCTTTGCCGTCCGTTACGATGATGGAATACTCTTTACTCTCCCAGATTGCATAGAAGGTAGTATCCGAGCTTACTTCATAGGTCGTGCCGGAAATAACCGAACCGTCGGCACTGGTTGACCAGCCCTTGAATTGCTTGCCTTCCGGTTCAGTAAAACCGCAGGCGGGCAGGGTGTAGCTGCCGGAAACGCCGGTGACATCTGCCATTGTGCCGCCGCCACCGTTGGCATTGAATCTGACGGTATACTCGGCAGGCGCGGGAGGTGCGTCCTCCCACAGCGCCTTGACTGTGATGTCAGCAGTGACGGTCACAGGGGCGTTCACCGGATACTCCGCACCGTCTATCTCCCATGCCTTGAACTGCTTTCCTTCGGGCGCAATAAACTCGCACTCCGGCAGAGAATACTCGCTGCCGTGCAATATCTTCTTAGCGGGCATTGCGGTGGTGACCTCCTCGGGCAGCTCCTCAGGCTCGGAGCCGCCGTTAGCGTCAAAAGTGACGGTATGCTCGTTGCGCATTTCAAACGCTGCGGTGATGGTAACATCTCCCTCCGGCTGGGTGAAGGTATAGGTATCGTCCCCAACCGCAACGGCGGCAGGGTTGCCATTGACGGACAGCGTGCTTAGCATATAGCCCTCGTCGGGGTCAATGGAGAGCATGACAAGCTCGCCCTTAAAGAACAGTGGCGTGCCGTCCTCGGCGGTTCCCGCAGCGTTCACCACCTTGACTCTGCCGTTTTCGCAATCCTGCACCGTCACCTTATACTGCGGGTCGCCCTCCACGGTCACCTGCACCGAGATGTTCTTCTTCCACTCCTCTCCCGGACGTGTGATAACATCAAGCCCCGAGTTGCAGCGTGCTCCGGTGTCCTCCAGAATCACCGTTCCGTTGACCGTGAAGGTCTGCTCCCGCTGGGACTGCGGATCATAGTCTGCCGGGATCTCCCACGAAACCTCGACAGGTATAAAACCGGAGGTGTCAGCTGCAAAAACCCCGATATTGACCTTGGAGAGTTCCTCTTGCAGATTCTGTTCTCTGGTAATACGAATCGGCCGCGCAGGCGTTTCGTCCCAATGGTCCTTCTCCCGAACAACCTCCAGATAGTTCCACAAAATATCGATGTCATTGTAGTAGGTTTTGTTCCCGCAGGCGTCCTCGAGGAAAATGTCGTGATGGAGGGTCACGCTGTAATCTGCCGGGATCGTATAACAGCCGTCTTCATCCGGCGTCATAAGTTCAATATTCCCGCCCGGGTATCTCTCGTGCCACACCTTGACGGGCAGCGTGTCCTCCACCCTGAACCGCAAGTCGCCCCAGTATTCCCCTTTCGTCTCCAGTTCCTTGCCGGTAGAAAGATGGAAGGCCTTCGGCTTTTCGACGTCGGCGATCAGCTTCGGCGTGGAGACATAGGACGTTCCCTTGAGGTTTTCGGCTTTTGCATAGACATACCAGCTGCCATTTGCGTCATACTCCGCGATGTCTATGGTGGCTGTGGGAATATAGACGATCCAGACGCCCGGTTCCGGGTCCGGGTACTTGTATTCGCTCCAGTCGATTTTTCCCTGCGCATCCAGCTCCGCCAGCTCCTCCTGCGTGTAGCATACCGGTGAGCTGAAGTAGTGGCTGGGTATTACATCCGAGTTGATCTGTACAGCCACCGAATAGACGTTCTTGTCCGTTTTCTTGCTTACATCCGCAAGATAGTGCGGTTCGGCTGTATCCGCGTTGTATCCGAAGAAGTACTGACTCCGCCCCAGAATCAGCTCGACCCTCGGATACTCCGTGTTATACTCCAGCACGAGCGTCCGGCTTCTGTCGATCGGTCCTACCGGGAATCGTCCCATTTCTTTGTCATATGGAATCTCCGAATGATCCGCCTTGTCGGTCATTCGTACCGCCGCACCATCCGGCATCTTTATCGTGAGCACCAGATACTCGTTGTGCGCCAGCTCTGCCTCGGCGTATGTCGTCTGCTCATCCGGGCTTACGACTCTCACGCGGTGGCGCCGGTAGATCTTCACGGTTGCCGCGGAGGTGTTGCCCGCGTTGTCTGTCGCGACGACGGTATATTCCGCTCCCGCGTCATTGTTGCCGCCGTCGGGTGCGGGAAGAGAATAGAAAGAGTCTGCTGCCTGCTCCACACCGTTGATGGTTACGGACTTGACGCCGGAGGACGCTTCGCCGCTCTTCGCCGGATCGCTCACGGTGAAGGTATACGCGCCCGGTCTTCCAACGATGACATCCTCGACGGTGTAGCTCTCGCCGTCATTCAAAACCTCCAGCACCGGCGCCGCCGTGTCCTTTTCCAGTAAATGATCGCACACGGCACAGTGCTTCTCCTGCACGCCCCAGTCACCGGGGATGTGCTTTCCGTTTTGCTTGGACATCTCCGCCGCCGGGTCGCGCGCCTGACAATCCTTATTCCTGCACGCCCAGACATGGCACGACTGCCGGTTTACCCAGCCGAAGTCGTGATTTCCGTTGCAGGGGTCGTCGATCACTGTCATTTCCAGCACGTTGATCGCCCAGCCGTAGTTCTGTACATACGGAAGTGTCAGCAGCTGCATGTCGATGAGCCCATTCTCATCAGGGATCAGGGTTTCATAAAGGTTCCAGAAGTAAGAATATTCGTCATCGCGGCTGAGGGCGCGCGCCTCCAGCTTCAGCTGCACCAGCTTTCCCTTGTATGAGCCGATCCGGATCTGATCGTTCGTCGCGATCGACGGATCCGCCACGAGCTGCTCCGGTTTGTAAACAATGTCGCCGTAGCCGACAGCCGCCGCGTCCGAGCCGTTGCTGCGGTAATTGGTCGACAGATTCAGGGTAGCGTCGGTGATGGTGATGTTCTTTCCGTGGCACCAGCGGCCGCCGCCGATCGCCGCACCGTAGTGTCCTGTCGCCGACACATGGCCGCCGGTGATGGTGATGTCATGAGCGGGAACATACTGACCTCCGCCGATGCCCGCGCAGTTGTATTGACCGCGGGCGCTTACCCGTCCGCCGGAGATGACGATATCGCTCGCCGCGTTGATTCCGTCCATGTCCTGTTTCGTCGTCCAGCTGCCGCTGCCGATGCCCGGGCCGGTTGCCCCGCCTTGCGCGTCGATATTGCCGCCATAGATATAGATATGGCTGCCGCGCCCCTGAAAGCCTCCGCCGATTCCGGCCGCAAGCCTGCCGCCTCTGGCGTTTACCGTGCCGGAGTAGAAGTACAGCTGCTCTCCGGCGCCTCCATGGATGCCGTTTCCATAGCCGGTGCTTCCCCAGCTGCCGGCTCCTATGCCCGCACCGTACTCGCCGCCGCTGGCATTGATGGTGCCGCCCCAGTAGTCGGGATTTGTCTGAGAGCCAAAGTGCATATTGACGCCGTGGCCGTACATATCTGTATTAAACGAAGGGTTCCCGATATCGCGGGTCGCCCAGCTCCCTCCGATGCCTGCCGCTCTGTGGCCGCCCTTGCAGGTCACCGTGGTGCCGGTGCGCGCCAGCACATACAGCTGCCCCTCGCTGCGGTTTTTCTGGATCGCCGCCCGGCCGTCAGCGCCTTGCAGGGAGCTGTTCTTGCCGATGAAATAGAGATACGCCGAAGCCTTCTTATTTAATTCAATAGCCGGCCCCTTGGAACTGGGACTCATCTCGATATTTACGCCGTCAATAAATACGTGCGGCGCGGTTTTATCTCCCTTGATGAATATCTTCTTATCCCATGCCCATGTGTCCCTGAGCTTATCGGGAACGGACGAGTAGATATAGTAGCTCCTACTGTCCTTAATGGATATGTCCGATGTCCGGTTGTACACGTCAATGCTCACATCGTACTTCGGGACGGTGTCCATCGGCCCGTCCGCCGCCGATACGGTCGTCGGCAAAAGGCCAAGCACCATGCAGCACAGCAGCAGGACGCTGAGTATTCGTTTCTTCATTTCTCGTTACCTCCGTTCAAGTATTGCGAGCGGTATTTATCTGCAAACAGAGCGACGCCCTGCTTTAAGACCTCCATCTGGGTTTGAAGATAATATTCGTCCTCGAACATGGCATAGTGGACGCTGGCCCGGACAAATATGAAAATCAGCGGCGTGATGACCGTGTACGGAATACCTATTTTCGGCTCCAGTCGCTTGGCATACTCGGTATAGCGCTCGTTGACGCCCTCAAAAAACTTCTTGCCGTGCTCGATATATTTCGGGTGCGTATAGATCTGATACATCAGGCGATATTTTTTGCCGTGCTTTTTTGCCGTCCAGTAAGGCACCTCCTTCACAAATCGGACAACATCCTTGGGGTCGGTGGGGGCCATCTCCATAAAGTCGTCCTCGACCTTTTCCATACAGTATGCCGTTGACTCAATAATCAGCTCGTCAAGGTTTTTGAAATAAGAATACAGATTTGCCTTTGTGCAGCCGCAAGCGTCGGCCAGGGCTTTAATTCCCGTGCCCGTCAGCCCGTTTTCGGCATAGCAATCAAAGCATTTTTCCATCATTTCGCGCTTGCGCGCATTGTGCTGTTGCTCTGTTGTTTTCATGTTGCTTCGCTCCTTTTATGCGCACCGACCGTTCGGTTATGATTAGTATAACATAGAATTGTGTCGATTTCAAGAACTGCTCGAGAAAAATCGAGGAAAATCAGATTGCAATATGATCTCATAAAAAAGTCCTTACAGCAGAAAGAAAATAGCGGATGGCCTCAACAATCAAAACCGTACTGATAAAAATGTCTTTGTTATCTCTGGTGGTGTATGCTCTAAAAGACTTCTTATCAAAGCAGAGGAGATGCTCCAGTTCGGTGTCGAGGAAAGCGTTGAGTCGGGAAAGCGCCGTACTCATTACGCTTGCCATGCTTTGGTCGGATGTGTTCAGCGCTGCTCCTGCAAACCATTTTGCCTTTGGCCTGCGGGAAGCGGACGGCCTTACTGATAAACACGGCATAGGATCTGCCGTCCATCCGAAAATCCAGAATGCCGCGTCCGAGAAAGTATTTCTCGTACTGTGTGCCGTAGTGCGCCGGAGGAAGCCCGATTCCGAGCTGTATGTCGATGACCTCCTCTGCCGGATTCCCTGCATTTTCAAGTTCAAAGGCAATGGCAAACAGTGTGAGAATAAAGGACCGTTCGTCTTTGGTCTTATCCCGCATATAGGGGATGCGCTCGTCAGACAGTGTATAGTATTTCCCGGAATAAAACAGAATGTTCTCTCCGAAGGGCGGGTGTCGCTTTCACACAGACCGCTGGTGAAAATGCGGGTTCTGCTTTTGATTTGCTTGTTCCCATGATCAATTCCGATTAACATAACAGGAAGCTCCTTTTCTTTTGAGATATACTTCTTTATTACGACTCTTACACGCATTGGTTCAACAAAAACACCGCAAAAAGAACGGAATCGGTGAAAAATCGGGCAAAAATGTTGAAAAGTCGATAAGACCGTGGTATAATACGGCAGGACGAGTTCTATTCGTATAAAGAAAAAAGGAGGAAATCCCCATGACCAAGAAAGATCTCATAAATGCAGTATCCGAGACTTCCGGCGTCTCCAAAAAGGACACCGCGGCGGTTATTGACGCAGTGTTCGTCGCTATCACCGATTCGGTGGCAAGCGGAGACAGCGTACAGCTTGTCGGCTTCGGTACCTTTGAGGCGCGCAGGAGAGAGGCCCGCACCGGACGCAACCCGCATACCGGCGAGGCCATCAATATTTCCGCCGCCACCGTTCCGGCTTTTAAGGCAGGCAAAGCCTTTAAGGATGCCGTGAACAAATAAATTTTCCCATGCAAATGCAAATCAGCCGTCCGTGCTTCCTTCGAGGCATTCGGACGGCTGTTTTTTCGTCTCAGTCTTTCTTCTTGGGAGTGACCCATCGGTCAAGCAGAGCGAGCAGCGAAGGCAGGATAAACAGGATCAGCACGATCGCCGAGGCGCAGCCCACCGCCAGCGTTTTGACGATCTGCTCGATGGCAGGGTTTCCGAACAGCGGACCTATCACCGCCGTGATCAGCACCATAATGGAGCCGGAGGTCAGAACGGTGTGAATACTGCCGTGATACGCGCCGATGAGCGCTTCCTTTATTCCCATAGATTGCCGCATTTCGCGGTAGTAGCTTGTATATACGATGCCGTAGTCTATTGTCGCACCCATCAGGATGCACTCCACGATGATCAGCGCCAGATAGTACATGGAGCCGCCGAAGGCACCGATGGCGGACACCGTGATGAATACGCCGCACTGGACGATCAGCACCAGAATTGCCGGTATCGCAAGATTGCGGAAAGTCAGCGCGACCACAATAAAGATGGCGAGGGCGGTCAGGATCGAGATAAAGAGGTATTCGCGCTCAAAGCCGTTTTCCATCTCATAGACCATCACGCTGCTGCCAATCAGATAATGCTCGCCGGACAGATAGGCGTCGCACTTTTCGGATATCTCCTTGATAAACGCGGTCGTTTCCGCCGATTCCTCCGGATAGGTCGTGCTGATTATCGCACGGCTATATAGGTTGCCCTTCAGTTGACGGACGCCCTCTTTGATTTGGTCGTCCGCCTCGCGGAGAGCTTCCTTCATTTTCTCGCTGATCATCGGTGCAAACCGTTCATCGGCTGCCACGGTGTCGTTCAGGTAAGAGACAAAGACATCGAGTTTTATTCTTTGTGTCAATACCTCCTCCGAAAGCGTACTCTCGCGGTAGAGATACAGCAGAGACATGGTGTTTTCGGTGATCTTGTCCGATGTGCCGGACAACAGCTGTACCGCCTCTGCGGGCGTAAAGCGTTTTACGGACACCGCCGCGTCGGCAAGTGTTTTTGCTGTGAACAGCTCGGTTTTCTGTGTATCGGAGAACATCGGCGCATAGGCGGGGTTGGTCAGTACGTTTTCCGTGAGAAAGGTAAGAAATTCATAAATCGACATCGTTTTCTCCGGCGTATACTCCGCACCAAAGCGCAGCATGAAAAGCTGTGCCGTCTGCCCGGCGTCCATACCGAGAGCATTGGCGATGTGATCTGCGGTCAACGGAGCGGTAAGAGACGCCTTATCCGCAAACGGCTTCAGTTGTGAAAGCTGAGCGAGTGCGTCGCTGTCGATATATCTGCCAAGCAGTGAGCCTTCTCCTCCGTTTTCCGTAAGGAAGGTCACAAGCTCGGAAAGCGTCAACGGTTCGACCTCACCGTTTTGAAAATAGAGGCAATATACAAGCTTGACTGCTTCCTCGTCGGGAACGGCAGCTGCGCCCAATTGGGAGAGCGCCGCCGTCATCTCCGCAGCGGTGTATTCCTTGCCGACAGAGGTGGGGTAGGAGGTGATGCTTTTTATCTTTGTGTTACCTTCCAGTACAGAGAGCAATGCGCCTGCCGACGTTTCTTCGCCGTTTCGGTACACCAGCACGATTTGGTTGTCCTGCGGGAAAACATCGGTGATCGGGTCGTTATTGTCCAGCGTGTAGATCGTTTCTGTTTTTGTTTGCAGCAGGGCGGCACCGACAAACAGCAGAACAAAGAATACGGCAACAAAACGGCGCACCCTATAGCCGAAGCCGCCCAGTGCGGCAAGGGGGCTTTTGCGTTCGCCGTGCGGCGATTTTTTCTTTTTCTCGGTCTTCACGATCAACCTGTCGAACAGCAGAATCAGCGCGGGCAGTACGGTAAAGACACAGAGCATACTGAACGCCACTCCTTTTGCCAGTACAATGCCGACATCCATGCCGATTCTAAAGCTCATAAACAGCAGCATCAAAAGCCCCACAACGGTCGTAACGGCACTGCCCGTAATGGAAGCAAACGCCGCACGAAGCGCCTTTGCCATAGCCGACTTGCGGTCGGGAGCACTTTCCAGCTCCTGCCGATAACGGTTCATCAGGATAATGGAATAATCCATGGACAGCGCAAGCTGTAAAATTGCCGAGATGCCGTAGGTAACATCGGACACCTCTCCGAGAAATATATTGGTGCCGAGGTTGAGTACAACGGCTACCCCGATGGTGGCAAGGAACAAAATCGGCTCAAAATACGAGCCGCAGGAAATGAGCAGCACAACAAGAATGATGCCTAAAGCGACGAGATAGACCGTAAGAGGAATATCCGGTGCGGAAGTGTCGTCATTTCTGACGGTGATATCGTAGTCCTTGAAGCTGCCCTCCAGCGTTTTTTCAAGTTCTGCCATCTCATCGCTGTCATAGGCAAAGCCGGTTTTCAGCACAAAGAGAGTATATTCTCCGTTGTTGTAGTCGGCACTGTCTGTCTCGTAGTTCACGCTGTCCACGTTTTTGATGGCGGCGAGAGAGGATTTCAGTTCTGCTTTTTGTGCGTCTGTCAGTCCGCAGAACATGATGCGAACGGTATACTCCGCGCCTGTCGCAGGGAAGTCCTTTTCGAGCAGATCAAGCCCCTTTTTCATCTGTGACGAGCTCGGCAGATATTTCGTCATATCGCTGTTGACGCCGACGCGTGGCATCAGAATCCCGCACACGGCTGTCATCACAAGCATCAGCGCGAGAATCCATGCCCGCCGCTTTACAATAAAATTCGAGATTTTTTGCATAAAAATCACGCTCCTTTTCCGAAAGGGGTTGCAATCAGAGTTCAAGTATAGTATACTGACAATAAGGCGTAAAGTCAACATACTGTATATTATAAAACGATGTGGTGCAAACAAAGACGCGCTGTACCGTTGCCAAATATACAGAGCGGATGAATTTGTTCACTGCGATACGGAGGAGCTATGGAAAACCAGAGAATTCGACTGACAAAAACACTGCTGAAAAACGCATTGCTTGCGCTTCTTGAAAAAAAGCCTATTGAAAGAATCGCCGTAAGCGAGATATGCGCGCAGGCGCAGGTGAACCGCACCACCTTTTACAAGTATTACGGAAGCCAGTACGATCTGCTTGCGGAAATAGAAAAGGATCATTTTGAAAAGCTGGAGGAGGCACTCTCCGAGAGCGGCGGCAACGGCGAGGACGCGCTGTACCGTGTGCTGGAGGCGCTTTTAGATGATCAGAAGAGCTATAGGATCCTGACCGGAGTCCTGCCAGACAGGGATTTTTCCGAAAAACTGTTTAACCTGCCTACAATACGTCGGAAGATCGATGCAGCGATTCCGGAGACCTTTTCCGAGACCGAGCGAGAACAGGTGCGGCTGTTTTTCTATCAGGGCGGCTATGCGGTGATCCGCGACTGGCTGAACCGAGATGAACGGGAATCTCCGAAAAAGCTTTCTGCCTTCTTAAACGGTATCATTGAAAAGATGTTGCAATTTTGAGGAAGACGGCGATATTAACCCGACGATCGTTCTTCGGCAAAAGGCTTATTCCGCTCTCGTATAACTAAAAACGGCCCGCAGACTACCGTATAAACGGAATCTGCAGGCTGTTTTGATTTATGCTTACCGGATTTCTTTGAAGATGGAAGCTATCGTCGGTTTTGTTCCGTAGCCTTGCCCTCGCTTTGTCCCTTTTCGTCACTGTGGTTATTTTGGAAAGCGGAGAACCATCCGCTTGAGTTTAACATTATGCATAGTATAACACAAAACTGTGCTAAAAACAAGATTTTCACTTGCTGCCGAGCATTATTTCACAAAGGCTTTTCCTCGTTTCTTCGAAAAATCACGATCTTGAGCCGAAAAGCAGGAAAGCGGAAGTCTTTCTTACTTGAATTTATTTTGCACTGTCTTTTTCTTTCTGCCGTAGACCGTTGTTCCGATCACTGCGCCACCGCTGACAAACAGCAGAGCAATCCACAGGAACATATTGCTGTTGTCGCCTGTCTGCGGAGAAGAGGTATTGCCGGGCTTGTTGGGCTGATCGGATGAGCCGTTTCCTGCACCGGTCGCAGGAATTTTAACGGACGCTTTCTTATAGCCGCAGACGGAGCATTCCTCGTGCTTGGAGCCTTTTTCGGCGGCAGTCGCTTCCTTGTCAACGAGCCACTTAAAGCTGTGTGCAGTTAAATCTGACTTATCGCCGCAGGAGCATTCGTGCCAATGGTTAGCAGAATCGTATTTCCAATCCGTACCGTAGCTGTGCGTATGTCCGTCTGCGGTAGGCGTCATGGTGAGGTTGGTTTCGACCCAGAAGCTCTGGGTGTCATTCTCATCGCCTATACGAGTGTACTCCACTTCCCGGCCGTTGATCTTCAGTGTGGCATCGGGGGAGATGTCGGCGGTATAGGCAGTCACATATACACCGTAGTGATAGGTCTTTCCGGCTTCAAAAGCGGTGATTTTGTTAGTATAAATGTCGCCGCCCCACTCCGGCTCTGTGGAAACAATGCCGGTATTCTCATCTAAGCTCCACCACTCGCACCGGAATGCATACCTCAGGGAACACCGCCCTGCACTCTACGCACATCTGGTGCTGTCCGAAACGCTCTACGAGCATTGCGCCGAAATCGAGCAAGCCGCAAGAAGCCGCCTTGACCTGATGATGCCGGAGCTTGCCAAGAGCGCAGGAGCAACGGAAGAACTGAAAGCCACAGACCCCATGAAATGGGTGGGCTTGATGAACTCCTGCAAGGCACAGGCAGAGGAAATCGTGAAGTATGAGCTGATTTACGATTGACGGTCAAGAGCCGAAAAAATCGAATATTTCACGACAGAAACGCTTCGGACGAGGAATGTATCGCCGGAGCGTTTTCTGTTTGAAAATCGCCGATTTTCCCAAGTCAAGAGCCGGAGAAAATCCCCGAAAAACACCCCTATTGCGTAACAAAGGCGCAGAAAGGAGCTTGCATGAGAACAGGGCTTACCAAGCAGGAAAAAACCACCGATATATGGTTTGACGAGAAAGAGCCGCTGATCTATATCCGCACACACAACACCGACCTCAAGAACAGGCTGGCCGCCTATGCCGCAGCTCACCCCGGTGAGTGCCGCCAGACCGACGCAGACCCGGACACGGGCTGCATGGAATTTGAAATCCGCAAGGGGCGCTTCTCTTTTCGGCTGACCGCCCCATACAGCGAGGAACGGAAACGGGCGGCAAGCGAGGCGGCGAAAAAGTGCGGTGTTCATAGAAAAGTTGCAGCTGCGGGCTACACAACAGATTGAACGCTTTTTACTCGGCTGGTATAATATAAGCACATTGAAACTTGCCCCCTGTAAATTGCATCTTACCCGCCCAAATTAACCACTTACCGATGAAGCCAAGACAAAACCGAATGCTTCCGTTATAATATGCTTGCAAGGGCAAGAGAAACGAGGTGATATTCATGAAAGTCGAAATAAAGGTGCTGCCCGAAGCCAAAGAGCCGTATGCCGTGATCTATGCGAGTGAGATAACCCCGGAAATCCGCCGCGCAGTAGCACTGCTCGAAAAGGAAATCCCTGATGTAATCCCCGTAAAGGAAAACGACAGTATCATCGTGCTTCGACCCGATGAAATATACATGGTTCGGGTGGAAAACGAAAAGACGGTCGTATATACCAAGACGAAGCGGTATGACGGCGGCAAGAGGCTTTATGAATTTGAGGAAATTCTCGGAAAGGGATTTATAAGGATTTCAAGAGGAACCCTTGTTAATTTGCATTATCTTGAGCGTGTGGAACCTGCATTCGGAGATATGATGCTTCTGGTTATGAAAAACGGCTGTAAGGATTACATTTCGCGGAAGTATTTGCCCGCTTTCAAAAAATATCTGGGATTATAAGGAGGTATAGGCAAGATGAAAAAGATTGTTCAAGTAGCGATGGCTGGCGTGCGTATAGCAGCGGTAGTATTCTTAATATACTGTATCGTTTTTGGGCTGATTGGCGGAGAGGAAAAGTTCGCCAGTGGATACGGTATCGCAAGAGCAGGACTTGGTGCTGTCATCATCGGCATAGGCTTCGGGATTCCATCTGTGGTATACGAAACGAAACTGAAAATGTGGCTCAAGGTGCTGATCCACATGGGCATCGGCTGCACGGTCATGATCGGAGCTTCTTTTCTGTGCGATTGGCTGCCGACGCAAAAAGGCATGCTTGCAACTCTGGCAGTTGTTGCGATTCAGGTCGTCTCTGCATTTGTAATTTGGACCATAGTTTTTATCCCGATGATGATTCAAGCAAAGAAGATGAATCAAAAAATCAAGGAGAAGCAGCAGGACGAATAACCGCCATTACAAAACATTATTCCTCAAGAGCGCAATCGGCGAAAATCGGTTGCGCTTTTTCACTGCCTGCCCCATACAGCGCAGAACGCCGCAAGGCGGCAAGCGTGGCGGCGAAAAAGAGCGGCGTTCATAGAAAAGACACAGGGCGGTAAGATAATTACGCTTGACAAGTTTACTTGGCGTTGATATAATAATGACAAGAAAACTTGGAAAGGAGCGCTTCTGTTCAATGAATAAAGAGAAAATTTTGGAAAGCAGCCGCAGAGAGAACAAAAACAGGGACTTGGCGGAGATGGAAGTAACCGCGCAGGCAGGAAACAGTGCCGGTCGTGTCGGTGCTGCGGTCTGCGTTGTTCTCACGCTTATCTTTCGTATCTTTACAAAAACATACTTTCTGAGTCCGTGGGTTGTTTACTTTAGCATCCTCACCACCCACACTCTTGTAAAGTATGCAAGGCTAAAGAGAAAAACCGACTTGATCCTTGGCATTCTCTATTTAGCGATGTGCCTCACATTTCTTGCCTTTTTTGTCCTGCGGCTTGTGGAGGTCAAGGAATGAATGACGAGCTGAAATTGAAAAACAACCTCAA
>ERZ772893.2913-NODE-2913-length-12901-cov-4.167445_pt1 | contig 12901 bp, 7 predicted proteins | sample MGYA00511482_ERZ772893 | MGnify/ENA primary metagenome ERZ772893 (study PRJEB29015, sample SAMEA2737687) | human gut metagenome | biome: human gut; feature: human-associated habitat; material: faeces | place: China | collected 2012 ...
CGGAGTGTATGCCTTATTCGGAATCTTCTGATTTGAAAGTAAGACCTTTACTGAAGGCATCGGACGTGGCGAGATTGATGATGGATGATTTCAAGGCGGCAGAGGAGTTGTTGAAGGATTATGATCCGGTGATTAAAAAAGGTGCGCTTTGGGGGGATGAAGGTCCGGGATTACCTAATGATATGGTATATCGTTCCCTACGCTTGAATTATTATGCGGTAAAGGCGTATATCGCCCGGCTGGCGTTGTACACGGGGGATAAGGCGACCGCGCTGACGTATGCCCGGCAAGTGATCAAGGAAACGCAGGAAGATAATAACTGGTTTCCTTTTGTCACTCGTGCGGCGGCTACGATTCTTTCAAAATGGGACCGGGTGTATAAAACGGAAATCTTGTTCGGGTTGTATAATCTGAAACGGTCGGACGTGTACGAATCCACGTTTTCCAACAAATTGGGAGAGAAGGTAATTTTACGCCCGACGGATGCTAATATTGAGAGTTTGTACGAGGAGGACACGCGGGTGAATGATTGGCGTTACACGGAACAATGGATGACCTTGAAAGATCCGGACGGAAATGAAAAGAAGCATTTCGTGAAGTATATGGCCGTGGATGATACAGAGGGACCTGATGATAATAAAGTTAGTCAGGGGTACACGTATCTCATGCCTGTCATGCGGATTTCCGAGATGTATCTGATCGTGGCGGAATGTTCCAACGATGAGGCGGAAGCGTTTGACCACTTGAATCGATTGCGGGCGGCACGGGGAGTTGCCAAGGCGAACCAGGCTCTCGGGTTGATGAATCTGGTAGAGGCGGAATTCCGGAGGGAGTTTATTGGAGAAGGACAGTTGTTCTGGTTTTACAAACGGCAGAATAGGACGCAAATACCTTCAAGCAAAGATTTCAATAACATGATCACGATGGAAAAAAGTTTTTACTTGTTTGATTTGCCTCAAGACGAGAAAGATAAACGGGGTGTGGAATAACGAATTAAACGGATGAGATTATGAAACGAAGATATATAGCGATATTGATCATTAGTCTGACAACGTGGTTGTACGCTTGTGAGACAGAGATGATGGGATACGAAGGGGAGAGCGGTATTTATTTTATGATGCAGAAACCTCCGGCCTCCGGGTATGGTGATCCGGAGCAGTATGAATACGTGGATACCACTTTAATCCCTTTCGCGATGTTCACGGCTAAAGATACCGTGTTACCGATCCGGGTGAGGATTACCGGGGACGTGGTAGATCACGACCGTTATTTCACGATTCGGGTGGTGGATACTCTCACGACGGCCAAGGAGGGGGAAGATTACGAACCGTTTGAGAATAGCCAGGTGGTAAAAGCCGGGGAGAGACAGGCGGAAGTCCCTTGCCGGATCGTGTGGACGGAAAAATTAATGCAAAATCCAGACACGGTGATTTACCTGACGGTGCGGCTGGAGGAGAGTGCGGATTTTAAATTACCGTTGAAAAGGTGGTTCCCTTTCGGAAGCATATACGGTTTAAAAGATAAAGTAGTTAACCCGATTGTTCACGTGATCGGGATAAATGATCAAGTCATCGTTCCCAAGCAATGGAACGTGAATTATTGGGGTGCTTTTTCTCCCACGAAGTTTAAGCTGGTATGCGAAGTACTTGGTTTAACGATGCAGGATTTTGAAGATTACCAAACCATGAACCAGAACAGGGCGAAGGCTTTGGCCCAGAATTTTGATCGGTATCTGAAAGAGGAAAAGGCGGCAGGACGTACGGTGATGGATAAGGATGCAGCAGATAATGAGTTTGAGATGACGATGGGGCCTCTGATATGATTTATTTTTAAATGAAATGTTATGAGAATGATGTATAAGATTTTTCTGATAGGATTATTGGGGATTTTCCTGTTTGAAAGTTGCTATGATGACAAGGGAAATTATTCCTACCATGCGATTAACGAGATAACCGTGAAACATGACTTTTTTGGAGACACGGTGTTACGGATGTATTCTTTCGTGGATACGTTGCGGGTGTTTCCTGAAATTTCAACAACAGTTAATAATGATCCCGATAATTACGAGTATGAATGGGTGGCCGTGGGTGGCGATCCGACTATCGGGGGACAATATACCCTGGGGAAAGAGAAGGATTTGGTTTATCCGATTACTTTGCCTTCCCAGAGGTATAGTGTCTATTTTAAAATTCAGGATAAATCCACGGGATTGACCACGATTTCAAGTTTAAGTTTACAGTTGTCAACCTTGTTTTCGCAGGGATGGCTTGTGCTGGGAGAAGGGGATGACGGAAGAGCCCAGCTTGATATGGTGTCAACGGGTGGAGAGGACACGACTTTGTTGAAGAATATTTTACAAGAGGTTGATATTCAAGAATGGGGTAAGCCGACTTGTGTTTTTGTTCCACCGTATCGTCCTGCTGCTGCATTGAATTATATTCATGTCGGGACGGATAAAGGTACTTACAGGCTGAGTACTTCAACCTTGTTGCCTATCGAGGGGGCACATTTGAAATGGTCTTTTTATGATGTATCGGCTGCCGGAGAGTGCGTGATGACCGAGGCTGTACAGATTATGGGATATTACCGGGCTGCCCTTGTGGATGGTAATTTGTATTATACGGAGCTGGGAGGTCAACAGACTTGTTTCTTTGGATCCCCGAGTAATCATTACAAGGGTGATTATGATCTCTTCCCGGTGGGGGATAAAATCGGGTATAGCGTGAAAGAACGGGGATATGCTACCGTGTTGTATAATAAGCGGGATGGGCGTTTCGTGTATCAACAAAGTGGTTACGGGACTCCTATTGGTTATTGCGCGGATATGCCTGATCGGGTGGGGGATCCTTTCTTTTGGAAACCGGGATACGAGTATGTGACGACACTAAATTGTCATAAAGGTTCGGGTTCGACTTACACGATATTAAAGGATGGAAGTGATTTTTATCTGTATAGTTACCGGATTTCCTATAGTTTCGGTATTATAAAACAGTTAATGGTAAAAATGGATAACGTGATCGACTTGGATAAGGCGGAATTTTTCGGGGCAAGTAACATGTTATCCGTGATTTATTATACCGTGGGAAATAAACTGTATGGTTACGATTTCGCGAGGAAGAAGTGTGAACTGTTGAAAACGTTTGATGGTTACGAGATTACCTCGTTTTTGTCGGATATCTTAGTGCAGACTTCGAGAGATTATTTTTATATAGCTCTTTATGACCCGTCGAAACCGGCCTCGACAGGAGGGACGATTATGAAGTATGAGGTCGTGGATGATGTGGATCATATTATCATTAAGGAAGAGAAAGGAAGTGAATGGAAGAATTTATGTAAGGTAAAGAGTATGGCGTTTAAGTCCAGATAATGGAACGTGTGGGTGTTTAGTAGGCGGATGCTGCTGAAACAGGTGTTGTGGAGGTGTGTTTTAACACACCTCCTAGTTCATAAGGTCCATAAAGTCGAACCTTCGGTTCTGAAAGTTCATAAAGTCAAATATCATACAATCTATTGGTTATGTAACCGTATTTTATGGGTAATAATCTCCCATGCTGCTTGCAAACCTCTTTTCCGGGTCTTGTTTGTCTATTGCGAAAGGGTGATGAAAGGGCGATAGAAGGGTGTGAAATGGGACATGGGAGATTATTACTTTAGTAAAAGGGGATCATTACGAGGACTGGTGTGTGTGAATGGATTATGTGATTTGGGGGTATCGGGGAGAATCAAAGGAGAAGTGATGGAAATAGGAAGGTAATAATCCCACTCTTTCGATGATTTCTCGAAATTTATTCAGAGCTGCTGCATGGCGTGTTGTGTGAGCCACGAGTAAGCTCTGAATAAGCTCTGGGGAAGGGGTATTATTTGGGTTAGATTACTTCTTTATTTGGGTTTATTCTCTACATCTTTGGGAACATCGTTCGGGGGTATGCTATACTTTCCCTCTATTTACGCTATCGTTGGTGATTACTGTATAATAAGTTACGTGTCTTTTAATTCATACGATTCTATAAGTCGGATATATGCAGGGGGCAGTTACCATCCATGTTTATCGAAGGTGAATGCTCTATGAATGCAGGATGAATGCTTCGTGGTCTAAATGAACTATAAATAAAATGATCAACAAGTTAGAATCGAGGATAGGGTTTAGATAGGGAAATGCCGGCTTTTTCCTAGGGTTATACAATAGGATTGGGATAGAAATACTTGCCTCTAGTTGATTTTTGTTTTTTAATCCTTATTTTTGCGAGAAATATATGTGATTTTATCCATCTGACTATGGCCGTTGCTTATGATATGAATTCGTCTGTGCTTATCGATGATTTTAATCGACGGGATAATCATGCTTTTGAATATATTTTTCTGCATCTATATGATGCTTTGTATCGATTCAGTTCAAAATTGTACGCGGGTACGGAAGTGGTTCCCGATGATGTCGTGCAGGATGTTTTTATGAACGTTTTAAAGTCACGTATTTCTTTTGAATCGATGGAGCATTTGAAGGCCTATCTTTATTTGTGTGTGAAAAATTCGTACAGACGTTATTGGTCACATCAGCGACACGTGGAGAATTATGTGCAGCATATCAAGCACTTGAGCGAGGAAGAGATGGAGGCGGAGGTCGTGACCTCTGAGGTTATCGCCTATCTGAGTCAGGCTGTTGAGGTTTTGCCGGAAGAATATGCTGCGGTATTGCGGATGTACATAGAAGGTTATTCGCCCGCGGAGATTTCGGAACGGTTGGGAATAGCTCTTAGTACGGTCTATAAGCGCAAGGATAAGGCGGTGGAGGATTTGAAAAAAGGGCTTTCTTCAAATATGCTGGATTTGTTTTTATCTTTTTTATAGAATTTTTACACGTTCTCGGTAGAAAATCGGGTTGTTCAAGTATATATAGTACAGAAACAATCGGGAAGATATGAAGAATACGAGTACTGAAGAACGGGAATTACATACCGCACAAAATATAATAAATGCAGGGACGGGCCAGTCGGCAGACGTGGAGCAAATGTGTGAATGGTTCGAAAAACATCCGAAAGCGAGGAATCTATTAACGGATGCTGAACTGTTGGCAGGAGAGATTGCAGCGATAGATCCGGAACGGAAGGAGCGTAATCTTGCTCGCCTCAGAATTCGGGTACGTGGTTACAAGCGGGCGAGGATGGTTCGATGGACGACGATTTCCGTGGCGACATCTGCCGCGATGGTTTTGTTGTGTTTCGGAATTTTTAAATATGCAGGCGTGGTTCAGCCTGAACCGGAATTGCTGGTAGCAAGCGTACCTGTTGTGAAAGATAGTGTGCCGACGTTGATATTTGCCTCCGGAGAGAAGATGGACATGACGGAATATGCGGTGAATAAAAAAGTGATTGATGTGGTTCACGTGGCAGCACGGGCAACGGATGAGACTTCTTCCGTTCTTAACGTGTATAAGGTGCCGAGAATGTTCACGAGCCGTCTGGCTTTACCGGATAGCACGATCGTGTACTTGAATTCGGATTCGGAATTGTCGTTTCCTTCCCGGTTCTCGGATTCCGTTCGGGCGGTGTCTGTTCGGGGAGAGGCTTATTTTGAGGTCCGGCATGGTGAGGTCCCGTTTGTTGTTCGGGTGAATGATGCAGAAATAAAGGTGTACGGGACAAAATTTAACGTCAGGGCTTACACGGAAAAACGGGTTGCGGCAGTATTGGTGGAAGGAAGTATCGGGGTTGAATACCGGGGGTATAACGTGATGATGCGTCCTAACGAGTTGTGCCGGGTGGATAATATAAATGGAGACATAAGTACCGAACGGGTAGATGTGAGTAAGTATATCGCATGGACGGAAAGTATGTTTATGTTTGAACGTGACCGCCTGCAAGACATCGTGTCGGAGCTTTCCCGCTGGTACGGGATCGAGATTGTCATGGAGAACAAAACATTACAAGATCGTACGATTACGGCATTCTTTGAAAGGAGCGTCCCGATGGATGAAATTATGACCACTATCGAGCAAACTATAAATGTAAGAATCACTAAAGAGGAAGGGAGGTACGTGATCCGGTAGAGAGCGTGTCAATAAAAAGGGGGATCTTCGTTTTGTAGCAATCCGAAATCCCCGCTGGTTCAAAATTTATCCATCATTACACGAGGTCAGAGATGTGTAATGAGGGAGTATTTAAAAAGAAATACTTAACACAAATTTATGGGAAATTTTATGAAAAAACTAACATGGACGCATAAATCTTTGATTTTGCGTATGCTGTCGATACTGTTAACGTGTATCGCAGTGATTTCAGTAAGTTCGTTAGGGGCTTCTGGTCAGACGGTAGGAAAGAAAATTACGATAGATAAAAAAAACACTTCTGTCCGGCAAATTATTTACGAGTTGCGTAAGCAAAGCGGTATGAATTTCATGTTTGAGGACTCTCAGATTGATAAAATGGCACCTAAAACATTGCAATTGAAAAATGTTTCTGTTGAAAAGGCGTTGGACGAGTTGTTGAAGGACACGGGATACACGTACAAGATCACGGGAAATAGCGTGGCGATTGTGCGTAAGGTGGAGAACAAGCAAGTGGAGGGACATACCGTGTCGGGAATTATTATGGACGAGAATGGTGAACCTTTGGTTGGTGCTACTGTAGTACTGAAAGGAACCACCCGTGGCGTGGTGGCAGATGCTGAAGGTGCGTATTCTATCCACGTTCCCAGCAATATTACAACACTTGAAGTATCTTTCCTTGGTTACCAGAAAGTAGAAGTAATCATCGGTCACCGGACGGAGATTAACCTGAAACTTAAACCGGATTCTCGGATGATTGAGGATGTCGTGGTTACAGGCTACCAGACGATCTCTAAAGAACGTGCCACGGGAGCTTATTCTATTGTCGGGGCAAAAGTACTGGAGCAAAAACCGACTGTCAACATTTCTAGTGCGCTTAATGGTCTGGTGCCTGGGTTGGCAATTGAAAATTCACCTGTTGAAGGGAGTGCCCGCTTTATTATCCGTGGTAAAGGTTCTCTTAGAGGCTATCAAGAGGATAGTGATCCGCTGATTGTTGTAGATGGTTTTCCTATCAGCGGGTATACCGAGAGTAACGATCCCTTTGAAACGATTAATCCGAATGATGTAGAAAGTATTACCGTGTTGAAAGATGCTGCTGCCACTTCCATTTACGGGGCGCGGGCTGCAAATGGTGTTATCGTTATCACCACCAAAAAGGGCAAGAGCGATAAACTTGATATTTCTGCCGGAGCCTATTGGGCGGTTAGTTCCCGAGTCGATTTGGATTACCTGTTCAACATGGCTTCAGCCGAAAATCAATTCCGTTATGTAGAACTGATGCATGGTTACAATGCAATTCCTTCTGGCAGCGATCCTTATAGTGATCCCCGTTATCACCGGACTTATATGTCGGAGCCTCGTCGTCTTCTTTTTGAAAGGGATAAAGGAAATATAACTATCGACGAATACAATAAACTTAAAAAGGAGTTGATCGAATTAGGTAATCGTAAAGTATGGAAAGATGATTTGAATGACTATGTTTTCCGCCATGCGTTACGTAGTCAGTACAACGTTGCTTTGCGAGGCATGAATCAACGGATGAATTACGCTTTTTCCGGTTCTTACGATGGCGAAAAAGGTTATCTGAAGGGTAACGACAAGCAACGCATTTTGCTGAATATCAATACTAGCACCAAGCTAACTAAAAACTTGACCTTTGATGTGACATTAAATTCCTCTTTTGCGAAACAACAAAACCGAGGCACTTCTGCCTATTCTGGCTTGCAGGGGTACATTAGCCCGTGGTCCCGTTTTGTGGGTGATAATGGGGAATTTATCCATGTACCTACCTCTAGTACGGTATACGAGGCAATTCTTGAATCAGATTATGAAGGTAAGACACCTGCCGATTGGCATTATAATCCGATAAAGGACCGGCAGTATATCGATGACGAAAGCAAGGTGGTAACTTACCGGATACAGGGCGGATTCGAATATAGTACAACTTGGGGACTTAAACTCGGTGCTAAGGGACAATATGAATCAAGACGTTACACTACACACCTTGCCTATGATCCTGAATCGTATTACGTGCGTGATTATTATAATACCTATTCTACCCAAAACGGAATCACGGGGATGTTTGAATCCTATTTTCCTCGTGGCGGCGTGTTCACTGATGCTGGGAATGAGTATGAAGCGTACAATCTCCGGGGACAAGCAGATTATAATTACTTGAAGGATAAGAATGCGCTAAGCGTGTTGGCCGGAACGGAAGTTCTGTCATCCACGACGGAAACCCGCCCTTCCATTACCCGTTATGGTTATAACAAGTATACTAATGCGGTGCTCACGCAACCGGATTACATTTCGGATGTTATCACTATTTTTGATAGGGAGTCGGGGGCGAAAACGAAAATGCCTTACGAGGATTTAGGTACATTGTCAACTTATGAAGATCGTTTTTTTTCGATATATGCCAATGCTGTTTACACTTATAATGAGCGCTATTCTTTAACGGGTAGCTTTCGGACAGATGCTTCCAATTTCCAATCTCAAAGACAACGAGATAAGTTTTCGCCTTTCTGGTCGGTGGGAGCTAGCTGGCTGGTTTCCAGAGAAAATTTCATGCAGCAAGTGTCTTGGGTAGATTTATTAAAACTCCGGGCTTCTTTGGGTATTGCAGGTGTGGCAGCAGGAAAAAGCAAAATTTCCAGTGTGACCACTCTCAACACCCGTCCGGGAAACATCCTGTTCAATAAAGGAGAATCTTTCAATGACATCAGTTATCCCGGTAACGAAACTTTGACGTGGGAAAAATCGCGCACGCTAAATATAGGTTTGGATATGGAGCTATTCAACCACAAACTTTCCGGATGTATAGAGTTTTACAATAAATATTCCTATGATGTGCTTTCGTATGCCACTGTACCAACAATTTCACAGGGGAAAAACAGTGTGATGTATAACAATGCAAAAGTTCTCAACCGAGGTGTCGAATTGTCGTTAAACACTGATTTGCGTGTCGCTGGCGATTTGAAATGGCGAGGAGTCTTCAATTATTCTTACAATAACAATAAAGTGAAGGCATTTTATGAGAATACTCCGATTTCTCCGCAAATGCCCGGTTTAATAGAGGGTTACCCGATGGGTGTCATATTGGTTTTAAAACCATCGGGTTATACGCCGGAAGGTTACATCAAGTTGCAAGGTAAAGATGGTACACGGGAGCCTATTCTCGATAATGTATCCTCTCATACTTCGGATAGAATCTTGCGTCAGAATGGAGAGACGATAGGCGACAACAATTGGTTCTATTATTTAGGCACTTCAACGCCCAAAAGTCAGTTGAGTTTCTCCAACCAGTTTACATGGAAGGGAATGACGTTATCTTTTATGATTACTGGACGTTTCGGGTATTACGTGAGAAGAGGCGATGAGTTTACAGCAAACAATCCCGGTGCAGCTTCTTTTTCTAAGCGACTGGATCGTGCGTTTACCGTGTATGATGCCGGTTACGGCAATCAAACGAGTTATTCCGAGTATCCGCTCTATAATGATGAAAATTATCAACTTTATCAAAATATTGAAAAGAATGTCAGTGATGCAAGCCAGATGTTTGTGACCAATTATATCAAGGGTGATCACATTCGTCTTAATGAGGTTTATTGGGGCTATGATCTGCCTGAATGGCTGTTGTCACGTCAGAATGTATTTAAGCGCATCAACGTGTATGTACAGGTTAGCAACTTGGGAATACTTTGGAGCAAAAATAAGGATATGGATCCGGACTACCGGGTGGGTACGATAAAACCTATGTCTACTTTTATGTTTGGATTGAAAGTGAACTTCAGGAATTGATAAAACATTTGGTAAAACATTTAATTCGCAGAAAAGATGAAATGCAAGATATTTTTTATCGCCTTGTTAGTCGGAGCCGTGACAGGATTTACTTCCTGCGGTGATTATCTGGACGAAACACCTAATAAATCGGGTAGTGCTTATATTTATCATATGGATCAACTTTATGGGTTGACCGGGTCTGTTAATCTTTATTTCGGGAACGGACTTGAGGCAGGGAATGCGATTGATAAAGGAGAAGTGGCTTTCTATATGTCGGAACCTTATTTGATGAGCGATGCAGTAGAGATTACTCCTGGCTACTATTCTCATAATGGAGTGGGGGGGGTAGATCCTATTAGAAGTTACAATATTTACTGTTGGGAGAAGAATGTTAAAAACAACGAAATCATGGATCTGACATGGAGAGCGGCTTATGAACGTATTTATCGTTTCAACACGGTGCTTGAAAACCTTGATAAGGTGATTCAGACTACTGAAATTGTCCGTAATCAGGTGGAGGGAGAGGCCCGTTTCGGTAGGGCGTATTATCATTTTATGTTGTTAACCCAGTACTGTCTGTGGAATGAAAACGCACCGGGTATCGGTTATCGTGAAGGTGTTAATCCTGATGAAATTCCTGAGCGACGTACTGTTGGGTATACTATTAGTCGTATTTATGAAGATTTGTCATTGGCAGAGGATTGCTTGAAAAAAGCTGGACGGACTCAATTCGATTTCGCAAGTAATACTCGTCCCACTATCCCCACCGTTCAAGCTTTTCGGGCACGGGTGGATCTTTATCGAGGTAATTATGAATCCGCATTAAAAAATGCTAATGCTGCGTTGGATGCTCATGGCGAGTTAGTGGACTTGAATACGGATCCGTATTATATGACAATGGAAATGCCTAATAGTCTGATGTTAATGCAAGAGGATGGAAGTATGACTGTGAAGTCAACAATTATGCTCCCGATGTTAATGAACACTCCCGGGCGTTCCTTCTTAGAATATCGCGAACTTTTTCTTCCCAATGTGTCAACCACGATGATGTGTGGTTCTTGGATTCCAGTTTCAGAGTCTTTTTCTGAACTTTGGGATAGAAATACTGATCTTCGTTGGCAGAAGTTCTATAATATTCATTATTATTATTTAATGATGTCTCCGATAATGGGTTACGGTATAGTTCCATGGGCAAGCGGACAATATTTAAGAGAACTTGATTTTCATACGTATTGTCGTTTTTATTCCTACGGTGCTTATGCCGGGCAGATTGTCGGTATGACGACGGCAGAAATGTACTTGATCAAGGCTGAATGTATGGCCCGTACTGGTGGGGTAGAAAGTGATGTGGTCAATGTCCTGAAGACGCTTCGCCGCACCCGTTTCTCCGACACGAATGTAGCCGATAATGTTGGCGGGACTGTACAGAATGTGCTTGACGAACGTTATCGTGAAATGGGAGCTTTCTGGCGGTTCTTTGACATCAAGCGATTGAACGGTGCAGAAAATGCCGGTATCGAAATTCGCCGAAAAATTTTAAGCGATCCGACCGACCCGAACTCTGTTACGGAATTGGTGATTCCTGCCAACGACCTGCGCTGGGCGTTGCCTATCTATGAAACGCAGTGTGAGTTGATGGGGTGGAAACAGAACGCTGGTTGGGAATAAATAAAAACATAACATTAAAATGATATTGTAATGAAGATTATACTATTTTTAGTGTGGACATTTTTTATTCTCTGCGCTTGTACTGAGAAAAATCCGAATGCTTTTATTCTCGAAGGATCTATTAATGGTTTAGAGGGAGAGAAAATCTATCTGCTGTATTACTCCGATTATTCCGATTATTCTATCGGTGTTAATCAACGCATTGATACGGCAGTTGTTACCAAAGGCCGATTCCAGTTCCGGGGAGAAATAAAAACACCGATGACCATGGGAGCTCTACTCGTGGGCGATATGTTTGGACAAAATCGGAATTGCCAACTTTTCCTTGAGCCGACTGAGATGAAGGCTGTCATTGATTTTGAAAAGTTCAATGAAGCAAAAATAACAGGTTCCCTTGCGCATGCGGAGTGGGATTCTCTGATGCAACGGAAGAGCTTTTTAACTGCGCAGATCATGAAAATCTACGAGCGTGTCGCCGTCGAGACTGACGAGATAAAACGTAATGCTCTTAAGGAGGAAGTACGACCGTTGGAACAAGAAAGGGGTAATCTGATTCCGAATTTCATAGAGACTCATCCCAATTCGTTGGTAAGTCCTTATTTGCTGATATTAGAAATGGGCAGGATGCCGTATGAAAAAATTAAAGCAGCCTACGATAATTTTAGTGATCGTGTACGAAAGTTTGGTAATGTGAAGAAAATTGAGGACGAGTTGATGACCCTCGCTCGTGTACAACCAGGGCTGCCCGCTCCGGAAATCTCGGCCCGGGATGTGAATGGTCATGAGGTGAGACTTTCCATGTTGAAAGGCAAGTATGTGATTTTGGACTTTTGGGCTAGTTGGTGTGTGCCATGTCGACAAAGTTTCCCGCACGTGAAGGAACTGTATGAAAAGTACCACCAAAAAGGTCTTGAGGTGTTTTGTGTAGCTGATAATGACGATTCCGAGGATGCATGGAAAAAGGCCATCGAAAAAGATGGCGTGGAGATGTTTATTCATGTACTCCGCGGTCGGAAAAACGATCAGAGGATGCAGAAACCTGATTACTCTGGTGATATTAGTAAAGCTTATGCGGTTCATTTCCTGCCGACTAAATACTTGATCGACAACGAGGGGAAGATCGTCGGTAAATTTGGTGATGTTACGTTGGATATAAAATTGAAAGAAATTTTCGGCGAGTAAGGAACGTTTTTTATCGTTTGATGAGGGTGAATTCTAGCTTTCCTTTAAGTAGAATTCATCCTCTATTTTCTTTATTTCTTTTCAACTTTGTTGATGAAGATGGTTTCGAACAGTTCTCCCCGGGTAAGTTTCCCGTTTTGCAGGCAAATGGCCTCGATTCTTCCTTTGGCGCATAGAATGTTTTCGGGGAGCTTGTAGATGTCCTCGAAGAACACTAGCTTGATG
>ERZ772893.2917-NODE-2917-length-12878-cov-2.955939_pt1 | contig 12878 bp, 10 predicted proteins | sample MGYA00511482_ERZ772893 | MGnify/ENA primary metagenome ERZ772893 (study PRJEB29015, sample SAMEA2737687) | human gut metagenome | biome: human gut; feature: human-associated habitat; material: faeces | place: China | collected 2012 ...
GGTAGTCGTCTGGCAGACCTTGCGGAACGTTGCATTGTTGTATGCCGCCTGTGCGATCAGCGCCATATCATGTGCCGTTGTGTAATGATTCTCGTCCGGAAGACCGTTTGGGTTGGTAAAATGCGTGTTCGTACATCCCAGGGAAGCCGCTTTCTGATTCATCAGTTCCACGAATGCATCCACACTGCCGCTGATATGTTCCGCCACGGCGACACAGACTTCATTGGCGGATTCGAGCATCATACCGTACAGACAATCCTCCATGGTCAGGTTTTCTCCCAGCCGGATACCGATATTGGAACTGCCCTGTTCGATGCCATAAACAGCATTTGCCGAGAAGGTTACTTTCTCGGAAAGACGCGAATGTTCAATCGCGATCAGCGTAGTGAGAATCTTGGTGATACTGGCCGGATACTTTGTTGCATCCATGTTTTTGGAATACAGGAAAGTCCCGCTGTCGAGATCCATCACCACGGCAGATTCTGCCCAGACGGCAGGTCCCTGTGGCCAGTCGGCAGTGGCGTTGGACTGAATCGGCTCGAAGTAGGCATCCGGCTCCAGACGTTCCGGTTCCGTGGTTTCTTCTGCGGCTTCCCCATCCACGGCATCTGAGGTATCTTCAGAAGTCATATCCGTGGTGTCTGCCACAGCCTGCGTATCTGCAGTAACTTCCGTTGCACCTGCTACAGAAGGAGACAGACCGGAAATCCCCAATAAAACAGCCGTCGACAGCACCAGCAGGCGGTGACGGTATAATCGTCTTTTCATAAAGAACTCCTTTTTATATTATTTTAGTCTTATAAAATGATGTTGGGGTCAAAAGGTATTTTGCCCCCTTTGATACTGGATTGTTCTGTACTTCGTACTCTCACAATCCTCAAAAACACGGGAACTTAAACCCGATTTTATCCATTATACCATAGGTGCCGGCAAAATACGACAAAAAGCGAAGGGACAGTAACAGTTAAAAGTGCATTGGCGGGAACGGAAAGAACGGGACTTGCAAATTACGGTTGAATTGTTATATATTGATTATAAATAGCGATGTTATGAGGGAAGGAAAACATTTCCGGGCATAACATTATGTAAAGTGATATCAGGAAAAATATAAAAGGAGAAGAGAGATGACAAAAGAGCAGTTAACCGCTTTATTAAACGATATGTCACTGGAAGAAAAGGTGAATCAGATGAGCCAGGTGATCGGTGGTTTTTTTGATGATGATACGGTGATCACAGGACCGATGGCAGAGATGGGATTTACCGAAGAAAATATCGAACTGTCCGGTTCAGTGATCGGATCGATGGGTGCGGAGACGGTCAAAAAAATCCAGAAATCCTACATGGAAAAACATCCGCATCATATCCCACTGTTATTCATGCTGGACATCATGAGGGAGGGTATGGAAAATGGTGATACACGCTTATTCAGATGATTATCTTACGTCAGCCCAACGAATATTGGGAGATATGTTGGATTTCGCGGTGAACACATATGATATGGATATTGATAAATTTTTTGAAATGTTTCTGGTTTCAACTGTGTCACGGCAATTTGAAATTGGAAATCCTACTTATGTAGCCGGAAAAACAGGGTGTGAGTTAGTCAAAGAAGTGATTCGGGATTCTGGGTTAGTAATGGAAGAGTACCCAGATGAGATGTATTTGGATAAATCACCAGAATATTGGAGTGGCTGGGCATTGGCCTATTATCAGTGGTATCGAGGAAGAACATTTTCACGCATCTACAGGGCGGTATCAATGACGGAAATTCGAAATATGTATGAAGTATACCACGAGATGGATTTGGCACATTTCGTGGAGCGGTTGGATGAATTATGGAACCAACATTATCCGGAGACAAATCTGAAACGAATTCGTGATTTGGCGGGACTATCACAGCGAGAACTGGCAAAACTGTCAGGAGTATCTGTGCGGCAGATACAACTCTTTGAGCAAAGACAGAGAGATATCAATCAGACCAGAGCAATTGATGTGTTGCGATTGAGCAGGGCGCTTGGATGCAAGAATGAAGATTTGCTGGAACTATGAGGATCAGGCTAAAGCAAAGAATCGTCTAAAGACAGCGAGATATGGGAAAGACCTGTATCTCGCTGTTAAAATAGATGCTCCTGAGTTGGTGTTTTAGGAAATTGTCTTAAGGACTCTTTTTAGAATTGAAGTCAGAACAGGGGCAGTTATTGCAGTAAAGATCATTCCAGGAGCTGCGCTTACTACTAAAGGCTGCCAGGCAACACCCAAGATTGTTGCCAATACCAGTCTGGCTGCAAACGTTCCGGCAGGACCAGCAATAATGAGGGCCAGTGGGTCCTTTTTTAATACTGTTAAGATAAGACCGGCTACAATACGGTACACCATTGCGATAATGACATTGTATATAGTCTGAAGACCTAATATCATCCCAATAATGCTGGCAATGATGCCGATGGTAAGATAATGTAGAAATCCTCTGATTCTTCCGATGCTTATGGCTAATGGGGCTGATAATTGAAATTCAGTTCCTGGAATGGGTGATGGGATTTTAAATAAGCCCGAGATGAACAGCAGAACAACCCACATGCCGTCCATAGTCAGATTTTTGACGCTAAAAAAATGATTGGATAAATTTCTTTCTTTTGATTCTTCTGTAGTATTCATAGTTTTCCCATCCTTTTGTTTAAAATATTTCTGCCATTTCCCATTGAGAGAGATTAAAAGCAAAGTTATTGTATACAATAAGCAACTAATTGTCAACCATTAAATAAAAAAAGGTTGACAATTAGTTGCGAGTAAGTATATACTTTGCCTAAAGTATGCAAGAAAAAAGGAGAATGCAATGGGAAAAGGGATATTTGTAACCGGTACAGGTACGGATGTTGGTAAAACATACGTTACAGGATTGATTATAAAAAAGATAAAAGAGAACGGGATGACTCCAGGCTATTTTAAAGCTGCTATGAGTGGAAATGAAAGAGAGGAAGATGGAACGCTGATTCCTGGTGACGCTTTGTGGGTTAAGAATGTATCAGGAATCTCCCAGTCAGTAGAGGAAATGTGCCCGTATGTCTATGAGCATGCTTATTCTCCGCATCTGGCTTCACGTCTGGAAGGAAATCATGTTGAGATGGCAGTTGTTTTGGATAATTATAGAAAAGTAAAAGAGAAATACGACTATATAACAGTTGAGGGAAGTGGCGGTATTTTATGTCCGATCTGTTTTGATGAGGCACGTATTGGGTTGACAGATATAATAGATGAGATGGAACTTGACTGCATTCTGGTTGCAGATGCAGGACTTGGAACAATCAATAGTGTTGTACTAACTTATGAATATATGAAAAACAGAAATATGAATATAAAAGGAATGATTTTTAATCATTATATAGCGGATAATATCATGCATGAAGATAATATACGCATGTGCGAATATATGACGGGGCTTCCAACTCTGGCGAAAGTTTCCATGGGAGACGTGGACTTGAATATTGATATAGCAGAATTAATTTCATTATACAGATAACAATATAACGGAATGAGGAAAGCAAAAATAAGAATAATTTTAGGAGATAAACTTATGATCTGGTATCCATATGTACAGATGAAGAAAATGAAGACACCATATAAAATTGTAGATGCAGAAGGAGTTTATTTGTATACGCAGGATAATAAAATGATAGATTCCGTATCTTCCTGGTGGTGTATGATACATGGCTATAAAAATAAAGAAATTAACGAAGCAATGAAGAATCAGATTGATCAATTCAGTCATGTCATGCTGGGTGGGCTTACTCATGAACCAGTCTTGAAATTATCAGAAAAACTAAAAGATTTTCTCCCGGGAGATCTTGATTACTGTTTTTTTTCAGATTCGGGTTCGGTTGCTGTAGAGGTTGCCTTGAAAATGGCATTGCAATTTAATATTAATCGTGGCAGCGGAAGAAAAAAACTCCTTTCGCTTACCAGCTCGTATCATGGAGATACATTTATGTGTATGAAGGCCGGAGATGATGAGGATTATCATTTTATATTATCAGAAGATGATAAGAAGGATGTAATTCACATTCCAACGGAAATGGATGCATTGGAAAAAGTATTTCGGACACACGGAAATGAATTTTATGCATTTATTGTAGAGCCACTTCTTCAGGGAGCCGGCGGGATGAAAATGTATAGTATTGATTTCCTGAGAAGGGCAAGAGAACTTTGCAATGAATATGATGTTGTTTTTATATTTGATGAAGTTGCAACTGGTTTCGGACGTACTGGAAATCGTTTTGTGTCTGATCTTGTACTTCCGGATATTATCGTGCTTGGAAAAGCATTGACTGCCGGGTATATAGGACATGCAGTGACAGTAGCAAATCATAAAATATATAATGGATTCTATTCTGATAAGGATACAGATGCACTTATGCATGGTCCTACATTTATGGGAAATCCGGTCGCATGCAGTGCAGCATTAAAATCTATAGAAATATTTGAGCGTGAAAATTATATGGAAAAAATCAAGCATATAGAGGATATGGTTAGAAATCTGGTCTCCGGATTCACTCATCCGCTTATCAAAGAAATCAGATATATGGGTGGTTGTCTTTGTTTCCAGGTACATGACCCATCATGTCTTATCGGATTTCAGGAGTATGCATATCAACGAGGAGTATTTTCAAGACCATTTCTCGATATTATGTATGCCATGTTTCCGTATATCATACAGGATAATGAGATCAGGCAGATTGTTGATGTCATGAAAGACTGGTTCACTGAACAGAAAGGAATTTAATCTATGAGTGCGGAGGAATTGTACAGTATTAAGATGCGTGCAAGCAAAAAGGAAAACGGTACGGATGTACACATATCCGGAGCAGAGAAAATCGTTGAGGCACCGGATGTTGATATATTTGCCAATGCGCTGATAGAGAGAGGAATGCATCATTCCAAGGGTGAAGCAGATGCGTTGAACTTGAAGATAAATAAAGTCTGCAAGGAGAACATTATTTATCTTGATGCACTTTCAGTAGAGACAATTGAGGTCGAAACATGGGAAAAAGGGCAGGAAGAGATAAAAAAATATTTAAAAGAAACTGGAATAGACAATCCGCAAGATGTCATGCAATTCTTAGATGAAACTTATGCCATGAGAGGAGCTATGCTTCTTGATGTTGACAGGCTCATTCGTTTAGAACCGGATAAAAAACGTGGGATTCGTGCTACCAATATGGATCAGGAGAGAATGAAAGGGGACAGAATCGGAAACGAGAAGAATCATTATGAAGAAGCAATTGTACTTGCGACAAAAGTGGCAAATTGTCCTGGTATTATTGGTGAGATATGTATTTCAGATGATCCCGAGTACGTGACCGGTTATGTGAGCTCAAAAGAAATCGGTTATAGAAGAATCACGAAGATGAAGAGAATGGGGAGCGAAAAAGGAGGAAGAATATTTCTGTTTCGAGGAACAGATGCAGAAGAACAAAAAGCAATTGATTTTCTTCAGAATCAGCATGTGATCGTCAGAAATGTACCCAAAAAGATTTGCAAAAAATCAGATATGAAAAGACCACAGAAGTGGGATAAAATTGATAAAGCACTGGTATCTTTAAAAGAAAACCATCTTTTTCGCACAATGAAGACAATAGAATCAGCACAGAGTTCACATGTAACTATAGATGGAAAAGATTATGTATTAATGGCATCCAATAACTACCTGGATATTGCCAGTCATCCTTCCATAAAATCAGCAGTCGTAGAATCGACAGCTATGTATGGATTTGGCTCCGGTGGCTCCAGACTTACAACCGGAAATACAGTGATACATAATGCACTGGAGAATAAGATTGCTTCCTACAAGGAAACAGAAGCAGCGATCGTGTTTAACACAGGATATGTTGCAAATGTAGCAACAATATCCGCAATGGTGAAAAAAGGAGATACTGTTTTTAGTGATGAATTAAATCATGCAAGTATTATTGATGGATGCCGTCTTTCAAAAGCCAAAATTGTAACATATGCTCATAATGATATGGATGATCTGCGAAAAAAAATACAAGAGAATCCATGTGAGACAGGCATTGTTGTCAGTGATGCAGTTTTTTCTATGGATGGAGATATATTAAAGCTTCCGGAATTTCTTGATATCTGTGAAGAGAATCAATTGTTTTCCATGGTAGATGAAGCACATTCCACAGGAGTGATCGGCAAAACCGGTCATGGAATCCGGGAATACTGGCAGGAAAAAAGACAGGTAGATATTTTAATGGGAACATTTAGTAAGTCGATAGGTGGCGAAGGTGGTTATGTGGCCGGAGAGACAAGACTGATAAACTATCTGAGAAATGTGGCAAGAGGATTCATATTTTCTACTTCACTTTCGCCAGTAACCATGGCTGCGAATCTGGCTGGAATCGAAGTTCTTGAAAAGGAAATCTCAAGAGTAACAAAATTGCAGTACAATGTAAAATATTTTTGTAGACAACTCGGGAAATATGGTATCAATGTAAAATCTGAAACTGCCATAATTCCTGTTATTATTGGTGATGAGGAAAATGCACTGACAGTTTCCAACTATCTTCATGAGAATGGATATTTTATATCAGCGATACGTTATCCAACTGTTGCTAAAGGAGCAGCAAGGCTTAGAGTCGCGCTTATGTCCAGCCATACAGAAGCAGAACTGAAAAAGTGTGCAGAATTAATAGGAAAAGCCTTATTGATGAAGTAAAAATATGTTAACACTTTAGGAGTGAATAATCATCCAAAGACAGCGAGATATGGAAAAGACCTGTATCTCGCTGTCTTTTTATTAAGAAATTCTTAGTTTTCATCTGCAACAGTTTTTTTATTTGTAGACTCTAGTGTATATAACCTATAATAAAGATAATGTGAAACTATTCATAGACTTCATGAACCAATACAGGTGATTCACAAAAATGGTTATAAGAATCTTCAAATGAAAAAGATGATTCGAGAGGAGGGAACGAATGAAGGATAAAGAAAATTCAAGGGAAATACAATTCAAAGAGGAATTGGTTCGCAAGGCCAAGAATGGAGATACGAAAGCATTTTCCCTGTTATATGCCGGCGTTTGCAAGGAAATGTATAAATTCGCATTATATATGATGAAGCATACAGAAGATGCAGAAGACGCGGTAAGTGAGACCGTTATATCTGCATTTGAAAATATTGCGAAGCTCAAGAATGAGAGTAGTTTTAAAAGCTGGATCTTTACAATTTTAGGAAATCAATGCAGAAAAATGTTGGGAAAGCGTGGAAATCATGTGTCAGAGGAAGAGACACCAGAGGCTGGACACGAACCGGACTATGAGCAACATTTTGATGTGAAGGAGGCATTCGCAAGGCTTGAGGAAGAAGAGCGTATGATCCTTTCGTATTCTGTATTCGCTGGATATGGAAGTGAGGAAATTGCGCAGATGCTTGAGATGAATGCAGCAACGGTTCGATCAAAGAAAAGCAGGGCACTTGGGAAGATGCGTAAGATGTTGGAAGCAGGATGATCTATAAGAGCTGGAGTTGAAAAAAATAGAAGAAGGAGGCGGAAAAGATGGAAGAAAATAGAGAAAAGAACAATAAGAAGATTGAGAATGAAAAGCGTTTAGAACAAGATTTGAGACAGATGGCAGATGATGTGATCCTTCCGGACTCACTGGAGCCGGAGGCAATTCAGAAAATGCTTCAGGCAAGACAGGAAGAAAAGCAGCAGGGATCAAAAACGAAAAAGAACAAAAAGAACTGGAAACGTATCGTTCCGATCGCAGCGGCGGCATGTGTCTGTGTGATAGTTGGAGCGACAGTTGGAATCAAGCAGATCAACAAAGGAAACAACAAAACATTAGATGCAGCGACTATCGCATCAGCAGCAGATCAGAAAGAGACAACCCAGACACTTATAACAGCGAAAGATTATAAAGAAATTGAAAAATGTATCAAAGAGTACAATAAGCAGATGGCACGGGACAACAACAGTATGGCCATTGGAATGTATGAAAGTGCATCTTCATCAGACGCAGCATCAGCAGAAAGTAGTAATGTTAGTGATACCGGAGCTTATTCAGATACGAATCTCCGTGAGAACGGCGTGGGGGAAGCCGATATTGTCAAAACCGATGGAAAAAACATTTATACACTGTGTCGGAGTGTTGTGACAATCACAGCTATTGACAATGGGTCCATGGAAAAGCTGGCCTCGATCGAACAGGATGCAGAACGCTATGTAGAAGACATTTATGTACAGGATGATAAATTAGTTCTGTTCGGTACGTTAGGAAGACAAGTCGGAAATTCAGAGGATTCAGAAGCTTATGATGGATATTATGAGAACAATACGTATGTCCAGGTATATGACATCAGTGACCCGTCAAATCCGAAAGAGATCGGTAACATGGAACAGAGCGGAGGATATAATACATCCAGGATTGTTGATGGATATGTCTATGTGCTTAGTCAGTTCCATCCTTACGAAGACAATGTTACAGCAAGAGATCTGTGGTATATTCCGGAAGTGCAGGGAAAATCTATTGAAGCAGAAAATATTTATATGCCACAGGAAGCAGAAGGAAATGAATATACGATCATTACAGCATTTTCATTAGATAATCCATCAGAAAAAACAGACAGTAAGGCTGTTTTTGGTTATTCGGATGTGTGTTATGTAAGCGAAAATAATATTTATATTACAAGTAATTATTATGAAGATTCAGATGTGAGCAGAACATTGATCCGCAAGATTTCTTATACAGATGGAAAGCTTGTTGGTGTTGCTCAGACGAAGATCAAAGGAATGCTGAACGATTCTTTCAGCATTGATGAGTATGAAGGAAACCTTAGATTAGTTACAACAATCGATGAGATTTATTCGAATGATGATATTATGCCATTAAATGAGACGGCAGATAAGACTGAAAAAGCCGTTGCTGAAAATGTTAAGGATGCGGTACCTGGTACAAATTCACTTTATGTACTGAATGACAAACTGGAGATCATTGGCTCCATTCACAATCTGGCAAAGGATGAAATAATCTATTCCGCAAGATTTATGGGAGATACAGGATATTTCGTTACTTACCGTCAGGTGGATCCATTGTTCTCGGTAGACCTTTCAGACCCGGAGAATCCGAAGATTCTTGGAGAGCTTAAGATTCCTGGATTTTCCGAATATCTGCATCCATATGGAGACGGAAAACTGCTTGGCATAGGGATGGATGTAAGTGAAGATGGATTTACAACAGAAGGTGTGAAACTTTCGATGTTTAATGTTACAGATCCATCCAATGTAACAGAGGAAAATAAGTATACAATTGAAGAAAGCTATGGCACAGATGTAGGATACAATTATAAAGGTGTATTTGTAGATGTTCAGAAGAATCTGTTCGGGTTTGTTACCTATCATGATGGAGTGACTTATCAGTTGTATACGTATGATGAGGCAGAAGGATTCAAAGAAGTCATGAGCAGACAGCTGAGCGGATATGAAGGCAGCAGAGGACTGTATATTGGTGACGTATTCTATCTTGTAAGCGGAAATATGATAGAATCTTATTCCATGAATGGATTTGAGAAGATGGATGATATTGTTCTGTAAATAATTTGTAACTGTTCAGAGCTAACCTCCAAAATACTACGCATTTTGGAGGTTGGCGTATCCGCCAAATAAAATTTCAAAAACAGTTTAAAAAATGCAAGTATTTTATACCTTTTTTTGAAATTTTGCTTGGCTCTGAACAGTTACAATATTTTGGATTGACAGTTTGTAAGACGAAAATTATACTAATAGGAGATGGAATTTGTTTGAAATTGTAGTTTTGTAATAAGAGAAAAGGGGTTAGAAATTATGAGTTCCAGAAATAAAGGAATTTGCTTTATTATATTGTCGGCATTTTCATTTGCGTTAATGGGTGCCTGTGTCAGGCTTGCGGGGGATGTGCCGTCCATACAGAAAAGCTTTTTCCGAAATCTGGTTGCATTCTTTGTTGCACTTATAATGATTGTGCGAAGTGGTGACGGATTTGAAATCAAGAAGGGAAACTTAGGTTATATGGTTTTGCGTGCAACATTTGGCACGCTGGGAATCCTTTGTAATTTTTATGCAGTAGATCATCTGGTACTTTCAGATGCATCTATGCTGAACAAAATGTCTCCGTTTTTTGTTATTTTATTTTCGTTTCTTCTGTTGAAAGAGAAATTAAAACCGGCGCAGGCAATTGCAATTTTTGTTGCATTTATCGGAAGCCTGTTTATCATTAAGCCAACCTTTACAAATATGGAACTCTTTCCGTCAGTGATCGGTCTATGTGGGGGAATCGGTGCCGGTATTGCGTATGCAATGGTAAGGATTCTTGGTCAGAGAGGTCAGAAAGGAAGCTCTGTTGTTCTGTTTTTCTCAGGGTTTTCCTGCATCGTGACACTTCCGTATCTGTTATTTAATTTCCATCCAATGACAGGAGCGCAGATTCTGGCACTGTTTGGTGCCGGACTTGCGGCAGCAGGAGGACAATTTGGAATTACCGCAGCATATTATCATGCACCTGCGAAAGAGATATCAATCTATGATTATTCTCAGATTATTTTCTCTACGATTCTCGGATATTTTCTTTTCGGACAGGTTCCGGACAAGTACAGTGTGCTTGGATATGTGATCATTCTCACAATGGCGGCATGGATGTTCTTCTATAATAAAAGACCGGAAGAAAAAGAATAGAAACTGTTTGAAGCCAAATATATTTCAGATGAAAAGGATTATAAAATCATGGATTTTGCAAGACTTGAGAAAAATATTATAGATGTAATAAAGGAAGAACAGGCGAAGCTGGGCTACCGTAAGGAGAAGATTCGTCTGTATTATCCGCTGAGTTCTCTGAATCATTTCTTTCAGTTAGATGTGGATGAGACAGGAATGCAGGAAAAATTGAGCCGGTTTTCTGAGTATGAAGAAGGGAAGCTTGGAAGTGTTGAAGTGACAAATAAGGGGGAGCGGTTCTGTTTTCATATTCCGGAGGAAGGTGCAGAATATGTACACAATAATATGAAAGAGAATGAATTCATCAAAGACCTGATCGGGTTGATCTCTCATCATGGCTGCAAGATGGAAGATATCTTTGAACTGTTCCGTCAGCATTTGGATCAGATTACGATCGAAGAGATGCACAGCGATGAATTTGATTATATGATCTGCTTTGAAAATGATCCGGAGGATACTTACCGGTATTGCTTTAAAGATGAAGGATGCCATATCATTTACCATAGATTCCTGCCGGAAGATTATGAAGAATTTAGATTTGGAAAATAACTGTCAGGTCAGACAAAAAGGAGAAAAAAGTGAAGCTTACAATACTTGGAACAGGAAATGCAACCGTTACGGAGTGCTATAACACATGCTTTGTGATCAGTGATGACGACCGTCATTTTATGGTAGACGGTGGTGGCGGAAATACGATTCTTCATCAGTTAAAAGCAGCAGGACTTAACTGGATGGATATGAGAGATATTTTTGTGACACACAAGCATATCGACCATCTTCTTGGAATTATCTGGATGATGCGTATGATTCTTCAGAATATGAATAGAGGAAAATACGAAGGAGAAGCTACAATTTACGGACACGAAGAAGTGATCCGTATTCTGAAAGAGATGGCAGGTGAAGTTCTTTCGGCGAAGGAGATGAAATATATAGATGATCGTCTTTACATGGTCGTAGTAGAAGATGGAGAAGAACGTGAGATTATTGGAAAGAAAGTAACATTTTTCGATATTCATTCTACAAAGGCAAAACAGTTTGGATTTTGTATGCAGTTAGATGAGGATGAGAAACTGACCTGTTGCGGAGATGAGCCGTACAATGAACTGGAGCAGAAATATGCTGAGAATAGTACATGGCTCTTGCATGAGGCATTCTGTCTCTACGGACAGGCGGATGAATTCAAGCCATATGAGAAGCATCACTCCACAGTAAAAGATGCATGTGAGATGGCAGCAGACCTGAATGTGGAGAATCTGATTTTGTATCATACAGAAGATAAGAATATTGAACACAGACAGGAGTTGTATCTGGAAGAAGGCAAAGTTTATTATGATGGAAATCTGTTTGTGCCGGATGATCTGGATGTGATAGAACTATAAGAAATTTAATCCCACAGCAAGTTTGTTATATGCTATACTTTGTTTATGATCAGGTTGAATTGATAAATTCAGGGAGAGGTGAAGGAGAATGCTTAAGTTAGTAACAGGAGGCAGCGGAAGCGGAAAATCAGCTTATGCGGAAAGCCGGATCTGTGAATGGAACAGGCAGGATCCGAAGCCTCTCTTTTATATTGCAACCATGTATCCTTATGGGGAAGAGACAAAAAAGAAGATTGAGAGACATCGGATGCTTCGTAAAGGAAAAGGGTTTGAGACATTAGAGTGGTATACAGGACTTAAGCTACATTTGGAAGAGGGATCATTACAAGGCTCAGATGTGCTTCTCGAATGTATGTCGAATCTCGTGGCAAATGAAATGTATATGGAATCCGGTGCAGGATGTCATGCAGATCAAGCCATTCTGGAAGGGATCCGAGAATTGAATCAACAGTGTTCGAATCTGGTGATTGTGACAAATGAAGTGTTTTCCGAATCGGTTCCGGATTCTCCGGAGATGAAAGAATACAAAAGGATTCTTGGCAGGATCAACCGTGAAATTGCAGCGATGGCAGATCAGGTGACAGAAGTCATTTATGGAATTGCACAGCAGAAAAAGGAAATGGATACGATGGTTAATAGAACAGAAAAACCGGGCGTGGACAGTAACAAATCAGGAGAGTTTGTGATGTGTCAGAAAGAAAATAGAGCTCATATAATTATAGGTGGTGCATTTCAGGGAAAAACACAATATG
>ERZ772893.2925-NODE-2925-length-12856-cov-6.896180_pt1 | contig 12856 bp, 7 predicted proteins | sample MGYA00511482_ERZ772893 | MGnify/ENA primary metagenome ERZ772893 (study PRJEB29015, sample SAMEA2737687) | human gut metagenome | biome: human gut; feature: human-associated habitat; material: faeces | place: China | collected 2012 ...
GTCTGCAGCAGGGCGGCAGGAGAAATTCCAGCCGGTTCTTTGCCAGAAATTCCGTCCCTCAAAAAGTGATTTTCCGCAACAATCCGCACACTCTGCACCAGTACCGCAACTACATCATTTCACATCCGCAACAGTTTCTCTTTTTTCTGCAACAAATTCTTGTAATTTGTGCAAAATATCCAATTCAAGCTTTGGAATATTTTCACAAATCATGCGTTTCTACACATTTTTCTTGACAACCTGCACCAGAAAATGGTATAAAGGAAGTAGGATAGCAAGCCTCGAAATATGTCCATTATATGGGACAGTTGTAATGCGTAAAAGACTTGACACTATTTGAAAGGAGCCATCAATCATGACGAACAAAAAGCTGAAACTCGCTGCCATGTCCGTAGCCCTGACCGCCTGTGTTGCTGCACAGCCCATGGCTGCCCATGCTGTGGAAGGCCCCGACCCTGCCGAGGATAACGCTGCCCCCCAGGCCGAGCCTGTAGCCGAGAGTTCCACGCCCGCCCCCGTCGCTGAGGAAGGGGAAAAGCAGGAGAAAGTCGGAGAGCAGGAGGAGTTTACCCCCCCCCGGTGAACGAAGAGGCTAAGAGCGAAGAGCAGGCCCCTGCGTTCGGCCCCGGCACCAAGACCGATGACATCATCATTGACTATAAACCTGCTGAGAAGCCGGAAGAGCCCGGCGAATCCGGTAAGGACGGCGAAACCGACGGCTCTGAGGGCTCCGGCGAGACGGACGAGACTGAGAACCCCGACGGCACCTATGTGAAGGGTGACGTGATCGACAACAGCAAGAAGGACGAAGCCACCGGCAAGGACGGCAAGATCGGCGAGGCCACCAAGGAAGAGACCCCCGACAGCTCTTCCAGCACCACCGTTGTGGACCCCGACGCCGAGGTGAAGAAGGGCGACCCCGTGGTGGGCAAGGATGAGGACGGCAACACCACCATCACCACCCCCACCGAGACCACCGGCACCCAGACCACTACCACCACCGGCACCGGCAAGGCCGATTCCTCCACCACCATCACCGACACCAAGAAGGGCGAAGAGATCAACCTCGACGACGAGCTTGGCAAGGACGTGCGTCCGGACTGGAAAACCGATAAGGATGCCAAGCTGGGCGGTTACACCGTGGACAAGGTCGAGCCCGCCAAGGACGGCAACTCCAAGACCCTGACCCTGAAAAAGACCAGCGAGCCCGAAACGAAGGAAATGTCCGCTGAGGACGTTGCCAAGCTGCTGGATGTCCCCGAGGGCGGCGTGGAGAAAAAGACCGACGACGAGGGCAACACCACCTATACCCTGAAAAAGGAAGAGACCTCCACCGACGAGAACGGCAACACCGTCACCCGCACCACCTACTACGAGATCACCGGCAACTCGGTCAAGACCCGCACCGAGACCACGCTGGTGCTCAAGGTGGAAAAGGGCACTGTTGATGTTGATGATAAGGACCTGACCACCAAGGTCGAGCTGCCAAGCATCACTGCCAAGAACACCGACGAGACCAAGACGGATGTCATCGAGATTTCTTCGGAGAAGCTGGGCGAAATGCTCAAGGACGAGTACTATAACAACGATACCGGCGAGTATGTCTATACGGAAACCGATGCAAACGGCAAGGAATATACCTATAAAGTCAAGAAAACGGAAGACACCAAGCAGCTCACCAACAAGCAGTTGGCCGACCGTCTGGGCGAGGGCTTCACCGCCGATGACAACGGCGTTTACTACAAGGGCGAAAAGCTGAACCTTGACCAGATGGAAGCCGTCCGCAAGACTTTGAGTTACACCGTGGCGGTCACCGAGGTCACCAAGAATGAGGGTCAGGTCGAAGGCGGTCAGGAAAGCATCAAGAGTGCCGAGGAAACTGCCAAGCTGGAAGCCATCAAGGCCGCTCTGACGGATGCCGCCCGGAACGCCGGCATTAATGTGGAGACCGATGATTTCAAGAACCAGCTGAATACGATCGATCCCACCGGCAAAGGCCAGCTCAATCTCAGCTATACCGATGCAGACGGCAATGTTCATACTGTCACCCTCCGCTATGACGGTGCAACGGTTTCTGCGCCTCAGCCGGGCAGCTCTGATCCGAGCAAGGACACCGAGACCCGTAAGGATGTTACGGACAACGTCATCACCGGCACCGCTTATGTGACCGGCTCGAATACGTGGACCGAAAGCGGTTCCCTCAACGGCACCTACGTCAAGCCCGGCAGCGGTGAACTTCCCTCTCTCGATGGTTGGACGATCGCCAGCAAAGACCCGGAGAAGGGCACCACGACCTACAAAAAAGAAGAAACCGTGACCTCGCCCGACGGCACCCGCACCAAGATCACCCGTACCTGCACGATCACGGAATCGTCCGCTTCCCTCACCGATACGGAGAAGGAAGAGATCGCCTGGAAAGAGCTGCAGAATAAGACCGGCAAGGACAAAGCTACCCTGCTTCAGGAAGGTTACAGCATTGATATCGGCAGCATGGACTTTTCCGGCATCAAGCGCGTGGAATGGACGATCGACACACTTTCTGAATCCACAAAGACGGACACCAAGGATCTTAACGACAAGCTGGTGATCCCCGGCGGCAAGAACTGGTCGATCGACGAAAACGCCGGCACCATTACGGTGGACGGAAAGACCTACGACAATGTGACCAAAACCGATGACGGCTACACCTGCACGGTCGAGGACAAAAACGGCGTAAAGACCACCTACACCTTCACCAAACAGGCCGGTGCTCCGCTGACCCCTGAAGAGATCCAGACCGCACTGGCAGGCCAATACAGTGTTTCCGCTGACAGCATCCGACTGAACGCCGACGGCAAGACCGCGACCTTCACGAAGGGTGACGAAACCATCACCGTGGATTACAGCACCCTGAGCGAGACCCTCACCGTCCGGAAGGATGTGCACACCTCCTCCAGTGTCACCGGCATCATCAAGGACGATAAGGATCTTGAGAAGGCATACGACGAGCTGTGGAAGCAGATTCAGGAGATTCAGAGCAAACTTCAGCCCGGCGAGGAACTCTGGATCGGTAAAACGAAGATCGATTCCACCACCCAAAAGGAAGATATCATCAAGTATTTCACCAAGGCCATCTCGCCCGATAACATGAGCAAAGATGAGCTGATCAAGGCCCTGCAGGAGCAGGAGCGGATCGCCAAGAACTCCACTTACGTTGCCAACAAGGGTTCTGATTACGAAGAGACCAAGAAGAACTACTACTCCGGTGAAAAGACGGGTGAATTCAAATACTTCAGCAAGGCACCGGATGGTTCCAAAATTGAGGTCTATTGGAAATCGACTTGGGGGTGGAACGGCTATTATTACTATACAGACGCTAACGGCCATGAAGTTCGTGTTGATAGTAACACTGTGCACTCCGAAGAGCAACGCGACGACATCAAACACCTTGATCTCGCTTCCGGCTCCAAGCTGGATCTGCTGCCGGATGAGGACGGCAAGGTCAACCAGACCGACTGCGTGCTGGTGAGCAAGAATCTGAAGCTGGAGTGGAACTACGATGCCGGAAAACTGGTCAACGGTAAGGACAACCAGACGGTCGGCCTGGACAGCAAGATCAGCTGGGATGACGAGGGCGGCGAGGGCGACGGCCACTACGAGTATGACCGCGGCAACCCCAATAAAAACCCTGACAAGAGTGCCTACTACAAGCTAACCGGCACTGTCGCCTATGATCCTATCAAAGATAAAGATGGCAGCATCAAGCTGTATCAGGGTCAGTGGGGCGACTATTGGAACCCCGGCATCAGCGCAGAGGATGAGGCCATTAACGCTTACCTGAAGGCAACCGGCAGCAGCAAGACCTATAGGGACTTGACCACGAAAGAGCGCAATGCCATCGTCGGCACCTACGTTGTGAAGATCGGAACCACCGGCACCAACAGCACCGGTGAGAGCGGCTATCAGGTCTATCTCAAGTCCTCTGAGCTGACCGCCTACGGCTATATGTCCCGCGATGCCAACACATGCATCAACAGCACCTACAAGCGCCAGGACGGCACCTGGGGTTACGTCGGCGGCTATGACCTGATGATCTCCGAGCTGACCCAGGTGAGCGAGGGCAAGGTCATCGGCCAGACCGAATCCACCATCAAGACCATCACCGCCCCGCTGAGCATCCGCAGCTCTCAGGACTTCGCCAAACGCCTTCTGGAGCTGAACAAGCAGACCACCACCACCCATAAAACCGGTGAGGGTGCTACGGCTTACGGCGAAAATACTTCCGGCGACTTCGACGGTGCCTATACGCAGAAGAAGAGCGAAACGGTCGAAGGATCCGGTACCGGCAAAGGCCACTACACCACCTTTACCGAAGTGCTGAAGAAGATCTTCTCCGGCTCCGGCAGCAAGGAGCACGACGAGGGCAGCGTCTCCTACACCCACCGCACCACGGAAAAGGTGGACACCACGCCAGTGTCCAAGGAGACCGTGACCACCACCGATGCTCATGTGGAGTACGACTACACCACCATCGAGACCCGCACGGTCACCGTGAACGGCGAAGAGACGGTCATCGTCCCGCCGGTGGATCCCGATACCCCGGACGACCCCGTGGAGGACGAGACCCCGGACGAAGTGGTCATGACCCCGGAGACCCCCGAGCTGCCGCCCGTGCAGGATGCCACCCCGGACGCTCCGGTCCTGCCGTCTGACGCGGTCCTGCCCGCTGTGCAGGATGCACTGCCGCAGACCGGCGTGAACTGGATGGCCGCTCTGGGCATGGCATTCAGCGGCATGCTGCTGACCATCGCAGGCGCATTCGCCAGCCTCAAGTACAAGGAAAAGCACTGATGCTTTTCCCTTCCAACGTGATCCACGTCAAGTCGTAAACGCATAGAAAGGGCCTCCCCATTCCGGGGAGGCCCTTTCGTGTTGTGTTCGGCTTATGCTTCCGCATCCAGGTACGATTGCTTGTGCACCAGATTCCCCACGCTCATGTACTCCTTGCGGAAGGAGTAATCCTGATAAAACGGCTTGTTGCGGCCATGCTGACCGGCCGCACGGCGCACCGCACACAGCAAAAGCCGCCCCGCAGGCCGGAACTTCCGGTGCCTGCGGGGCGGCTTTTTGCATTTATGAAACGGAGGAAAACGCTCAGAGGTCTGCGCCGTTGGAGCGGATGACCTTCTGATACCAGTAGAAGGAATCTTTCTTGCTGCGGGCCAGCGTACCGGTACCGTCGTCCTGCTTGTCCACATAGACGAAGCCGTACCGCTTGCTCATCTCGCCGGTGGAGGCAGACACCAGGTCGATGCCGCTCCAGGCGATGTAACCCATCAGGTCCACGCCGTCGGACACAGCCTGCTTGACCGCCTCGATGTGACGGCGCAGGTAGTCGATGCGGTAATCATCGTGGACACTGCCGTCAGGCTCCACCGTGTCGTGGGCACCCAGACCGTTTTCCACCAGGAACAGCGGTTTCTGGTAGCGGTCGTACAGCTGGTTCATGGTGATGCGCAGGCCCAGCGGGTCGATGGCCCAGCCCCACTGGCTGGTCTGCAGATAGGGGTTCTTCACCGAGCGCACCACGTTGCCGTCGTTCACGGCCTTGCCCTCCAGGCTGGCCGCCACGCAGCGGCTGGCGTAGTAGCTGAAGGAGATGAAGTCCACGGTGTTCTCCCGCAGCAGGGCGTCATCGCCGGGCTCGGTGTGCAGCTGCACCTGCTTTTCTGCAAACAGCTTGCGGGCGTAGCCGGGGTAGCGGCCCCGCACCTGCACGTCGATGAAGAGCAGGTTTTCCTGCTCCTTCTGCACCGACTCCCAGACGTCCTCCGGGTTGCAGGAGTAGGGGTAGAAGCTGCCGCCGGCCAGCATGCAGCCCACCTGATTGGCGGGGTCGTACTGGTGGGCCAGGCGGGTGGCCGTGGCGCTGGCCAGCAGCACATGGTGGGCCGCCTGATAGATCACCTGACTGCGGTTCTCGCCCTCCTGGAAGGCGATGCCTGCCCCGGAGAAGGGGCTGTGCAGCAGGATGTTGATCTCGTTGAAGGTAAGCCAGTAGTGCACAAGGCCGGAGTATTCTTTGAAGCAGGTCTCGGCGTAGCGGGCAAAGCATTCCAGCGTTTTGCGGCTGCGCCAGGAGCCGTACTGCTCCACCAGACCCATGGGGATATCAAAGTGGCACAGGGTGACCAGCGGCTCAATGCCGTACTTCCGGCACTCCTGGAACACATTGCGGTAAAAGGCCACGCCCTCCGGGTTGGGGGTCCGTTCATCGCCGTGGGGGTACAGGCGGGACCAGGAGATGGAGGTGCGGAACACCTTCAGCCCCAGCTCTGCCATCAGGGCGATGTCCTCTTTGTAATGGTGGTAGAAGTCCACGCCGGTGTGGCTGGGGTAATACTCCCCTGCCTGCAGCGTCGGGTGGGGCGTGCCGCCCAGCTTGACCTCCATGCGGTGGACACCGTGGGGCATCATGTCGATGTTGCTCAGACCGCGGCCGCCCTCGTTGTAAGCGCCTTCGGCCTGATTGGCCGCAATGGCAGCACCCCAGAGGAAATTTTCGGGCAGTTTGTAATCAGACATGGGGATCACTCCTCTTCCGGGAGATCCTCAAAGCCGATCACCAGCGTCAGCACAAAGGACAGCACGATGGACAGCACCGAGATGCCGGCGATCCAGGCGATGCTCACACCGGGGTTGGCCGGGTCGATGAACTGCACGCCGGTGAGAACGCTGGGCGACACCATGGAACGACTGGCCAGACCTGCCATGCCGGCCAGGCAGCCGCAGACAAAGCCGGTGATCAGGGAAGCGATCAGGGGGCGCTTCAGGCGCACGGCCACGCCGTACAGGGCGGGCTCGGTGGTGCCGGCGATCAGAGCAGAGGAAGCAGCGGCCAGAGCGGTCTGGCGCAGCTCGCTGTTCTTGGTCTTGAAGGCAACGGCCAGGGACACGCCGCCCAGGGACAGGTTTGCACCGATCTCAGAGGGCATAACGGTGCCCTCCATGCCGGTCTCGGAGATGGTCTGCAGGATGGTGGGGGTGAACACGCGGTGCATGCCGGTGATGACCAGCAGAGGCCAGAGGGCGCCCATGATGCCCACAGCCAGGAAGCCCAGCTTAGCCTGCACGAAGTAGACGAATGCGGAGATGCCCTCGCCGATCATGATGCCGACCGGGCCGACCACGATGATCGCAATGGGAGCAGCAATGAGGAAGATCAGCATGGGCTTGAGGAAGTTCTTGGTGACAGCCGGGGTGATCTTGTCGATGGCGCGCTCGATGTAAGACAGGATCCAGGTCATGCACAGGGCCGGGATGACGGTGTAGGTGTACTTGACGCCCACCACCGGGATGCCCAGGAAGTGTGCGGCGGTGTCGCCGACCGTGACTGCCTCCATCATGGTGCGGAAATCCGGGTGCAGCATCAGGCCAGCAATGGCAATGGCGATGAACATATTGGTGTTGAACTTCTTGGAAGCAGAAGCGGCCACCATCACCGGCAGGAAGTAGAAGGCTGCGTCACCGATGGTGTTCAGGATCTTGTAGGTCTCACCGTCGGCCGACAACACGCCTGCCATGCCCAGCAGCATGACCAGCAGCTTGACCATGGAACCGCCGATGATGGCGGGGATCAGCGGGGACATGGTGCCCACGATGGCATCCAGAATGTTGTTGCCCACCTTCTTCAGGGTCAGGGGCTCCTTCTTCTCGCCGCGGGCCACCTGGCTTGCCTCGCCGAAGTCGCCCATCTTGAGCACCTCGTTGTAGGCCTCTTCCACATGGTTGCCAATGATGATCTGGTACTGGCCGCCCTGGTTCACGACGCCCATCACGCCGTCGGTCGCCTTGACGGCTGCGTCGTTGATCTTGCCCTCGTCCTTCACCACAAAGCGAAGGCGGGTCATGCAGTGGGTCACGCTGGCAATGTTCTCCACACCGCCGATGTTCTCCACGATCTTTTTGGAGATCGCAGCATAATCTTTTGCCATGATTGTTTCTCCTTTACCTTTTCAAGTCATCCAATTTCCGGTCGAAGTACTTCTGATGCGTCCATTATAGACGCAGGCAGGTGGTTTGTCAGCAGTTTCTGGGCATAAAAAAACAAGTGCCGTTTTTTTGCACTTGTTTTTTTCGGGTAACACCCTGTTTTTTATTTTGGACTTTTTTCAGATGGCCGCCGGGCCCTCGGAAGTGTAACGGTAGAGCTTTTTGCCCAGCCGTTCCACGATGCTCATGGCCGGGAGTTGGGTCGTCACATCGTAGACTCCCAGCCGCTCGTAGGTGACATAATAGGCAAGGTTGTAGTCCGAGAGCTTGGCGATGGTGCAGTTTTCCGTGTTGGTCACGCTGAGGATCTGGCAGTTCTGCTCCTTGAAGCGCATCACATGGCCGATGGTATCGTGGGACTCGCCGGACACTGAAAACACGATCACCAGCGAATTTTCCACAAACCGGCTCTCGGTGGGGTAATGGGGCTCGTCGATGTACAGGCAGAACTTGCCCATGCTGGAAAAATAGCGTGCCCCGTACTTGGCCACGATGCCGGACATGCCGCTGCCTACAAAAAAGATGTGCCGGGCCTGAAAGATGACCCTGGTCAGCATGTCCAGCTTCTGCTCAAACTCCGCCGAGCAGGTCTTTTTCAAAAAGTCGATGACCTCCGACACATCGTCCTTGACCGGCGGCTGCTTTGCCTGTTCCAGATGCTGGCGCAGCCGGATCTTGAACTCCGCGTAGCCGTCGCAGCCCGCCTTTTTGCAGAACCGGAGGATGGTGGAGGTAGACACATGGGCGGCATCCGCAAACTCCCGGATGCGCATATAGCACACCTTATCCGCGTTCCGCACAACATACTTATAAACTTCCAGCTCCAGATCATTCAGGCTGCAGATCATCTCTTCGCTGAACATCGGCCGCCCCTCCCTCGTGGTGGTTTTTGTTCCAGTATACTGTATTTTTTGCCGCGTTACAATTCCCCTGCTCAGAAAAAAGCCGCCGCACGGTGGCAGGGCCGTGCGGCGGCAGAAACATGCTTTGGGGAACCGATCAGATCAGGCTCAGGGCCTCTTCGTCGCCCACGAGGGTGAAGTCGGGGTGCATCTGCAGGATGCTGGCGGGCACTTCCGGGGTGACCGGGCCGAAGAAAGCTTTCTTCACGATCTCGGCCTTGCCGGTGCCGTTGACCACCATCAGCACCTTACGGGCCTGCATGATGGTCTTGATGCCCATGGTGTAGGCCTGCTTGGGCACCAGGTCTACGTTGCCGTCAAAGAAGCGCTTGTTGGCCTCGATGGTCTCCTGGGTCAGGTCCACACAGTGGGTCTCCAGCTCAAAGGCCTCGCCCGGCTCGTTGAAGCCGATGTGGCCGTCGTGGCCGATGCCCAGCAGCTGCAGGTCGATGCCGCCCACGCTGTGGATGATCTGGTTGTACTGGGCGCAGGCTGCGTCCGCATCGGGGTTGGTGCCGTCCGGCAGGTTGATGCGGGCGGGGTTGATGTTGACGTGGTCGAACAGGTGGCGGTGCATGAAGCTCCAGTAGCTTTCCGGGTGGTCCTTGGGCAGGCCGCGGTACTCGTCCAGGTTCACGGTGGTGACCTCCGAGAAATCAATGTCGCCCTTGTTGTACCACTCCACCAGCTGCTGGTAGGCCCCCACCGGGGTGCCGCCGGTGGCCAGACCCAGCACGCAATTGGGCTTCATGATGACCTGTGCGGAAATAATGTTTGCCGCCTTGCGGGACATGTCTGCGTAATCCTTTGCACGAATGATCTTCATCACAAACGACCTCTTTCATCTTTCATCTTTGCTGCGTTCACCGCGCAGCATCGGTTTTGCGCTTCCACGCATTCTATTGCAATTCTACCACAATTCACAGGATGCTGTCCAGCATTCTAGCGCATTCTGACCGAATTTTGCTGTTTTTCAGCCGATTCGTCCAAAACCCGCCGGGCAGAACGCAAAGGGTCCCGCCGAAGCGGAGCCCTCACGCCGGGAACGCCCGGCAGCGTCTGCAATTTCAGGTTCAGTCCAGATCCTCGCCGTTGGATGCGATGACCTTCTTGTACCATTGGAATTCCTGCACCTCTAGTATAGCGGAAAAATCACAAAAGGAAAAGAGGATTTTTGGGCTTCTTTGTGCCAAAAAGACAAAACAGCGCCCCCTGCGCCGTCCGAGACGGTTCAGGGGGCGCTGTCATTGCGGTTCAGGGAATGCTGCGGGGATCAGTCTGCAGACAGATAGTGCATGGCCTTGCGCAGGCGTGCCTCATTTTCTGCGGTGGGCTCCATGAAGGGGCTGTGGAACAGATCCTGGAACAGGTTCTCCATCTTGGGGGAGTTCGGGTCGATGCCGATGTCCTCCAGGGTCAGGGGCATGTTCATGCTGCGCATAAAGGCACGGAAGGGTGCCACCTGCTCCGGATGGCCGTTGAAGGCCAGCTGCAGGCAGTCGCCGATGGCCACGATCTCACCGTGCAGGTAGGGCTTTGCCTCCTGGGTGAAGTGGGTGCGCACCAGCTCGTAGGTCTCGTGGCCCAGAGCGGTCTGGCCAAAGCCCTTGCTCACGCCGCTGACGATGCCGGCCACGGCAACGTTCAGGTAAGCGATATCCTCCACGGCCTTGGTCAGCTTGCCCTCGGCAATGTCATGGCAGGCCTGATGGGCCTCCTTCTCGTAAACATGGTAAGCCATCTCTGCGATGGTGTAAGCGGTGAACAGACCGATGCTCACATCGTCCAGCAGGATCTCGCTGCGGCCGTTCTGGATCTCGATCATCTTGGCCATGCCGTCCATGATGCCGCTGGCTGCGTAGCGCGGGGGCTCCTTGCAGATCACGTCCATGTCCATGACGATGGCGTTGACCTCGTGGTCATAGCGCAGGCTGCCCAGGGAGGCACCCTCGGCAGTGTACATGACGCTCAGCGGGGCAAATGCCGCGCAGGTGGCAATGGAGGTAGGCACCTCCACGATGGGCAGGTCGCCTGCAAAGTGTGCCGTAGCCTTGGCCTGATCCATGATGCGGCCGCCGCCCACGCCCACGATGACCTGGCAGCCGGTGGTCAGGGCCTGCAGGGCGTGCTCCTTGGCGCGCTCGTAGGTGTTCTGATCCGGGTACAGGGAGAGTTCAAACTCCACACCGGCATCCTTCAGGCTCTTTTCTGCCTTGCCTTCGGTGGCTGCCCAGGCGCGGGGGCCGGCAATGACCAGGGCCTTTTTGCCCAGACGTGCCACCTCGCCGCCCAGCAGGTTCAGGGCGCCTGCTTCCTGCAGGTAACGGCCAGCGCCGAACTTGTAAGCGTTATCCAGTTTGATATCGGCCAGACTTCTTGCTTCTGCCATAGTTTTTACACTCCTTACTCCATGTAAGCACCCTTCATGGCACTGACTGCGTGCTGACTATACAGCTTCAGCAGGCCATGGGTGTATTTGCTTGTAAAACCTTTCCAGTTGGCTTTGCGCTCTGCCAGAATGGCGTCCATTTCTTCGGGGGTTTTGTGCTCGCCCTTCACACCGGTGATCTCCAGGCGGCGGGCCTCCACGTCCAGTTCAATGATATCGCCCTCTTCCACCAGTGCGATGGGGCCGCCGGCGGCGGCTTCAGGGCTGACATGGCCGATGACGGGGCCGCGGCTTGCGCCGGAGAAGCGGCCGTCGGTGATCAGGGCCACGCTGGAAGCCAGGGCCGGGTCGGAGCAGATGGCCTCGCCGGTGTAGAACATCTCCGGCATACCGCTGCCGCGGGGGCCTTCGTAGCGGATGAACACGGCATCGCCCGGGTGGATGCGGCCGTGCAGGATGGCGTCGATGGCGTCCTCCTCACAGTCGAAGGGGCGAGCGGTCAGGGTCGCCTTGAACATGGCCTTGGGGCAGGCGGTGTGCTTGATGACACAACCTTCCGGGGCCAGGTTGCCGCGCAGGATGGCGATGGAACCGTTGGTGCCGATGGGCTCGTCGAAGCTGCGGATGATGTCGGTGCGCTTGATCTCGCGGCCGATCTTCTTGCTCTTCTCGGCCAGCAGGGCATCGCAGTGCTCGTAGAAGCCGTTCTTCTTCAGCTCCTCCAGGTTCTCGCCCAGGGTCTTGCCGGTAACGGTCTTGGCATCCAGATGCAGCATGGACTTGATCTCTTCCATGATGCGGGGCACGCCGCCTGCATAGTAGAAATACTGTGCAGGCCAGTCGCCTGCGGGACGGATGTTCAGCAGGTAGTGTGCGCCGCGGTGCATCCGGTCAAAGGTGTCGGCGTCGATCTCGAAGCCGAACTCGTGGGCAATGGCGGGGATGTGCATCAGGGCATTGGTGGAGCCGGAAATGGCCGCATGGACCATGATGGCGTTCTCAAAGCTGCGCATATCCACGATATCGCCTGCGGTGACACCGGCTTCCACCAGCTTCATCAGCTGTGCACCGGCGTCGTAGGCAGCCTGCTTCAGCTCGGGGGCAGTGGCCGGCATCAAAGCGGTGCCGGGCAACATCAGGCCCAGAGCCTCGGCCATGACCTGCATGGTGGAGGCAGTGCCCATAAAGGAGCAGGCGCCGCAGCTGGGGCAGGCGTGCTGCTTGTAGTAGGTCAGCTGCTCGGCCGGGATCTCGCCGCGCTCGTACTGTGCGCTGAACTTGCCGATCTGCTCCAGGGTGAGCAGCTCGTTGATGGCACAGCCGGGGTCGTTCTCGGTGTACTTGGCGGGCAGGTCGTGCGCCTCCATGACACCGCCGGTGACCACGATGGCTGCCATCATGTCCTTCATACGACCGATGCTCATGAGCATGGCGGGCATGGCCTTGTCGCAGCTGGAAATGAACACACCGCCGTCAAAGGTGGTGGCGTTGGCCTGTGCTTCCACCAGGTTGGTGATGGCTTCGCGGTGGGCCA
>ERZ772893.2939-NODE-2939-length-12784-cov-10.861419_pt1 | contig 12784 bp, 9 predicted proteins | sample MGYA00511482_ERZ772893 | MGnify/ENA primary metagenome ERZ772893 (study PRJEB29015, sample SAMEA2737687) | human gut metagenome | biome: human gut; feature: human-associated habitat; material: faeces | place: China | collected 2012 ...
GAATGGTATCTTTTTTTATATTAAATTTGTAACATATGTATTATAACTCAACATTATTGTCATTATTAAATAAAATCCAAAGTTCCCACTTTTTCTTTTTTGGACTTAGTTCTGAACAAAAAATTAATACTATTGTAAATGGTAAAATAAAATGTAAGAAATCGATAAATTTAAGAGTATCATGCCATACATTACTAAAAATTAACAGGGTCCTGTAACATGGGAAACCTAATATTTATAAGAAAAATGGTCATACATTACTAAAAATTAACAGGGTCCTGTAACTAAAGTGTTTGGCAAAAGAGAGACCTACTCGTCATACATTACTAAAAATTAACAGGGTCCTGTAACCTTGTTGGCGAAGTGATGGACTAGAGGGTTGTCATACATTACTAAAAATTAACAGGGTCCTGTAACACGTAACACAAAGAATATCACCAAAATATTGTCATACATTACTAAAAATTAACAGGGTCCTGTAACATAGCAATAAATAAAGCAAGTCTTAATAATGTCATACATTACTAAAAATTAACAGGGTCCTGTAACTAATAGCAGCGTTATTCATATCAATTTTAAGTCATACATTACTAAAAATTAACAGGGTCCTGTAACTTTATTTGCAATCAGATCAAAAGTACAATGGTCATACATTACTAAAAATTAACAGGGTCCTGTAACGCATCCTAAACAATATGGTTGGCTAGCATTGTCATACATTACTAAAAATTAACAGGGTCCTGTAACTAATAGCAGCGTTATTCATATCAATTTTAAGTCATACATTACTAAAAATTAACAGGGTCCTGTAACTTTATTTGCAATCAGATCAAAAGTACAATGGTCATACATTACTAAAAATTAACAGGGTCCTGTAACGCATCCTAAACAATATGGTTGGCTAGCATTGTCATACATTACTAAAAATTAACAGGGTCCTGTAACCACAAGATTGCATTTTTTACACATACGAGGTCATACATTACTAAAAATTAACAGGGTCCTGTAACATGTAAATAAGTGTAATGCCACAGATTTAAGTCATACATTACTAAAAATTAACAGGGTCCTGTAACTCAAGCATACAATGACTTACATATACAAGAGTCATACATTACTAAAAATTAACAGGGTCCTGTAACTTTCCTTTGATTAAGTCTTTTTGGTAAGGAGTCATACATTACTAAAAATTAACAGGGTCCTGTAACATTAATAGGTATAATAGTAGCAATTATCAAGTCATACATTACTAAAAATTAACAGGGTCCTGTAACTCGCAGATAAAGGATGTAATATTTTAATTCGTCATACATTACTAAAAATTAACAGGGTCCTGTAACTTGGTTGCACTTTACATGAGGGCTATAACAGTCATACATTACTAAAAATTAACAGGGTCCTGTAACAAGTTCTTATTACTAGATACAATTCATTATGTCATACATTACTAAAAATTAACAGGGTCCTGTAACCCTCAAATTAATTATATCATTTATAAGAAAAATATACAATATTAAAATAATATTTTAATAAATATAGATTATTTTAATTATTTTTGATACAATAATATTGAGGTAAGAACATGGAAATAGTTATAGATATAGATAATATACCAAATATATTAAATTTAGATAAAAATATAATTTTCTTTGGTAAAAATAGTAATTATAAAAATAAAGTAATTAATAATATTGATGATTGTTTACTTGGTAAAAGTAAAAATATATTAATTAATGGAAATACTTATAATAGTAAAGATTTTAATATTATAAGTATTAATGAAGAAAATGACTTTACTAATGAATTTAAATTTACTAAAAGTAATACTTTAAAGCAATTAATTTATAATGATGTTATAAATAAAATAAATGAAGATAAAATAATTAAATATACTAATGAAATATTTGATGTAATAGATGAAAAAGTTAATAATTTATTAGATAGAAAAATCAATAAAAAAAGTGATAATAATATATCCTTTCAAATAGAAATACCTGATGTTAATTCAATTATAGATAAATTTACTAATATTTATATTGATGATGTTTTACTTAATGATAGTAGCATATCTAAATCTATGAAAAGAAAATTATTATATCAATTATATTTTTTAGACATAAAAAAATTAGATGATAAACCAACTATAGTTATTATTAATAATTTTGATGTGTATTTAAACACCAATGAAATTATTAATTTATTAAATACAATTGATAATTTATCAAATGATAATTGTCATTTCATATTAAGTAGTTGTAATAATATATTTGAATATCTTAATATAGAAAAATATAATATATATAAAGTATCTGATAAAATAATTAATTTTAATATCATTGATGAAGCAATCAAAACATATTTACTAAGAAATGAATATAATAAAAATAATGTTAATATAACATTTAATGGTTTTTATATTAATAATGAATCATTAATTACAAATGAAGAAATATCTAAGATAAAAGATAATATTATCAATAAATACCCTACTCTAATTAGTAAAATATTAAATTCTGATAGTATTAAAGTTGTTTTAAATAAGCCAAAAAATATTACTTGTGAATATATTATTTGTGATAATAAAGAACTTCAAAATCTTTTTTTAGAAATATCTGATAAACTTATTGACTAAGAGACAAAAATACGATATAATTAAATTGTCCTGAAAGATTGGACATACATTACTAAAAGTTTACAGGTTTCTGTAATAAGGCATAATGCCTTAGGTTTGATCTAACCTTAAAGATCACAAAAACAGGTTTATACCTGTTTTTCTATTATTCAAATACTAATAAACTTTCTATAGATATATCTTCTTCTACTTTTTTTGTACCTGAAAACATTATTATATTATTATATTGATTTTCAGTAACTTGAAGTAATCTAATATTTCCTGTCTTTGGAGCATTTATTTTTAATCTATTAATATGTTTATTTAAGTCATCATTGTTCTTACATATTCTAGAATAAACAGAATACTGCATCATTATAAAACCATCATCTAATAAATATTTCCTAAATTTAGTAGCTATCTTTCTTTCTTTTTCTGTAATTACTGGTAAATCAAACATAACTATTACTCTCATAAATCTATTATTCATATATAATACTTGGTAAATCTAATTTAATTTCACCAGAAGAAAAAGATTTTATATAGCTTTTTATTAACAATCCTATACTATATTCTATAGTATATTTTTTATTTTGATGTAATACTTCTTTGTTTAATAAATTTATTAACTTCTTTCTAAATTCAAAAGACAATGGTAATACTATATCATCTTGATTATCATAAACGAATTTATCTACTACAGATCGATATGGTTCTAAAAAATCATATGCCAAATTAAAATTATTTATTTTAGAACTATGGTGTATTCCTAAATAAGTATTTAGTCCATATACAGCTAAATTTCTTATAATTGCACTTGCTATAATAGTATAACCATAATTTAAAGCTGCATTAACATTATCATCATAAAATCTTATAAAATCACTTCCAAATAGACTACGAAAATACATTTTAGCTGCTAACCCTTCTCTATTTTTACTATCACCATCTGTTATTTCATTTATATATTCAGTTAATTTAGAGATTGGAAACTCTTCTTTTGAAGTCATTTCCAATACTCTAATACTGTTTTCTATTTTTCTTTTAACTATTTGGTTCCAAAATTCATTTTTAATACTATCATCTATTTCTAATTGATGTGAAAACACATCTAATTGTTTAAAATGATAATTATATGGATACATTATTGAAGTTGGTTCAAATTTTTCATCACATACTATTAATGATATAGCATTTTTTCCTAGTTCAGCGAGTAACCTAGTAGTAAGAATAGTAGATGAATCTTCAATTAATATATAACTTATATCTTCAAGTGGCACCTTAATACTACTTTCATCTTTATCAATTATTAATTGATTATCTTTAAAGTGTAACTTTTCACTCTTCTTAATTATTACTTGTCTATAACCCACTTATCTCTCCTAGTACACTAATTGATAACTTTTTAATTTCTTTAATCGTAGATACTGTTATTTGATATCTGTCTAGTTTCTTATTAAAAATATTATTTTCATTTAAGTCGGTTTTTATAATGTCGTATCCATCTCCTAATTTACTCTTTACTTCAAGCATTCCACTAGAGCATCCAACTACATAGGCAACACTTTCTTTACCATCATTAGTAGTAATTTTAATCAAATCATTTTTATTTAGAGAAATATATAAATCATAATTATTTATTATATCAGTATAAGACATAATTTTACTATTCTTACCTTGACCATAATCTAATTTAATATTAAAATTATCATCTACTCTATTCTTTTCTTTTAGTGTATTAATTTTCTTTATTTCCAATATATCATAAGCAGCAAAGTATAACTTATCATCTTCTTTATCTTTTGATTTAAATACATCAATTCGATATATTCCACCTTTTTCTACATTACTTTTATTAATCATGTGACCAGTATTTTTATATTCACTATATAGTTTCAATTTTTTAATTTCTTTATGCTCTTTATCACTTTTAGATACAGGATACTTATTCCCATTAGCTTTAAGTACTTCTTCCCCTACTTCATAATCTCCAAACCATTCTACTAACGATTCATAAACATCTTTAGAACCACCAAGTCTGTCTGGAATATTATCTAAATCTTTTCTTTTAACTTTTTCAATAGGTGTTCTTAATGTTTTATATATCTTTTTGTCTTCATCTTTGCCTATCTCTTTTATTCCATAATATGTCTCTTCATGCATCTTACCTGATACTTTAGTTTTAGCAATAGAAGGTATTAATGTATGAACATTATCTATATCTTTTTGAGTGTAAGTGTTATATGATTTTAAATTCCATTTTAATGTATCTAAATCTTGTTCATATACTCTTAACTTTGCTTCTTTATCAAAATTTTCATATGGAAGTGGAAATTCTAACTTACTAATGTTATGTCTATTATAATATATATTATTTTCTGCTAATTGCTGTTTAATATATTCTCTTATATCAATAGTTTCTACTTCACCAGTATCATCATTATAATATTGGCCTTCAGAATCTTCAATTTTTATATAAGAAATATTTTTAATTTGTAATTCAGTTAATCCATCTATATATCTACTAAATTTTTCATATAATGTTATTTTCTGTTGTAATGATGGTGTAATAGAAGCAATTACTAAAGCATCCATAGCATGATGTAAATGATTATCACGGTCTTTATTTATATCTTCTTTTATATTTTTAGGTAAAATATAATTCTTAGATAAATAACTATGTGTAAGTCTATTAAATCCCCATCTTGCCCTTAATTTAGCAGTAATAGCGCCTGGATACATATTAACTTTTTCTACATTTAAATATGCTTTAATTAATGAAGATAATTCCTTACTTATATATTTAGTATCATTAAGATTTTGACTTCTCATTTCTCTTTCAGTATCAAAATCCAATTTTTTTAATAAATAATTATCTTTCTTTTTCTGTGATATAGTTAAATTATTAATATATGTTTCATATTCATCCCATTTATCAGTTTTACCAAACCATTCATATGGTGTTCTATTTCCTTTTTCTTGATTTTCTTTAGTATATACTAATGTTTTATTTAAATAGTTATCATTATAAGTCCTAGAATATGGTAATATATGATCTATTTGTACAATATTATTTCCAAATAAATCTTCTATAGATATTTTTTTCATACTATAACCACAAAATTCATTTTGTTCTTTCCATAATTTATACTTTAACAAATCAGTACTTGATATCTTATCTGTACTAACAAACAATCCTAATTCTACCAATTGATTTTTAATTTTTTCATTTTCAGCTTGCTTTTCTACATTATTTTTTGCTATTTCATTTCTTTCTTGCCTTGACTTAGCAAGTTCCCTAGCAGTTTCTATATTAATTATTTTAGGCATTCCATATTTTTTAATAATTGAATTAATTACTTTTCTAGTTTGAGTAAGTGATCTAATAACTCTTTGATTTGTTATATTATCATCTACACATATAGGTACTAATAAATCTTTTTTCTCTTTATCACCATTTATATCAGAATGATTATATCCCAAAATATTCATAGCCTTATCGTATGTATTTCCCCCATACATTATTGGAATTAATTTTCTTATTAATTCAGTAGATAACATTAAATGATCTTTAAAATTAGGCAATAATTCTACAAAATGAATATCATTAAATATATTATCTATATTTTCCGATTCTTTTATTTTATTAAGTATATCTTCATTAACTTTATAATTAGTACAATATAAAGCAAGGTCATCTAATAAATACATATTATCTTTTACTTCATCCCAAATATCTTTACTATAAGCTTTTATTACACTATCTTTTAATATATGATACCCTTTTAATTCAATTAATGTTTTGCTAAGCAATTTATCATTGCATAATTTATTATATAGTTCTTTATCTTCGCTTGATAACTCATTAATGTTAATTTTAGTATCTTTCTTAATATTAAGTTTTTTCTTTAATTCTTCAATTAATTTAATATATTCTTTTTTAGATAAAGTTAAATCTTTAAAGTCAATATTATTTCCAATCATTTTTGTTAAATCTTTATATGATATACTCTTTTTCTCTTTAGCTTTTTCTATTATGTTTTTAATTTCCTTTTCTGATAGTTTTATATATTCACCATCATTTACTTTATATTTTAAATTAACTAATTTAGTTAATGCTACATATATTTCTGAAGAAAATGCTCTCTTTGGTGCCCTTGGATTACCATCAAAGTTACATTTACCAGTCATTCTCTCTATTAAATCTCCACCATATGGAGAATTTCCTCCTGGCCCTTTAGCATAACTTCTTCTAGAATTATATATTTCTAAATATTGATTTTTAAAATCATCAGTAATCAAACCAAATTTTATTTGACTATCTAATACTTTATTTATTTCTTCTAAATACATTTCATTTGTTACTGATATTTTATAATCATTTGGACTATTTTTAATTTTATTTTTAAATTTATCATCTTTTATATACATTTCTGATATAGTACGATAATTATTATCTTTCATTATCTTTTCATTTTCTTTAATAGCGGTTAATACTTTACCTGATTCTTTGTCTGATGCTTCTTCTCTATTTGACTTATATCCTCTTTTTTTAGCATAATGTACTAATATTATTGATAGCTCTTCATCAGTTAGTTTTCTATCTAAAGCTTCAACTTTTAATATATATGGATTGGTATTTTTCCCATTATAATAGTTGTTAATCATGTTGTTAAAAATTATGGATAATTCTTCATTCTTTTCAGAAACTATATTACTATTAATATTACCTTTTAAATATCCATTTTCATATAATAAATTTTTTACTCTATCTAATCTAAATTCTCTTCTTCTCGCAATTCTTCTTGCTCCCCTTTTTTCTCTTCTTTCCTTTGCTCTACTATCACCTGTCTTTTCAACTTCACCAGGAGTAAATATTCTACTTCCAACATCTATTATTTTATAAGGATTATTATTATCATCTAATTCTAACAACCCCCATCCTACCGAAGATATTCCAATATCTAATCCCAATATATAATCTTTTTTCATTTTACTACCTCTTTCTCACATAGTTATATGTATAATTAAATTGTACAAAATATTACCAATATTGTCAACTAAATACAACGTATATTTATTGATAAATTTATGTACATTCCAACTTTAATATTAACACATACTTGTAATTAACATTTTTTTATACTTATAAGTATACATTTAATGATGTAAAATGTTTTTAATTAACTAACTGTTAACAATAAATAATTAAATTATAATCATTAAGAACTATGTTATCTGAAAATAAAAATCACTCTAAATATATAACTTGGAATTATTATTTTAGTAATCTAAAAAATAATAACCAAAAATTAAAAAAAGAAAGTACTCAGTCAACTCTTTCATTAAAGACGAGGTTGATTTTGGAGTACCTGCTTACGAGAATAATGATACCACAAATATGTAATAATGTCAACCAGTACATGTTTTCACCAAAATATCTTTAATTAAAAATACTTATTTACTTTAACTTATAAATAAGTTATAATATAAAAGAAGAAAGAGAGTTGATATAAATGGATAAATTAATAAAAGAAGCTTTATTAAAGGAAGAAAAAAGACAAAATGATAACATAGAACTTATTGCTAGTGAGAACTATGTTTCTAAAGATATATTAGAATTACAAGGTAGTATATTTACTAACAAATATGCTGAAGGATATCCAGGTAAAAGATATTATGGTGGATGTGAGAATGTTGATATAGTTGAAAATTTAGCTATTAAATATGTATGTAAGTTATTTGGATGTAAATATGCTAATGTACAACCTCATAGTGGTAGTTCAGCAAATATGGCTGTATATAGAGCATTACTTAATCATGGTGATACTGTTATGGGAATGAATTTATCTGATGGAGGTCATTTAACTCATGGTCATCCTCTTAATTTTAGTGGTATAGATTATAATATTGTTGATTATAAAGTGAATCCTGATACTGGTTATTTGGATTATGATAACATTAGAGAAATTGCTTTAAAAACAAAACCTAAAATGATAATAGCGGGAGCTAGTGCCTACTCTAGAAGTATTGATTTTAAAAAATTTAGAGAAATAGCAGACGAAGTTAATGCCTATTTATTTGTAGATATGGCCCATATTGCCGGTTTAGTCGCAGCCCATCTTCATATGAATCCCGTTTTGTATGCTGATGTAGTTACTTCTACTACCCATAAGACTTTAAGAGGCCCTAGAGGAGGTATTATTCTTACTAATAATGAAGAGATTATAAAGAAAATAAATAAAACTATTTTCCCTGGTATTCAAGGTGGACCACTTATGCATGTAATTGCTGCTAAAGCACAATGTTTCTATGAAGCACTACAACCATCTTTTATTACTTATCAGAAGCAAGTACTTAAAAATATTAAAGCTTTATCTGATTATTTAATTAGTAAGGGTATGACTATTGTATCTGGTGGTACTGATAATCATCTAATATTATTAGATGTATATAATTCACTTGGTATTACTGGTAAAGAAGCTGAAGAAATATTAGATTCAGTACATATAACAGTTAATAAAAATACTATACCTAATGAAACACTTAGTCCTATGAAAGCAAGTGGTATTCGTATAGGAAGTCCTGCAATGACTACAAGAGGATTAAAAGAAGAAGACTTTGTTACAATTGGAGATATTATATATAATGTATTAAATAATTACAATAATGATAGAGTTCTAGATAGAGAAAAGAAAAGAGTATCAAGCCTAACTAACAAATATAAGATGTATAATTAATAATGAAGATAGTTCATTATAGACTATCTTCGTTTTTATCATAAAGGAATGGTGATATTATGGAAGAATTATTATCAATAAAATTAAGACCAAAATCTTTAAAAGATATTATTGGTCAAGAACATTTAGTAGGAGAAAATAAAGTAATATATAATTTAGTTAAAAATAAGAAATTATTTTCAATGATTTTATATGGTCACCCAGGTATTGGCAAGACAAGTATAGCTACTGCAATAGCGGAAGAACTTGGTATGAGATATCGTAATCTTAATGCTGTTGTAAATAATAAGAAAGATTTTGATACGGTTATTGAAGAAGCAAAATTATATGGTGGTTTAATTGTAATAGTGGATGAAATACATAGATTAAATAAAGATAAACAAGATATTCTCTTGCCCTATCTTGAATCCGGTATTATTATTTTAATTGGTATGACTACTTCTAATCCATATCATGCTATCAATCCCGCTATTCGAAGTCGTTGTCAATTATTTGAACTTAAAGATTTAACTAGTGATGATATTAAGAAAGGTATCGATAAAGCTATAGAATCTAATTATTTAGAAGGTTTAACTATTACTGATGAAGCAAAGAACTATTTAGCTAGTATATCTGGCACTGATTTAAGATATGCTTATAATACACTTGAAGTAGCCTACTACTCTACTGAAAATAAAAATATTACTTTAGATACTTTAACTAAAATAAGTAATAGAACTAATAGTTTATTTGATAAGAACGCTGATGGTTATTATAATGTAATTTCAGCTTTTCAAAAATCTATTCGTGGTAGTGATGTTAATGCTGCTCTTCATTATTTAGCTAGATTAATTGATGCTGAAGACTTAGACATTATTGTAAGAAGATTATCCGTTATTGTTTATGAAGATATTGGCCTTGCTAATCCAAGTATGGGTCCAAGAGTAGATGCTGCAATTAATGCTGCCTTAAGACTAGGATTACCAGAAGCTAGGATTGTATTATCAGAAATAGTAATAGAACTTGCTTTATCACCTAAAAGTAATAGTGCTGAAATGGCTATTGATAAAGCCCTTGAAGATATTCGTACTAAGAATATAGGAGATGTTCCTAATCATTTAAAAAATCCATCTAGTGAATATAAGTATCCTCATAATTATAAAAATGATTATGTAAGACAACAATATTTACCTGATAACCTTCTTGGTAGTAGATATTATATTCCTAAAGATAATAAGAACGAAAGAGTATATAAAGAGATAATAAATAGATTAGATACTATGTAAAAGAAGAATCATTAATTTGATTCTTCTTTATTAAATAATTCTTTAATAATTAAATCTTTTGAATGTAATTCATTATTTTTACTCAGTAATAGATTTTCATAGAATTTGATTAAGAAACTATCATCTTTACTTATATTTAATTCATTATTAAAATAATTACTTCTTACTAAGGCATTTCTAAAATACACTGATTTTTCTTTAAACATAGTATTATCTACCTTTATTCCAAGAAATATTAAATACTTTTCTATAAATAGCGCAGTAGTTCTGGTATTGCCTTCTCTAAAAGGGTGTACCTGCCATATTCTTGAAGAGAAATCAGTAATGTTGTTTATGATATCAACCATATTCATTACTTTATAATCTTTATTTTTTTCTAAAGATATATCATAATCTAATGATTGTTCTAATAACTTAGAGTCCCCATATGCTATAGAATCATTATTTAATATTTTCTCATGTTTAGAAAAGTCTACTTTTCTAAATTTACCAGCAAAGTCATATATATCTTGGAATAAATATTTATGAATATATTTTAGATAATCAATTGATAATTCAAAATTATCTTCTTGCAATAACTCTACTATTCTAGTAGAAACTAAATCACATTCTTGTTCTTCTTGATTTACTTCGTTATTTTCTTCTTTTAAAGTATAATATTTTTTTATTTCTTGTTCTACTTCATAAATAGTTTTTTCACCAATTACATTTTCTTTAAGCAATTTTCCCAAATATTTTGAAGGTTTTAGATTGTCTACTTCCTGAAGACCAATAGCCATATCCCAATCTAATTGTTTTATATTATTAGATTTTACTTCGATATAGTTGTTTATACTTGAATCCAATTCTTTTTCTGACATCTTAACACCTCCATATATATTTTATTTTATAATATCATTTATTACATAATAAGCAGCATTTATACCAGCAGTAGCGGGTACCATCATCATTGAAGATACTAAATTCTTGTCATTCTTCTTAGGTTCTTCACTAGAAAATACTACAGGTACTTTACCTCTTATTTTTTCATCTTTGACATATTTTCTAATACTTTTAGCTAGTGGATCATATGAAGTATCTTTGATATCACATATTTTTACTAGACTAGGATTTAACTTTTTACCCATACCACATACTGTAATTAATTTAATATTCTTTTCATGGCATTTCTTAATAAGTAATTTCTTTACTATAACAGTATCACAAGCATCTATTATATAGTCGTAGGAGCTTTTAAATAATATATCAATATTATTTTCATCTATTTTAAGTGGTAAAGTATTTACTAAAACACTACTATTTATTTCATTAATTCTCCCTTTCCAAGCCTCTACTTTTAATTTACCTACATTACTTTCTTTAGCTATTATTTGTCTATTAATATTAGATATATCTATGTTATCATAATCTACTAATGTTATATTATGAATACCACTTCTAATAAGAGCTTCTATTGCATATCCACCTACTCCACCTACTCCAATTATAAGAATATGTTTACTCTCTATTTTATCTAAATTATCTTGACCTATTAAAGCTATTGTTCTATCAAACATTATTTTATATATTTATAGGTGGATACTTTATCTTTAAAATTATTACTTAATTTCTCTATATTATTCTTATTAATACCTTCTTTACTTACTATAAAAGCTTTATATTTATTTATATATAAGTAGTAGGTATTATCTCTTTCAATTACTTTATATAAATCTTTATAATTTATATATTCTTCTTTACCACTATCTATCATAAAATTATATTCTTTAAATAGATATTTTATCTTAGTATTTAGAATACTATCTTTTCTTTTTTCTAATCTTTTATAATTAGTATATGGTAACATATTAGTATTTAATTCTATGATACCAAATAAACTAAATATAAAGGTAATTATATCGATAGTAGTAGTATTATCTAAAAAGAAAAATCTAACTACTAATGCTGCTATTAGTATATTCATAATTATTCTAATTGTCTTTACTTTATCAAAATAATATACTCTTAAAAATTCTTTTACTAAGTCATTAGTATATATAGTATTATTTTTTATTTCCATTTTTCATCACCATTATTAGTATATCACAAAATCAATATAAAAAAAAGCCCAGACGGACCGACTCTGTAAGATAAAACCCGCGGCGTAAGTCACAGGTGGGTCAGCACAA